>FWPU01005677.1_pt1 | contig 26475 bp, 19 predicted proteins | sample 2228361 | NCBI WGS metagenome assembly FWPU01 (sample SAMEA103939777, study PRJEB20133) | metagenome
AGAGAGTTGTTAAGCCCTACAGCATGGTCGAGAGCCACGTTTTCCGGAAATACCAGTTTCAGGCCGCGCTGAGGTTTTCGCCTAAAGTGCAGTCACTGATCCAGACCGGGAAACGCGTCGCGGCGCAGCCGTGCAGGGGGCCTAGTGATGCAGGTGCTGCGGGTCGTTCACCCTGACTCAGGGGCATGCACCGCGTGCTTGCCGACGCGCCTGTGCCGCCGGCTGGGCGGTACAGCCGACGCGCACCGAAGCGGTCCGGAGTTCATCCCACGCGTGAAAGAGGGACACATGAATGCCATTTGGGCCATATAGGTCATGTGCCATAGGCAGTGTGTGCGGATCTCCGCAATGTGGTTCTCGAATGGCGAATTTGCTTGCTTGGGCGCGCGCGCGTTGGTAGAGTGACAAGTGATGGAGACGAGTTCCTCGCAGCCGCACGATGCACGGCGGCGGCGTGCCGCTGGAGAAGGTGCGAGGAACTCAGGTTGCTAGAGGTTCGGAATGCCGGTGCGCAGGCGCAGCAATTCGGCCGCGCGTAGGCCATAAGGCAAACGCTGAGCGAAAGGCTGTGCCTCCCAAGCGAGAGAGCCCGTGGCTATGCTATGTGGCCGCTTCGCCGGCGCCTCGATGTTGTCGAGGCAAGGCGTCTCCGGTGCGGGGTTATCTCATCGCAGAGTTTGCGTCTGCGCGCAACCTCGCATCATGAGTTCCGCCCTGGGTTGAAGGTTCGGATTGCAACCCATGGGGACGGAGTCTGCGCCGTACTTGAAACGTGGCGAGGCTTTCGTATCGGATGTTTCCCACGGCCGAGGTTAGGGCCTCTTGACGCTGCCTTTGCGCGCTTGCGAGAGAGCAGTTGTCGTGCGTCGGAGGGACAGGGGCTGCTTGCTGCTGTATGCGCCACTTGCTCGCCAGGGAGGCGGTTTGCCGGCGCCTTGAAGCGCTGTGGAGGCGGCAGCGATGCACCCGTTGTGGTGCAACGGAGACTATGACGTGTGTTCTTGGTTTGACGGTAGGTAGCCATGCAGCAGGGCCAGTCTGATTTGGAAGTCGTGCCGAGCGGCACTCCGGCACAGGCGGCAGCGTTTGCCACAGCTCATGCACGCGGCGGTCCGCTGGCGGCAGCCGCAGGAAAGCTGCGCATGGCCCCGCCCGTGCGGCACGTGCTGGTGATCGGCGGAGGACCGGCCGGCCTGACCGCGGCCTATGAGCTGGCACGGCAGGGCGTGCGCGTGGAAGTCGTAGAGAAGCATGCCCTGGTAGGCGGTCTGGCTCGCACAGAGAGCTATAAGGGCTATTACTTCGACATGGGGGGCCACCGCTTCTTTACCAAGAGCCACGAGGTAGAGCGGCTCTGGCACGAGATTCTGGCCGACGACTTCCTCCGCCGCCCGCGCCTCTCTCGCATCTACTACGCCAAGAAGTTCTTCTACTATCCGCTGCGGCCGCTGAACACGCTGCTGGGCCTGGGGATCTGGGAGAGCCTGCGGATTGCTGCCAGTTATCTCCGCTGGCAGTTGTTCCCGTACAAGCAAGAAGAGACATTCGAGCAGTGGGTGACCAATCGTTTCGGGCGGCGGCTCTACCAGACCTTTTTCAAGACATACACCGAGAAGGTATGGGGCATCTCCTGTTCGGAACTCAAGGCAGAGTGGGCGGCGCAGCGCATCAAGGATCTTTCGGTGAAGACTGCGCTGCTGAACATGTTCTTCAAGCCGCGCAAGGTGATCAAGACGCTGATCGAGCAGTTCGAGTACCCGCGGCACGGGCCCGGGATGCTGTGGAATGCAGTTCGCCGAAGAATCGGGGAGTTGGGGGGGGAGGTTCACACGCGAGCCGAGGTGGTTCGACTGCACCGCAACGGGCGGCGCATCGAGTCGGTGACGCTGCGCACAGACGGCCGGGAGTGCAAAGTGGCGGCCGATGCCTTCCTTTCGAGCATGCCCATCCGCGAGGTTATTCAGCGGCTGGATCCGCCCCCGCCGGCGGAGGTCGTTGCAGCGGCGGGCCGCCTGAGCTACCGAGACTTTCTCACCGTTTGCCTGATCGTCAACCAGGCCGAGTTATTCCCCGATAATTGGATTTATGTCCACGATCCCGAGGTGCGCGTGGGGCGCATCCAGAACTTCAAGAACTGGAGTCCCGAGATGGTGCCCGACATCGGCAAGACCAGTCTGGGCCTGGAGTACTTTTGCACCGAGGGAGACGCGCTCTGGTCAATGCCCGATGTCGAGCTGGTGGAGCTGGGGAAGCGGGAGCTGGAGCGCATTGGCCTGGCGCGGGCGGCGGACGTGCTCGACGGTTGTGTGTTCCGCGTTCCCAAGTCTTATCCCATCTACGATTCGGATTACCGCGAGCACTTGGCTGTGGTCCGGCAGTATGTGGAGGGGCTGGAGAACTTTCAGACGATCGGTCGCAACGGATTGCACCGCTACAACAACCAGGACCATGCCATGCTCACGGGCATGCTTGCGGTGCGCAATCTGCTGCACGGGGAGCGGCACGATCTGTGGCAGGTGAATGCGGACATGGAATACCACGAAGAGGTCCGCACTGCTGGGGCGGCTGGGGATGCGGAGGCGCTGGCTGGAGCCATACAGGAGGCCCTGGCGGGCGCGTTTCTCAAGCTCGACCGTGCCGCGTTTGGACTGGCGGTGGGAGTCGTTTGCGGGATGGTGCTGTGCGCCGCCACGCTGATACTTGTATTGCGTGGAGGCACCAACGTAGGTGCCACGCTGGGCCTGTTGCGCAACTACTTTCCCGGCTATCGCGTGACGCCGCTGGGGAGCGTGCTCGGCCTGGCATACGGATTTGTGAGCGGCTTCGCATTGGGTTGGGTCACGGCCTTTTTCCGCAACCTGACCGTGTTTTTCTACATGGCAGCCGTACACCGTCGCAGCGAGCACGCTCTGCTGCGCAAGCTGCTGGAGTACTTGTAACTGGGCGCAACGGTGCGTGAACTCAAACCGCCGCAGGAGGCGGTACTCACAAGACTGCTGCGGCTGAATGCCGCCCTTTACGGCTTGGTTGCGGGCTTGGTTGCCGGCTGCGGGCTGGCGGCGGCCACGCTTTGGCTGGTCATCAAGGGGGGCGTGCAGGTGGGCAAGCACTTGCAACTGCTGCACCACTACTGCCCCGGCTATACCGTCACCATGGGAGGGTCGTTGGTTGGTTTTGCTTATGGATTTGTCTATGGCTTCGCGGCCGGCTACCTGGTCGCGCGCATCTACAACGCGGTCGTCGACTGGCGTGAACGACGCACGCAGGCCCGATAGGCGTTTGGCATCTGCTGTCATGTTCCGAGCGGACAGCAGTGCACTCCGCGAGTCGGCTGGCCAATCGGCAGCAGCACGGCCAGTATTTTGTCCCGGGCAGCGATAGACAGACCGCGTGTCGAGTTCCGGATCTATGGACATAGCTTCGCTGCCGCAGGCGGTGCCAGCCACCGAATTGGCCGTGATCATCCCTGCATATAACGAGGAAGCGGGGATCGGCCAGACGGTCAACGAGTTGCGCGCGGCGATGGCCGGCATTCCATGGCGAGCCGAGCTGGTCGTAGTGGACGATGGCTCGAGCGATGGGACGGCCGCTGTGGCCGAGGGACTGGGCGTGCGCGTCATCCGGCTGCCGGACAACGAAGGGTACGGCGCCGCCATCAAGGCAGGCATCCGCGCTGTGCCCGCCGAACTCTTCGCCATCATCGACGCCGACGGGACCTATCCCCCCACCGCTCTCGCCAAGCTGCTGCATGCCATGTCGGACGCAGACATGGTCGTGGGAGCACGCGATATCCATAGCCGCAACATCTCGTTTTTCCGCCGGCCTGCAAAATGGTTCCTGAACTGGCTGGCCGGCTACCTCGCAGGCCGAAGGATCCCCGATGTCAACTCCGGCCTGCGTGTGATGCGCGGTAGCGCGGTGCGCCAATTCCTGCCGCTGCTTCCCTCGGGCTTCTCGTTCACCACCACCATTACGCTCAGCATGCTGTGTACCGGCCATCGCGTGCATTATCTGCCGATCGAGTATCGCGCCCGCATCGGCCATTCAAAAATCCGCCCTACGCACTTTACAGCGTTCTTGATTCTCGTGTTGCGCACGGTGATGCTGTTCAACCCGCTCAAGGTGTTTCTGCCGCTTGGAGGGCTCGTGTTTCTCATAGGACTAGGCAAGCTCGTCCAAGACTTGGTGCTCAAGAACCTCTCGGAAACGGCCGTGATGGCGTTCCTCTCTGCACTGGTCATCTGGTCGCTGGGCTTGCTGGCCGACATGGTTTCTCGCACACAACTCTTGCGTAATGGATCCGGATAGAACCGAGATGGGGATGACAAGCGGCGTACACGGCCAACGCGCCTGTGCCGTACGCGGCGTGCAGCGCGAGCGGCAGGTCCATTGGCAGGCGCCGCAGCGTGCCTGGGTGAGTGCCGCCTTGCGGGTGCTGGTAAGTGCCGCACTGCTGCTGTGTCTGTGGCTGGTGTTGCCGCGCGGGAGGCTGCTGGCGGCATTGGGCAGCGTCCCCTGGACGGCCTGGGCGGCTGCGGTGGCGGTCTTCTTGATGTTGCATTTGTTGGGCGCTTGGAAGTGGCGGTGGACGGCCAACCTGGCTGGCAGCGATCTGGGACGGCAGGATGCTGTGCGCTGCTACTTCGCGGGGCTATTCGGCAATACCCTGCTGCCCTCGATTGTGGGCGGAGACGTGCTGCGGGCCGGGCTGGCTTGGCGCCGCGTACGCTCGCCCGCCGGACTTGTGCTGGGCAGCCTGGCCGACCGCATGCTGGATATGTGTGCCCTGGGGGCCCTGGCGGCGGCGGGCTGGGCTCTTGCGGCCGGCGTGGAGGGTACCGCTGCACAGCAGTTGCTCCGGTCGTTGCTGGCCTGTGCTGTGGCAGGCGTGGGGGTCCTCGTGGCGGCGCTGTTATTGTTCAAGCCGCGAGTTCTCTCCTGGCGATGGCGCCGCAGGGTGGTCCTCATACGAGGTGCGGGGCGGGTGTTGCTCAAGCAGCCGGCGCGGCTGTTGGCGAGTTTTGCGGCTTGCCTGCTGCTACAAGCGGGACTGCTCGCCCTTAGCCTCTGGCTTGCCCGGCTTTGCGGACTGCGCGCCTCATGGCAGGTGTGGCTGCTTGTCTGGCCATTGGGCAAGCTGGCGGCCATGGTGCCGGTTACGCAGGGCGGGATCGGCGTGCGCGAGGCGGCTCTGGCCGGTCTACTACGGCCTTTTGGCGTGGCTCCTGCATTGGCGGTGGCGTCCGGACTGGTATTCGAGGGCGTGATCGTCTTGGGAAGCCTGGCAGGCGGGATGATTGCCGTGTGCCTGGGCCGCTGGCAAGCGCGGGTCGATGCACAGCTTGGCATGCAGACGAGCGCGCCGGTTCACGATGGGATTTGGAACGTATCGCATGGGGGCTGAAAGGAGCGTAGAGCGGCAGGGCTGCTGCCCTTTGCCGGCGGAGCATGCATACGAGCAGCCAGGCGCATCGGCTGTTGGTGGTGGCCGGCCGCGCATTGTCGTGTTGGGGGCGGGTCCGGCGGGGCTGGGTGCGGCGTGGCAACTGGTGCATCGCGGGCTGGCGCAGGTGATCGTATTGGAGCAGCGGGATGACCCAGGCGGCAACGCGGGAAGTTTTACGTTGGACGGCGTGCATTGCGATTATGGCAGTCACCGGCTTCACCCCGTGGCAGAGGCACGCATTATGAACGATTTGCGCAGCCTGCTGGGCGACGATCTGTTGTTGCGCGAACGCCGCGGCCAGATTCGCTTGCAAGGCCGGTGGATTCGGTTTCCGCTGCGGCCTTTGGATCTTGTCGCCAGCCTGCCAATGCGCTTCCTATTGGGAGTGATGCTTGATGCTGTGGGCAAGCTTGTGCCGCGCCGTAATTGCCGGCCGGAGACATTTGCCTCTGTGCTCGGGCGCGGCTTGGGAAAGACCGTATGCCAAGAGTTCTATTTCCCGTACGCGCGCAAGATCTGGGGTGTTGAACCGGAGTCGCTCCATGTGACGGCTGCGCGGCGGCGCGTCTCCGCAACATCCTTGGCGCGTGTGTTCCGCAAGTTGGCGGGACAACTTCCCGGCCTGCGCTCTCCCGTAGCCGGAACATTCTATTATCCTCGCCGCGGCTATGGCCAAATCTCTGCAGCGCTGCACGCCGCGGCCCAGCGCGAGGGAGCCGCGTTTTATTTTGGCGCCCGGGTGACGGCCATTGAACGGGACACAGATTGCGTCGCTCTGGTGCGCTTTGAGCAACGGGGTCTCCAGCACACCGTGCCCGCCGACGGAGTCTGGTCGACGCTGCCGCTCAATGCCACTCTGCGTGCGGTGCAGCCACCCGCGCCAGATGATGTACTGGAGGCCGCGCGCCGCCTGCGCTTTCGCGGCATGCTGCTGGTCTACCTGGTGCTGGAACAGAAGCGCTTCGGCCAGGCGGACGCGTATTACTTTCCCGAAGCGCATATCCCGCTTACGCGGCTTTCGGAACCCAAGAACTACTCGGGTACCAACGAGCCGGCCGATTGCACCGTGCTTTGCGCGGAACTCCCCTGCGACCCTCAAGATGAGCTATGGCAGCACGACGATGCAACCTTGGGACGCATGGTTTGCGAGTGGATCCGGGCAGCGGGCTTGTCGCTCACGGCACCGGTGCGACGGGTGGCGACCAGACGCCTGCCGCATGCTTACCCGATCTACGACCACGGTTACGCAGAGCACCAGCACCGCGTGGAGGAGTGGCTGGGAGGGATCGAGGGCTTGCTGGTGCTCGGGCGGCAGGGGCTGTTTGCGCACGACAACATACACCATACGCTGGCCACGGCGTACGCGGCGGCCGACTGTTTGGGGAGGGACGGCCGCTTCGACAAACAGCGGTGGGCCAAGTGCTGCGAGCGATTTCATGACCACGTGGTTGAAGATTGATTGGCAGCCATGAACACCTTCCAACGCATCGTGCGGTACGTGCGGCTCACCCTCAAGAGCTACCAGGTTCCCAGCACGCCGCCGTTTCTGGTGCTGTTCATCAATTCCATTTGCAACATGAAATGCGAGCATTGCTTCTACTGGCAGCAGCTCAACCAGCGCGACGACCTGACCTTCGACGAGCTGGTACGGCTTTCCGAAGAGTTGGGACATATAGAGACACTCAACCTCTCCGGGGGCGAGCCCTTCTTGCGCAAAGAGTTCGGGCCGATCTGCCGCCAGTTCATCCGCCGCAACGACGTGCAGGAGATTTACGTGCCCACCAATGCCTATTACACAGAGCGCACCATCAGCGCGCTACGCGATGTGTTGTGCGAGCCCTCGCTGCGGCTGCTGGGCATTGAGATCTCTCTCGACGGCATGCCGGCTTTTCACGACGCCTTTCGCGTCACACGCAACTCGTTTGCTAGGGCCATGGAAACCTACGATGCCCTGGCGGAGCTGCAACGAGAGGATCCCCGGTTGCAAATCCACGCCAACTCATGCGCCACGCAGATCAACATGGAAGAGATCAGAAAGCTGACAACGTACCTGTTCGACCGTTGCCCGCAGATGTCTCACCACAACCTGGCCATCATTCGCGGCGACCGCAAGAATCCGACGTTGCAAGGTCCCGCGTTGGAGGAGTACCGCGGTCTGTACGAGTACATTCGCCGGCTTTGGGCACCGCGCGAGGCGGGGCGTTTTGGAGCGATTGTCGAGCCCATGCTGCAATGGGCTAAGCTCAAGGCGGTCGAGGCCCAGGAGCAATACGTCCCCTGCCGCGCCGGCGTGCTGAGCGCCGTGATCCACGCCAACGGAGACGTGGCCGTGTGCGAGCAGCGGCCGCCCATCGGCAACCTGCGGCGGCAGACGTTCGCCGAGATCTGGCAGTCGCACCTGACTCGGCAGGTGCGACGCTCCATACGGGCCAAAGAGTGCTACTGTACCAATGAGATCTTCATGTGGCCCAGCATCGTGTTCCAGCCTCCGCACCTGGCGAGGGCGCTCGTCGGGGCGAAGACGTGGCGGAAACCCACCCCGTTGCACGAAGAAGAACGTGCGCATTATGCAGACGCCGCCGACCTCCCCGCACCCCACCCCGATTCGTAGCCCCAACATGCACCTTACCTGCCGGTGCATACCGCAGCCGTGCGTACGCTAAAGCCGATCTTTGCGCCGCCGGACAGCCCGGCGTTGGTTGCCGCACAATGACCACCGACCGTACTCCAGACGCCCAGCCCGATCGTATCTCAGGCGCATGGCGAGCCTCTGCCTCGCGGCCAGCCGACGAAGCGCGGGCAGCCTCGCACGGCGTGGAACGGTCGTTTACGCTCATCGACACTTCCATCGCCGCCAGCAATCTCGGCGACTCCATCATCATGGAGGCAGTGCGGCACGAGCTTTCGGACCTCCTGTCTCAAGTTCGTTGTTTCACTGTGGCCTCGCACGAGCGCATGACGCGCATCAGCCGCTCGCTCATAAGACAGTCGGCGTTTTCGCTCGTAGGCGGCACCAATCTGCTCAGCTCCCGAATGTGGATCCGCTGCCCGTGGAAGCTGACGCCCTTCGACGGCGTTCTCTGCCGACGCATCGTGCTCATGGGATGCGGCTGGTACCAATTTCAACGTCGGCCCGACGCGTATTCGCGCTGGCTGCTGCGCAGCATCCTCAGTCCCACGCACGTACATTCTGTACGAGATAGTTACACCCAACAGATGCTGAAGTCGATCGGGGTGACCCGGGTCCTCAACACCGGCTGCCCCACGCTGTGGTCCCTCTCTCCGGAGCGGTTGCGCAGCGTCCCCATGGAGAAGGGACATGCCGTGCTGACCGCCCTTAATACCTATTTTCCAGCGCCCAAGCTGGACCGCGCCTTGTTGCAGCTCCTCTGCCGTTCCTACGCAAAGGTCTACTTCTGGCTTCAGAATCCCGCTGACTACCCATATGCCCGGCAGTTCGGCCTGCGTCTCGTCTACCTTGATCCTACTCTAAAGGCCTTGGATGAGCTTCTCAGCGGCGAGGCGGGAATCGACTACATCGGCAATCGCCTACATGCCGGAATTCGCGCACTGCAACATGGCGTTCGCTCTCTGATCGTAGAGGTTGATAATCGTGCACACATGATGGGCGTTGACTTCGGCCTGCCGACCGTGGCACGGGCAGACCTGGGCTGCGTGGCAAGCTGGATCGAGCGTTCTTCTCCGCTCGTGCTGCGGGTGCCGCAGGCCGCCATCGCAGAGTGGAAGCGGAAGTTATGGGAATCTCTGGGCATGGTGTGGCGGGGCAGCGGCGGGCAGGCAAGGTCTTGCGGTCCGGCGGTAGATGTGCAGGAGTGCGGCAGCCATGATCATTGAGGCCGGGGCGCTTCAGGATGATGCCGAGATTACTGCGGACCTTTGTATCATTGGCGGCGGGGCCGTGGGCATTGTGCTGGCGCGCGAGCTGCACGGCAGCAGTGTGGACGTCTGCCTGCTGGAGGGGGGCGGCCTATGTTATGAAGCGGAGTCTCAGTCGCTCGCGGCGGGCGAGACCAGCGGTGTGCCATACTTTGATCTGGCGGAGAGCCGGTTCCGCCTGTTGGGGGGCAGCACGTACCGTTGGGGCGCGCGCGGGCGCCCCATGCAAGAGATCGATTTTCAGCGCCGGCCATGGCTGCCACTGAGCGGTTGGCCGGTTGGGTGGGCGGAGCTGGAGCCGTATTACGAGCGTGTCCACGAGATCATGGGGTGGCACCGGCCTTTTTATTTCGACGAGCGTGTGTGGGAGCACTTCGGCTTGCAGCCGCCGCGGCTGGATCCTTGCCGGCTGGCATACTGTGCCTTTCAATTCGGCAAGGTTTTGCTGTTCGGCACTCACTATCGCAGCAGTCTCAAGCGGTCGGAGAACGTGCGCGTTTATCTGCACGCCAACGTTACGCGGTTGCAGAGCAATCAAGCGGGCAACCATCTAGAGGCAGTCGAGGGCGTGAAGCCAGGCGGCAGATTCCGCGTGAGGGCCAAGTATTTCGTGCTTGCGTGCGGCGGCATTGAAAACGCGCGTCTGCTGCTGTTGTCGAACAACGTGGTTCCGGCCGGGTTGTGCAACGAACGAGATCTTGTGGGCAGATACTTTATGGAGCATCCCACCTTTACGGCGGGCGAGGTGGCGGCTGCCGAGCCATGGCGGCTGCTGGACCTGTTCTCGCCTGGCTTGGTGAGGCGGCGACTGGTGGAGGTGGGGATGTGCCTCTCGCCTGATGTGCAGCGCGAGAGGAAGTGCTGCAATGCCGTTGTGCACGTGAAGCCCGTGGTGGACGGCGACTCTACCCAAGCAGTTAGAGAGCTGCTGGCCGCCCTGGCACGACGCCAAGTACCCCGCGACGCGCGCCGACACTTAAGTACATTGCTCCGCAGCCCAGGCAGTCTGCCGGCCAACGTGGTGCGCCACGTGTTGGGTCGGCCGAAACGATTCTGCATCAGAGGGCTGCGTGCGGAGGTGCGGACGGAGCAGGAGCCGAATCCGGAGAGCCGCGTTACGCTCGCCCATGCCCGCGACGCGCTAGGGCTCCGCAAGGCGCACGTGCACTGGGCACTCACTCAGCGCGACCGCCTGACAATGGAGGTCATGGCCGAGGTATTCGGCCAGGAGCTGGAGCGGCTGGGCCTGGGACGGCTTGTCCCGGGGGACTGGACAACGGCGAAAGACCAGTGCTGGCCCGCCGACATGGTCGGCGGCCACCACCACATGGGAACCACGCGCATGTCTGCTGCGCCACACGAGGGAGTCGTCGACGCGAACTTGCGTGCCCATGCGCTGGACAACCTCTACATCGCCGGGAGTTCTGTGTTCCCCACGGCTGCATTCGTCAACCCGACGCCCACCATTCTCGCCCTGACCCTGAGATTGGCGGATCACATCAAGGCCCGGGGTGCTGACCGGCCCCGCGAACGACTGCACGTGCAGTCGCGCTGGGCGTAGCGCCGTGAACAGTGGCGGCCGGATGCATAGGCCTATATGTCATCATGTCATACGACCCTGAACAGATGAGCGAGGACCAGCGATGATCGTTCCGCGGCAACAGGTCGACGTCTCCCGTCTGCTGGACGAGGGCGCGTACTACATACTGGACAACTACGCGATGCGCGAGGAGATGTACGCCAGAGTCGTGGCCAGTTTCCTGGATGGGATCTGCGCGCTTGCCGGCCGCGCGTGCCGCGACCGCGTGGCCGAAGCCGGGCTCGGGCAGATGCACAAGTATTTTCCAGTCGAGGACGTGCTCTTGCTCGAAGACTACCTGCTGCGCAGGCTGCGCAACGACCTTTATTACTGGTCGTTTTGCGTAGGGCGGGAGGACTTGGGGCTAGAAAGCGAGTTCTATGTCGATTATCTGATTGTCATCCGGATCCACTACCCATTTACCGTTGCGCGCAAGGCCCATCAGGTGAGGCATCCGGCGAAACCGCTGTCGGAACAAGCCCGCCTGATTCTCGCTGGTGCCAGAGACTGGCGTCTCTTGGCAAACCTGCTCGGGAGGCGGCTGCGGGCCGTGTTTCGCATACGCGCGCACAAAGACCCGAACGCCTTCAACCCCGCTGACTACCACCGCAGCTTGCCGGATCCGGCCCGCTCCCACGGCCCGCACCTGGACACCTGGTATGGCCACTCGTACGACGGCGTCAACCTCTGGTGGTCGATTGACGGCGTGAACGAAGACAACACGGTCATTCTCTACCCGGAGTTATTCGGACTTGCTTTGCCCTTCGATCCTCGAAGCATGTACGTCTCTCCCGGGGTGAGCTTGCCTCGACCGGTCAAGCCCGCGCTCAGCCCCGGCCAGCTCCTCGTGTTCAATCCAGAAATCCTGCACGGCACGCAGGTGAACATTTCCGACAGCACGCGCGTCGTCGTGAGCACGCGGCTGAATCCCGGCGTGCCGCGGTTCGATCCCCACGCTCCCTTTCATTTCGAGCACTGGTTCAGCTCGCGGGATCTTGAGCAGCGGCAATTCTCGCGCATACGCGTATTCGCCCGAACAAAGTATCAGGGCCGGCGCAGGCAGGTGCGGCCGCGCGGCACGCTGGTGCGAACACCGGCGGCCCTGGATTGCCCCGGGAAGGCGAAGCGTGCCGCGCCCGTCAAGGTCTGCGCGGCCGCCGCGCTTGAGCCGGGCGGGCGTCTGGCCGTGAACCTGGAAGATGCCCGGCTGGTTCTCTTCCGGTACAACGGCGGCGTCCGTGCATACTCGCGCATCTGCCCGCACTTGGGAATCGATCTCGCCGACGGCTGCTACGACGGAATCCACACGTACTGTCCCGGCCATGGGATCGCGTTCTCGATCGCCGATGGGTCATCGCGCTGTGCTGCCTTTCGCCTCCGCGCGTACCGGGCATTCGAGCGGGATGGGTTCATCTATGTCGAGCCAGCCCCAGCAGAGGCCGCCTCTTCCGAACAAACGTCCGTGGAATGATGGGTTCAAGCGAGCGTACAGATGAATGGCGCGGACCTACACGTCGGTATCGACGCCACAACGTGGTCGAATGACCGCGGTTTCGGGCGGTTCACGCGCAGGCTGGTGGCGGCGCTGGCGGCCCGGCAGCGGGGCATTCGCTACACGCTGCTCTTCGACCGGCACGCCGCTACGCCGCTGCCTGAAGGCGTGGAAGTGATTTGTGCCTCCACGCGCCGCTCTCTTAATGAGTCCGCAGTCGGCGACCGCTCCAGGTCGCTGGCCTACCTGTGGCGCATGGGCCAGGCGGCACGCAAAGCCGGGTTCGACGTCTTTTTCTTTCCCGCTGTATACTCCTATTTTCCCATTCTTGCACCCGTGCCCTGCGTCGTCTGCTACCACGATGCCACAGCCGAGCGCATGCCCGAGCTGTTGTTCCCCAGCCGCTGGAACCGGCGGCTGTGGAAGCTCAAGACAGCTCTGGCGCGCTGGCAAACGGCACGTGCCATGACTGTCTCTCGCGCCTCAGCAGAAGATCTGCACAACATCCTGCGCATCCCCAAAGAGCGTATCGACGTTGTCACAGAGGCGGCGGATCCGATCTTTCGCGTGTGGGAAGATCCGGCCGTTGCGCAGCGTGCCCGAGCGCGGCATGGAATTCCGCCAGCGGCGGAACTGTTGGTCTATGTGGGCGGCATGAACCGCCACAAGAACGTCCTGGGCTTGCTGAAGGCCATGCCTCGCGTGCTCCACGCGCGGCCCGCAGTCCACCTTGCCATTGTGGGCGATACGTCGGGCCAGGGGTTCTGGGACAATGTCCCCGAGCTGATGCACTTTGTCGAGGAGCATGCTGTATTGGGGGAGCATGTTCATTTTACGGGCTGGCTGGATGATGCACACCTCGTCGAGCTGCTCAATGCCGCCGCCGGCTTGGTGCTGCCCTCCTTATGGGAGGGATTCGGCCTCCCTGCGGTAGAGGCCATGGCCTGCGGCGTACCGGTGCTGGCGAGCAACCGGGGCAGCCTACCCGAGGTGGTAGGAGATGCCGGCTTATTCTTTGAGCCGGAGAGCCCCGACAACATCGCTGAGTGCGTGCTGCGCTTTCTCGCCGACCAGGCCGGCCAAGAACGCCTGCGCCGGGCGGCGCTGCGCCGGGCGCGGACCTTCTCGTGGGAGAGGGCCGCAGAGCTGGCAGAAGAGTCTTTCCGCCGCTGCCACGTCCAGTGCAGGAGGGCCGGCTACGCCACACGCTGACATCCTAGCCGCAGCCGCTACGCACGCGGTTTTTGTCCCATGGATACTGCCTCCTCCCCTCCCCAACCCAGTGTATCGGTCGTGGTCGCCTCCAAGGTAGGGCCGCCCTTCTTGCACTACTGCTTGGAGTCGCTCGAAGCTCAAATTCTGCGGCTAGCCGCCGAAGTGCTGGTGGTGTTGCCCGCAGACCGCCCGTATGCGGCGGAGGCTGCCCGGCGTTTCCCTTGGGCACGCATCCACCCGGTGCCGGAGTGGCGGATACCCGCTCTGCGCGCTTGCGGGGTTGACGCCGCACGCGGAGAACTGATCGCCATCATCGAAGAACATTGCTCCGCACACGAGGACTGGTTGGTGAAGCTGCTGGCCGCCCATAGGGCTGGATGCTTCGCGGCCGTTGGAGGCCCGATCGCCGACGATAACTATCCCCGGCTGCGGGACTGGGTGGTCTATCTCTGCGAGTATCACCAAGCCATGCCGCCAGCAGGCGCTGCCGAGACTGGAGATTTGAACGATGCGAACATCGCTTACCGCCGCGATGTCCTATTGCAGCAGCGCCACCTGCTCGACGACGGATACTGGCCGATGACATTGCACGGCAGGCTGCGAGCAGAGGGGTACCGCCTGCTCTCGGTTCCGGAGATGATGGTCTACCATCGCGGGCCATTCGGCTTCAGGTACTATCTTGGACAGCGATTTCTTTTCAGCCGTGCTTTTGCGGGCATACGCGCCCGCAACAAACCTTTTGTATGGCGGCTCGTGTACCTGCTCGCTGCGCCGCTGTTGCCGGCCTTGTTGCTGTGGCGGATGGCCCGCAATGTCTGGAGGAACCGGCGGGCCGTGCGGCCGTTCATCATAGCTGCCCCGCTGACGTTGATCGCACTAACGGTGTTTGTGGCGGGAGAATGGGTGGGATGCCTGTTGGGTCCCGGAGACGCACTCTCGCATGTTGAGTAGGATCCAGGGTGGAGCATGAACAGCGATCTGCCAGCGCTTTCCGTGGTAGTCGCCATCGTCAGCGACACCATGTCCCAGCGGCCGGACTCAAGACACTTGCAGCTTTGTTTGGAGGCGGTTGCGGCGCAGGTGCAGGGCCAGCCCGCGGAGCTGATCGTACCGCACCTCGAGTGCACGGTCGGCATCGATAGTTTACGTGTGCGGTTTCCTGAGGTGCGGTTCATTCCCGTCTCTATGGCGTGCTGCTCGGCGTCCCGGGTGGGGGACAGGGAACATCACGACGTGCTGCGTGCGTGCGGCCTGCGTGCGGCGCGGGGGTGCCTGGTGGCGCTCTTGGAAGACCATGCCCGGCCAGCGGCAGATTGGTACCAGAGCCTGGTTGCCGCGCATCGTTTGCCGTATGCGGCCATTGGAGGCGCTATCGAGAACGGCGTCGACCGGGCGCTGAATTGGGCCGTCTACTTTTGCGACTTTGGCAGGTACCAGAATCCTTTGCCAGCGGGCGAGTCGGCCTATGCCTCGGATGCGAACGTCTCCTACAAACGAGATGCACTCATGGCCGTGGAGGAGGTGTGGCGGGAGCGCTTTCGTGAGGTGGTGGTACACTCCGCGCTGGAGGCTCGAGGATACAAGGTGGCACTCTCTCCCGAAGTTGTGGTCTACCAGCAGCGGAAGGGTTTGACCATGGGCATGGCCTTGCAAGAACGCTTCGTGTGGGGGCGGTCGTATGCTGCTACCAGGAACATGTTTTTGAGACGCCCGCGGCGATGGATGTATGCCCTGTGCTCTCCTGCGCTGCCCTTGTTGCTGGTGGGCCGCGGGGCAGCGACAGCCTGGAAGCGGCGCCGCTTCGGCAAGTTTCTCAAGTTGCTCCCCTACATCGTGTTGTTGCAGGCGGCATGGAGCCTTGGCGAAATGGCGGGATATCTGGCAGGCATCCCGAGCACCGAGGAGAGGGGAGCGGAATAATGTGCGACGAGAGCCGCCGGTTGCAAGCAAGCACGGAAGGTAACGCCACGGAAGTGGATGTGCTGATGTACCACTCCATTTCGGACGGGCCGGCGCCGACGAGCCTTCGCCGCGACACGTTCTGTGCGCAGCTCGACGCGATTGCGGCCCACGGCTATTGCACCATCACCATGAGCGACCTGGCCGACTGGCTGAGAGGTACACGCGCACTTGCGGCCCGTACGATTGCACTGACCTTTGACGACGGGTTTGTCGATTTCCTCGAAACGGCTTTCCCGGAACTTTGCGTGCGGGGCATGACGGCTACGGTCTTCGTACCCGTCGCCAAGCTTGGCGGCCGAGAAGACTGGCCCGGCAGCTTGTGCCACGCGCCGCGCCGCTTGCTTGATTGGGAGCAGGTTGCCTGGCTGGCCAGCCAGGGGATTGAGTTTGGCAGCCATGGCATGACGCACGCAGACCTGACGCGGCTTGCACCAGAGGCCCTTCACTGCGAGATCGAACGTTCGCAGTGCGAACTGCGCGGCCGCCTAGGCCGAGCGGCTGCGCGCTCGTTTGCTGCGCCCTACGGCCGCACCAATGCCGCAGTCCAGCAGGCGGTCTCCAAGTTCTACGACATCGCCGTGGGAACGCGGCTCGCGCGCACCCGGCGGCCATGCGATCGGCTGGCCGTCCCCCGCCTGGAGATGTACTACTTTCGCGACGCACGCCGCTGGTCCGCCTACCTGGAGGGACGCGCGCAGCATTACCTGCTGGTGCGCCGCTGCCTGAGGCACGCCCGCCAGCTCGCGGGCGCCTGCCTGGAGCTGCTCTGGCACTAGCATGCCCCGTGAACTCCCTCTGCCGCCGATCTCGCGCGGCACCCTGCTTCTCCTGCTGGCACTCTCCGCACTGGCGGCGGCGCTCCGCACTGTCAACGTCAACAGCCAGCTCTGGTATGACGAGATCGCCTCCCTCTTGACTTGCTTTCGCCCAACGCTGGCCCACATTGCTACTCATTACGAGTCGAACAACAACCACCCGCTCTACTCTCTGCTGGCCCACGCGGCCATCGAGGTTTTCGGCGAGCATCCCTGGAGCGTGCGCCTGCCAGCCGTGCTGTTCGGCGTTGCCGGCATTCCCACTACCTTCCTGCTAGCACGCCTGGTGACGAGCGACCGCGAGGCGGCCCTCGCAACCGCGCTGCTCGCCCTCTCTTACCCCCATGTCTGGTTCTCTCAGAATGCTCGCGGCTATACGGCCCTGGCGTTCTTTGTCACGCTCTGCACATGGTTGCTCCTTCGCGGTATGCGAGACAACATGCCCGGCTGGTGGCTCGCCTATGCGACGGCCGCAGCGCTGGGAACCTACACGCACGCCACGATGGCCTTTGTGGTTGCCGGGCATGCCCTGGCGCTGCCGGGATGGCTCGCCTTCCGGCCTAACGGGCGGCATCTACTGGCCCCCACCATGGCGGCATTTGTGGGGAGCGGTCTGCTCGCGCTCTTGTTGTATGCGCCTATGCTGGGCCAAGTGCAGGCCCTCCTCCCAGCGGCACCCAAGACGGGTGCAACCGCTTTTGCCAGTCCACGGCGCGCCATCTACGAGGTACTGGGGGAACTCGCCGGCGTGCTGGGCGGTAACGCGGCGTGGTGGGCACTCGCGCTCGGCGCCGCGTGCATCGGCATGGGGAGTTTATGGAGGCGCAGCAGAACGACGACCGCCACGCTCTTACTGCCGGCCGTGGTGACGGTTGTGGGGGTGATGGCCATGCGCCGCCCCATGCATCCGCGTTTTCTATTTTTCATGGCGCCAGTGGGAGCTTTGTTGGTGGTGCGCGGATTTTGTGCGTGCATCGCACTTGTGCGCTCACGCTGGCAAGGAGCGTCTTTGGCGGGTGGGACGCGGCAGCGCCTTGAAACGATGCTCGTCTTGCTTGCCATCGTCGCCGGAGCACCGAGCCTTGCAGAGGGCTATCTGCGTCCCAAGCAGGACTATGCGGGTGCGCTTGATTACCTCGATCTCCATACGGGGGCGAATGACACGGTAGTCGTGGCCGGGGTGACGGCAGCGCTGCCGCTTCAGCGGTACTATGGCCGGCAGTGGCGGCAGATCACCGACCCTGCGGAGTTGGAGCGCCTGGCGGTCAGCGGCGCGCGTGTGTGGGTGGTCTACACGATTCCGCGCTACCTGGAACGGGGCTCTCCGGAGTTGATGGCGGTCATCCAGGGCGAGTTCCAGGTGCGTGCTGTATTCAGAGGCACGCTGGCAGGCGGCGAGGTCGTGGTCTGTGCCAGCCGCAGCCGCCGCGCGGCGAGCAAGCCGGCTCCCGAAGCGCGTGGCAGCAATGTCCCTGGCCGCGTTCGCCCAATGAGTCCCTACCTGGCCCGGAACCGTCTCACATGCTGCCGGCGTGCCCTGCAACTTTGGGACGCGATTGCGGCATGGCAACGAGACAGGTGACCTCCTCGGTGCCGGCCGACCCGAGCTGGAACATGTTGCGCAACCTGGGCGCACTGGGCACGGGACACGTCGCCAGCAAACTGGCGGCGTTGGTGTCTTATGCGTGGCTGGCGCGGTCGCTTGGACCAGAGTATTACGGCACCGTCGAGTTTGCCATGGCTCTGGCGGCCTTCTTTGTGATGATCGTCGAGTTCGGCCTGGATCCGATTGGCGTGCGCGATCTGGCACAAGACTGCTACCCGGCTGGCAGCCTGGCGGGCAATGTGCCCGCGGCCAAGCTGGTGGTGGCGGTCTTTGCGGCGCCCTGCATGTTGCTATATGCCTGGGCGGCAGGGCAGTCTGGGGCTGCGATCGGCCTGGTGGCTGTGCTGGCCCTGACGCTATTCATCGTCCCGCTCGAACAGCGGTGGCTGTTGCAGGGCTGCTCGCTGATGGGCTGCATTGCCGCCGGGCAGATGCTGCGGGCCCTGGTGTTTCTGGGCGGGGTGACATGGTTCGTCGGAGCGCCTTGCGATCTGCTGGCCGTCGGATGGTCCGAAGCAGCAGCAGCGCTGAGTGCCGCCGGATTCTATCTGTTCGTACAGCAGCGCCGCATTACACCCCTGCCCTGGCGGTGTAGCTGGCCCCAGATCCGGCGGCTGCTGCGGGAGGGACTGCCCGTGGGACTCAGCGACATGGCATGGGCGATCAACCAATTCTTGCCGATTGGCATCTTGGTGCTGTTCTCGCCGGCAACAGAGGTGTCTTGGTTCGGGTCTGCCAATCGTGTCGTGGTTTCGCTGCTGGCGCTCAGCCGGATCTACCATTTCAACCTTTATCCCACCATGGCCCGCAAGGCCGGAGAGTCGGCCGCGGCGGTCGAGAGTGTGCTGCGGCGCTCATTTCGCCTGGTGGCCTGGGGCGCAATTCTGGCGGCCATGGGGCTCACGCTTTGTGGGCGGCCGCTGCTGGAGCTGGCGTTTGGGGAGCCGTTTGCGCCGGCGGCATTGGTGCTTGCCATTGTGGTGTGGACGTTTCCCATCACGGCGCTTTCGGGGCATGCACGCTGGGCGCTCATAGCGTCTGGCCGGCGGCGATACGTGTTGGGGGCTCAGCTTGCGGGCCTGGCGGCGACGCTGTTATTCGGCTTGGTTCTGGCACCCAGGTTCGGCGCACTGGGCGCGGCGATCGCCTCACTTGCCGGTTATGTGGCGGTGTGGGGAGTGGCGCACGCGTATGCGGGCAGGCACGTGGGGTGCATGCCGCTGCTGCCGGTGATGCGGCCAGCGTTGGCGGCATTGCTGATCGGTTGCGGGACGGCTGCGCTGCTGGGGTGTGGATGGGCGGCGGCCGTGGCAGCCATGTTCTTGTACGTACTTTGTGCGTGGCTGGCGGACGGAGAGCTGCGGGCCGAGTTGTTCGGTGTGGCGCGGGGCTGGAGACACTTGCTGTGAGCCGCCAGGCATCGCGCGTTGCGGAGGCCGAGCAGAGTGGCGGAGAGCGCCGCACCGGCCTGCGGTTTGCGATGGTGACGACCTTCTACCCGCCGTACCATTTCGGCGGCGATGGCCAGGCGATTCGCCTGCTGGTTCATGCTCTGGCGCGGCGGGGCCACAAGGTCGAAGTAATCCACGACGTGGACGCCTGGCGGATGCAAGCGCGTTGCGCTGAGCCGGCGCCGTTGGACGAGCCGGAAGGCGTGCGCGTCCACGCGCTGCGCAGCCGGTTGGGTGCGGTCTCTTGCCTGATCACGCATCAAACGGGCCGGCCTCTGGTACACGGTGCTCGCATGCGGCGCATCCTGGGCCAGGGGTTTGACGTGATCCACTATCACAATGTCTCCCTGGCGGGCGGGCCGGGCGTGCTCGCGATGGGCGAGGGGATCAAGTTGTACACGGCGCACGAACACTGGTTGGTTTGCCCCAGCCATGTGCTGTGGAGGCACAACCGAGAACTGTGCACGGGCCGCGAGTGCCTGAGGTGTGTGCTGCATTATGGCCGCCCCCCCCAGCTTTGGCGATGGACGGGGCTGTTGGCGAGGTGTTGCCGCCACGTGGATGCCTTCTGCGCGCCAAGCCGTTTCTGCGCCGAGATGCATCGGCAGTTCGGCTTTCAGCGGGAGATGCACGTGCTGCCCAACTTCTTACCCGAGATCGCGGTGGCGGAGCAGATGCCGACCGGCCTGGATGTTCCGCAGCGGCCATATTTTCTGTTTGTGGGGCGGCTGGAGCGGATCAAAGGGCTTCAGGATGTGATTCCCTTGTTCACAGAAGAAGGGCCAGCGGAGCTGTGGATCGCCGGCGATGGAGCATACGAGCCTGAGCTGCGCAAGCTGGCCGCGGGCCGGCACTGCGTGCGCTTTCTTGGCAGACTGGCGGAGCCGGCGCTGCGCTGGCTTTATCGGCGTGCCCGCGCCGTGCTGGCGGCGTCGATCTGTTACGAGGTGTTCCCCATGGTGCTTTTGGAGGCCTTCCGCGAGGCGACGCCCGTGATCGCCAGGCGGCTCGGCCCATATCCCGAGATCGTCGAACAGAGCCAGGGCGGCGTGCTCTTCGACTCGCCCGCAGAACTGGCCCAGGCCATTGCCAGGCTGGCCAGCAATGCCGCGCTGCGCAACCAGATGGGGCTGGCTGCGCAGCATGCGTTCCGCAGTTTCTGGTCCGAAGGTGCTGTGCTCGGCCGCTACCTGGCGCTCATCGAAGAAATTGCTCGCCGCCGCGGCCAGCAGGGGGTGGTCCGGCGTATCCGTACAAGTCATGTCCGGTAGAATACGGCTCACGCTGGGAGCTTGCTGGAATGAGAATGCTGGTGATGGGACTCGACTGCGCGGCACCAGAGCTGCTGCTGCGAGACGATTCTCTCACGAACCTGCGGCGGCTGATGGCCCGGGGATGCTATGGCCGGCTCGAGAGCGTAATTCCGCCCATTACGGTACCTGCCTGGATGTGCATGGCCACCAGCCAGGATCCGGGGTCCTTAGGCGTGTATGGGTTTCGCAATCGTCTGGACTACTCGTACGACAAGATGGGGATCGTCACGTCGCAGTCCATCCAGCAGCCTGCGATCTGGGACGAGGTGGGACGCGCAGGCGGCCGCAGCGTGGTGATCGGAGTACCGCCCGGCTATCCGCCGCGGAAGATCAACGGCATCTGGGTGGGTTGCTTCCTGACGCCCGACCCAGCAACGGCCGCCTACACCTACCCCGCAGGCATCAAGGACCAAATCGCCGCCCTGGTGGGAGATTATCCGGTGGACGTGAGCGGCTTTCGCACGCAAGACAAGGCGTGGCTGAAGGACGCCATCTTCGACATGACCCGCAAGCACTTCCAGGTCGTCCGCCATTTGCTCATCAGCAACGATTGGGTGTATTTGCAGTTCGTAGAGATCGGCCTGGACCGAATCCACCACGGCTTTTGGAGGTACCACGATCCGCAGCACGTGCTGCACGAGCCCGCCAGCCCATTTGCCGGCGTGATCCGAGAGTATTACGCGTACCTGGACGCAGAGATCGGGCACTTGCTGGATCTGCTTGTCGAGGACGCTGTGGTGCTGGTGGTCTCGGACCACGGAGCGCAGCGGCTCGACGGCGGTTTTTGCATCAACGAGTGGCTGATCCGCGAGGGGTTTCTGGCCGTGCACGAGTATCCCCGCCAAGTAACGCCCTTGCACCAGCTCGCCATCGACTGGTCCCGCACCCTCGCCTGGAGCGAAGGGGGCTATTATGCCCGCGTATTCCTGAATGTGCGCGGGCGAGAGCCGCAGGGGATCATCGCCCCAACCGATTACGAGCGTGTGCGCAACGATCTGGCCGCGCGGCTGAGGGCCACTACCGACCATGATGGGCGGCCCCTGGGCACGCTGGTGTTCAAGCCGGAAGAGATTTACCGGTCGGTTCGCAAGCTTGCGCCGGACCTGATCGTGCACCTGGGCGGGCTGTATTGGCGGTCGATCGGTGGGGTCGGGTACCCGGACATTCACGTGCAAGAGAACGACACCGGACCGGACGATTGCAACCATGCCCAACACGGGGCTTTCGTTCTTGCCGGGCCGGGCGTGCCGGCATTGGGAGAAATTAACCACGCACATTTGTTGGATGTGGCCCCCACGCTGCTTGCTTTGTGTGGCTATGACGTGCCGGGCCAGATGCAAGGGAGGGTATGGCGCTGGGATCGACCACAAAGCAGTGGGTGAGGCTGCGGTCCGGCTGCTGCTTGGCGGTTGCTTGCGTACCGTTCTTGCGACCGGCGGCAGCGCGGCGGCGGGCCTGCTGGATACGAGCGTGCGTGCGTTTGCGTTGCGCGGCGGGAAGGGCGGCAATCGGTTCGATAAGGCGTTTAGTTGGCATCGCTGTGGCGGGCAGCGGCCCAGCGCGAGCCGCGATGCGCTGTGCGCTGAAGCAGCGCGGGCGAGAGCACTATTAATTGACGGGCGAGTTCGAGGTGGGGTGAGATGAATCTGCTGCAAGACGTGATCCTGGTTGTTGCGGGCATTGTGGCGGCAGCTTTGATTTCGGGCTCAAGAGGCCGCCGCGTCCTCTGGAGGCGGCTGCACCGCGCGGCAGCCGGTTTGGGGCGGCGTCGGTGGCTGGCATGTATGCTGGTTGGTCTGCTGGGCGGAGGATTGGCGGCTGCGCTGGCGGCATACAAAGGCATTCCGCCGCCCGTGGTCACCGACGAGTGGAGCCACCTGCTAGCTGCCGATACCTTCTGCCGCCTACGGTTGACCAATCCCACGCATCCGCACTGGATTCACTTTCAAAGCGAAGAGGTCATCCACCGCCCGAGCTACCAGACGAAGTATCCACCCGGGCAGGGGCTGACGCTGGCCCTTGGACGCGCACTGGGCGGACACCCCATCGTCGGCGTCTGGTTGAGCCTGGCCCTGGCCTGCGGTGCCACCTGCTGGATGCTGCAAGCCTTTGTGCCGCCGCGCTGGGCCCTACTCGGAGGGCTGTTGGCAGCCACCAGCCCTGCGATCCTGACTCTGTCGGGCTGTACCTATCTTGGTGGGCCATCCGCCATGATGGGCGGCGCACTGGCGATTGGTGCGACTCGCCGGCTCATCCGGCGGCCTGCCGCTCTGCACGCTTGCGTGCTGGGAGCCGGCCTGTTGGTGATGGCCAATACGCGGCCGTTCGAAGGCCTCGTGGTGGCGCTGCCGTTGGCGGTCGTGCTCTTGCGCCGGCTGGTGTGCAAGCGCGGCGGCGGCCTCGGCCGCGCGCTGCTGTTCGGGCTTCTGCCCCTTCTACTTGTTCTGGCTGCCGGAGCCGCCTGGATGGCCTGGTACAACTACTGCGTGACCGGCGATCCGCTACGCATGCCGTACCAGGTGTGGGCCGAGACCTACGGCATCGGTACCCAAAAACGCTCCCTCCAATGGATGCTACTCCCTTGGGCCAGAGAGCAGCCTCCGAACATGCATGAGCTGGTCGCCGCCTTTCTTAAGCGGCTAATCGGTCAATGGGCCTACTACGTCCGGCTCCCGCTCACACTGGCCCTGCTGGCCGTGCCGTGTGCGCTGGGCCGCCGGTGGGTATGGTTGCCCGTGGCAACCTGGCTGCTCCTGCTCTTATGCATGTCTGGGCAGTACACGCGGAACTACCTGCACTACACCGCCCCGGCAGTCAGCCTGGTCTTTCTGGCTGCGGTCGAGGGCTTACGCCAATGGTCGTCTACGGCACGCAGGGCCGCCTTCGGGCTGTGGTTGGCACGCACAACGCTGCCCGTCTACCTGGCTTCGCTCCTCTGCTATCTGGCCGCCTGGGATCCCGTGGCCCAACGCAAGCTCGATCGGGCCAGGGACGTGGTGGAACCATACATCACCCGCCTGCCAGGAAAGCACCTCGTGTTCGTCGATTATGGCCCACGGCAACAGGTGGAGTTCGAGTGGGTCTATAATGGGGCCGACATCGATGCGGGCCAGATCGTGTGGGCACACCGCCTGGACGGTCGCCGCAATGCCGCGCTACGCCGGTATTATGCTGACCGAAGTGCCTGGGTGTTAGACGCCAGCCGCTGGCCGCCGCGACTCTCGCCCTATGTTGACAATGGTAGTGAAATGCAACTAACGCCTGCTGTGGGCAACTCGGCAAACGCGCTCTCGAAACCGCAGCGAGACAACCGCGGCCCAGGATCCGGTAGGGTCGAGCAGTGATGCCTGGCCAGCGAGTCTCGAACAGTGAACTTGGGACAGTGACTCCCCCGTTCACCCTCTACAAGTGCGCATTGCCAGGCGGTCTGCCAGGCGCGGGCTTGCCCGCGGAGAGTTGTGCACACGCCGCCTGGGCAGAAGGGATCTGCCGCCTCACCGCTCAGCACCCGGCTGTTGGGAAGCGTGCGGCTTTGCACGACCTGCAAACCGGGCAAGTACCACACCAACTGCAAACGCTGCAACGCTATAAACGTAATACAGCAGGTGCAACGGGCAGGAGAAGATGGCAAACAACAGCCCGCGGCGCTGAGCAAAAAAACGGTACAGCTTGATGTTGAGCACCACCACCAGGCCAATCAGTCCTAGCGGAACCGCCATCCACCAGCCAAACTGGCGCATGGCTCCCCACCCGGCCGCAGCCAGGCCTACGGCCAGCAGCGCTTGGCACACGAGCGGCGACAGCCCGTGGTCAGAGAGGTAGTCCAGCAGCATCAGTGCGCCCACGCCGGCCGCCGCAGCCGCCAACAACCAGGGGGCGAACCACGCCCCGGCAAACAGCAGCATCGCCAGTCCACAAGCGGCCAAGGCACTGATGCGCTGGCTGTACTTCAGATTCAGGTCGTTGGGCAGGTGTCGCTCGCGGACGATGAGCCTGGTCCAGGGCAAGGCGCGGTCGCACACGTCCGAGCGGATCATGCTAAAAAGACTCCACCGCTTGAGATGTGCTGCTTGGATCTCCGGGCAGAGACGAATGCAATAGCCTGCCCTCCAAAGGCGGGCACCCAGCTCAATATCTTCAATCGACGGGCGGTCGTACCGCGTATCAAACCCGCCAATGGCGGTAAACACGTCTCGCCTCACGGCCCCGCACCCCGCCCAGAACGTTGTGGCCTCGGGCAGTCCTTGCTGGTGCGTGAAATGGTGAAACAGGTTCTTGTATTGCGAGAGCAGGTTACGGGCCGTCGGCCGGTCGTCGTACGAGCCGAAGAGCGCCGCCAGACCCTGGTCGGCCTCGAAGCACGCGGCCACTGCGGCGAGCGTGCCGGGGTGGACGCACACATCGGCATCGACAAAAAGCAGATAGCGGCCGCGTGCCTGTGCGGCCCCGGCATTGCGCGCCCCCGCCGGCCCGCAACGCTGGGGCATTTGCACCACGCGGGCACCGAGCTGCCGTGCCACCTCCGGGCTGGCATCTGTAGATGCGTCATCCACCACGATCAGCTCAAAGCTGGTGTAGCCCGAGGCATGCAGGTGTTTCAAGCAGGCCTCGAGCTGCGCGGGGCTGTTGCGCACCGGCACAACCACGGACAACGTGGGTGCCGTTGCGGTGCCGCAAGCGGCAGCCGGGCTGGGCAGATCTTGGCTATCCGGCGGCGCACCGGCTGCTGATGACGACATGAGTACAGGCTTCCTATACTGGGTACGACAAAACCGGGCGCAAGAACTGCCCAAGCACAGACCGCCGCAGGCACCCTGTGCGTGGTACGACAAGTTTACGCCAAACACTGACAGGCATTGCCGATTTCCTCGGCTTGGTTGAGGCCGGCACGTGTGGCTACATTGCACCGCTCGAGGGGCCTGCGTGTCGGCCCCCTTTGCGTCTGGCCAGAGGGGCTTGGCGCACGAGCCGCCGGCTTTATGCCGGCGGGGCGCCCTTCTTGCCTTCCCTTCCAGTCGATGCATGCCAACTTGTGGGCGCAAGCCCAGCGAGCCTGCGCCGCGAATGATAGATCTGCATCCTAGAGACGCGCTCCCAGCGGTACCACTGGAAGACGCTCATGCCGGCACGTTGGAACCGCCACAGTCGTTGCGCCCACTCGTGCCACTTTGTTGAATGCATTGGCCTTGCGACGCTCGTCCTTCGATACGTGCCACCTTTCGCTCGCCCACGCACCCGAGCCGAACACAGCCTTCAAGAATGGTATCTGTGGACGGTTACATTCGCCACTCACGTGAGCGCCCCACCGACGCGGGGTCGGTGGGAGAGGGGGCGCGAGGGGGGTGTGGGGCGGGCACTTTTTATCAAGAGTGTCCCCTGCTTGAATACCACAGTGGATCCGGCTCTTACCGAATCGAACATCATCGGCAGCATTCAAGCAGTGCTCGTGGCAAGCCAAGCTGCACTGCTTGACGGTACGCGTCAAGCGTGTGCCACTGCTTGAATGCGGCCCGTGAAGAGCTGTATTGGGCCCCAAGGAACGCACGCGAGCCGCATTCAAGCAGTGCTCGTGGCAAGCCAAGCTGCACTGCTTGACGCTACGCGTCAGGCGTGTGCCACTGCTTGAATGCGGCCCGTGAAGAGCTGTATTGGGCCCCAAGGAACGCACGCGAGCCGCATTCAAGCAGTGCTCGTGGCAA
>FWPU01005678.1_pt1 | contig 26469 bp, 8 predicted proteins | sample 2228361 | NCBI WGS metagenome assembly FWPU01 (sample SAMEA103939777, study PRJEB20133) | metagenome
TAAAAGCAGGCTGAACCGCAAACGAGTCTGCTTCAGCAGACTTTCGTTCTGGCGTCTTAGACACCGAATTCGATTCGGTGGCAGATTCGGGGGCAGCAGGGCGGCAAATTCCGCGTAATGCACCCCTTCATAGATATTGATATTTGTGTTTCTTAGGCAGTTGCAGGGAGAGTCGGTCAACACCGTATCGGCGTCGGGGGTCCGTATCCCTCCATCTTTTCAGGGCACACAGGTTCAGGGGAGGTTAGGCGTATGGCAAAGAGTCAGTCAACCCCAAAGCGTAAAAGCCGAAGGCTCTCGACCCTTCGGAGAGGTGTGGCGCAGGTGCGTTCCCTCGCCCTCGCGGGCGTTGTTCTCAGTCTGCTGGCGATGGGGGCAATCGCAGGGGGAGGCAAACAGTCGGCAAAGCCGCAGAGCGCGACGACACCACCCCAGGGATTCAGCATTAATACGGGTTATTCACGGGATAACATTGCCCGCTTAATTGCGCAGAGAAAAGGTATTTCTCTGGAAAAGGCGCGGGAGTGGTTGGCAAGGGAAGAGATACGGGGCGGCTATCGCGTCCTTGAAAACATCCCTCTTCCGCCCAATACGCAGATTGATTACGTAGACTTCACAAAGCAAAATCCCACCAAACAGACGCTGCTGCTCTCCGAGAGTTCTCTCTCCAACTCCATGCCGCTGACCGTCGCCTTGGAGCAAGCGGCGAAGAAGGGAAGAAAAGCAAGGAAAAACGATCGGCAGCAGAGAAACGGCGGAGGGAGCCTTTCATTGGCGCGGCGGGGAGCATCGAACAGGAACATCAAACGTTCCGCAGCGCCGTCCGATTTCGTCAACCCGTTCTACGGGGTTCCGATGGGGTTGCCCTATTTCCCCACGAACAGCCGTCACACAGCAACGTCGGGAATCTTCAAGGTGCTCGTGGTGGCGGTGCAGTTCCCGGGATGGCGTGACGTGAACCCGACTGACGCCACAGCCGGAACCATTGGCGCGTTTGTGGGACATGAGGCGAGCAATCGCGAACCTCACGATAGCAACTGCAACGACTTAGGGCTGCAAAACCCCACCTGGGATCAGAGTCATCCCGTCGTGGACCGTTTTTCGGGGGACGGGCGGCTGTCCGACAACGACAGCATCAAGACGGCTCTCTTCAACCTCCTCTTGAACCGCCAGACCAACCCGTTCAGTTTGAGCAACTACTATGAGAACCAGACGCACGGCAACGTGGTGTTGACGGGCAGCATCGTGGCGGACGTGCAGGGCTGGCTGGGAAGCGGCAACGTGCTGGCAGGCGGGACGTTTCAACCGAACAACGCGCTTATTCCCGGAGGAGACCCACAATCAGGAGCCTGCCATCCCTTCCCTGCCAATCTGCAGGTGGTGACGTGGAATGTTTCTTCCGGCACGACCGTCGCCCTCAAGCCGCTGATGTTGAATCCTTTTATAGGGGGAGTCTATGGACCAGGCGTGCGTTTGAAGCCCTACTGCTACTACACGTCCTACCATGACCGCAAGCAGAATGACCCTTACCAGTTAGTGATGGTTTCGCCTGATACGGGCAGTCCGCCCAATGACGCAGAACCGCCGCCCTCTCCGGATCCGCCGGATCTGAACCACCGTGACCGCCCGCCGCCTTACGACCATGATGGGGATGATGATACAAGCACGGCCTTGATGAACGCTGGCGTTCCGGTCTTCAACCCCATCTTGACGGGACAAGAAGACCGCCACACCGCGTTTGGTATGGTGCGCGACGTGAGTCAGGTCGTGATAGATTACCTGATTTTGCCCAATCGGAACACATCAGGTGACCCCTTCTTAGACGAGGCGGACTTTGAGTTTAAGGGCTACGACCTATTTGTCGTTTCCACTCCGCAGCGTCAGGATGGCACGGCGGGTTCATGGTCAGGCTATAAAGTCTTTGCGCCTATCGCCCTGCCGCCCCTTCCAGCGGTGGCAGAATACAACGGTTCGGAGAATGGCGTGCGTGACCCCGAGGGCCGCAATACTTACAACCCCGACACAGGAAATCCCGGCGCGCCCGCCGTGACTGTGCCCAGCCTGGTCATTCCCGCTTCGGCAACACTGGACGCGCTCAACCCCACGCCGGGCGGCGGGTTGTGGACGACGGCGCACCTGCTGGGGCACGCCTTTGGCTTCGTTGACCTCGACGACCAAGCCGGTTTCCTGAGTTCAGGGGTGAGTCCATATACGTTCATGGCGAACGGGCGCAAAACCGGCGGCAGTTCGGTGGGCTACGGGTTCTTAACCGATAGGACTTTTATTCCTCCGGGTTTCTCCTATACACCCACCAGCGGTCCGGCGAGCATCCGCCTCGACCCTTACCACAAAATCAAAGCGGGGTGGGCGACGCCGATTATCTTCGATCAGGCGCGCGGAGACGTCCAGAACGTGGTGCTGCCGGAGATTGAGTCCTCGCAGCAGACGCCTATCATTCTGCTCATCCCCGCCGATTTCGAGAACACCTGCCCGCCCCTCTTAGATGCCAACCCGGCAAGGAGAACAGCGGGAACTCAGTTGACGCTCTGCGATTCCAGGGTGACGGGTTATGGTCCTGAGTATTTCCTCGTTGAGAACCACAACCGCAACGGGTCGTCATTCTTTAACGAAAACACCCCCTCTGGGCTTTACGTTTATCACGTAGACGAACGGTTCTTCCCGTTCCCGCTGAATGGCAATCCTTTCGGCAGAGGTAACGATGATGAAAACAACTATTTCGTCGGCGTCATTCAGGCGGACGGATTGCAGGAACTGCAACGCACAACGATGGAGGGCTTAGGCGCGGGACAACTAACGGGAGACCCCTTCTCCGCTGCCACGCGGAACAACCTGAATCAGTTCCCGATTTTCGTCAATACAATGTCGCCGACATCGCGGTTCAATCCCTCGTCGCTGAACGACCCCCGAAGCCCCAATGATACGTGGACGGTCACCTCGCCGATTTACGGCAACAGGCAGATTTACAAGGCATCGTTGGACACCTTCGTGCGGTTGGACAACGTGAGCGCGGCTGGACCGCAGATGACGTTGGATGTTTACGTGAAGCCGCGCGAGGTGGAGATTCAGCCGCTCAGTCTGGTGTTCCTCCACTCCGCCACCGCGGCGGCAAACGGCTCATCGCTCTCGGTGCGCTACCAGACGGTGGGGACGTTGAAGAAGGGCAACGCCCCCAACTCCACCCCGACGCCCATCAACGTGGACTTCAGCAACGGACCGAACGGCGCGAGGAATATCGCCAACTACCGCCTCGAAAGCCCGCGCGGGACGGTCATCTCCATTAACAGTATCGTGGTGAGCGGGACCAACACGGTCACAGTGACGCCCGCCACGCCGCTGACGCCAGGCAACGAGTACATCCTCACCGTGCAAAATCTGGACGCTTTGGATGTGAACAACACCGCTTACCCCATCCGCGTGCCCAACGAGGTGCGCGGGCACGTCGACGGCTTTGAGAGTCAGGTCGGCGTCAAGCAGAGCGCGATGAACGTTCCTCTGATACGGCTGGACATTCAGCATACTATCCGCTCGACCAACTCGGTGACGATTGACAACATGACCGTCAACGAAATCGGTTCGTCCAAGATTGACAGCGATGTGAGGCAATACAAACTGTGGCAGGACGATGGCGATGGCGTCTTTACCCCCCTGACGGACACGCTGTTGAGCAGCCGCCCGGTCGTCAACCAATTGAGCAGGTTTACTGCGCTGACAATGAGCATCAACCTCGGACAGCGGCGGCTGCTGTTCTTGTCGGCGGACGTGGACGATTTCAGCCAGACCAACCCGCCGGTGACGTTCGGCGCACAGTTCGACAACTTCCAGTCTATCGTTCCGCTCGTCCCCGGCTCGGTGCAGGAAAAAGACCCGATTACAGGCAACGTTCACTTCCCGATGACCTCCGGGACGCCGACCATCGTGCCGAAGATTATCACCGTCACCAGTTCCAGCGTCGCTGCCTCCAAGGTCGGCATCAATACGCCCGATTTTCCGGTGCTGCAGTTGCAGGCGCGGACCGAGTTGGGGACCGGGAGGCTGACCCGCCTGACCGTCAACCTGGAAGGCTCGGCTTCCATCTCTCCCCCCGCCGACATCGGTTTGCTCAAGTTATACGATGATGTAGATGGGGATGGAGTGATTGACGCGGGGGAGGCGTTGTTAGCATCCGCCAACTTTACCACGCTGCCAACGGGCGTCAAGCAAGCTGTTCTGTCGCCGTTGAGCATTAACCTGACGACGACGCCGCGTCCGCTGCTGTTGGCGGTGGACGTGCTGGACGCGACCATCCGGCGCGACTTCCGTCTGATTCTGCCGGACTTCAACTTCATCGGCACGACGGGCGGCGAATTGGAAAACGTCAACTTCCCGATGGCGTCCAACTTCACGACCATCAGCAGCCGCCTGACGTTCAGCGGGATGAATTTAGCGACCAACAACGTCAACATCGGCACGAATGATTTCGTCGTGCTGGGTCTGTCGGCGCAACTCGACAAAACACCGCCCGCGCCTAACAATTTTGAAATTCTGGATGGGTTCACGGTCAATCTGACCGGCACCGCCAGCACGACGCCGCCGCAGGACATCGGCGACCTTGAGTTGTATAACGACGCCAACAACAACAACATCATAGACACCGGTGAACCGCGCATCGCCACCGCTCCGTTCATCAGTGGGCAGGCAACCTTTACGGGACTCAACCTCCAAATCACCACCACGAGCCGCTCCTTCCTGTTGGCGGTCGACGTGGCGGCGAGCGCGATTACCGCCCGCACTTTCCGTCTGACCATACCGGATGCCGCGAGCGTGAACGCGCCCAGCGTCATCATTCTCACTTCGGGCTTTCCTATTACGTCCAACGATGTTACCATCGTCAACACGATGACCGTGACGGGGACGAACTTGGCGACGTCGTCGGTGGGAGTGGGAACGGCGGACTACCCGGTGCTGGCGCTGACGGCGATGACCAACGGCGGCAATGCCCTGTTCGATGGTCTCACGGTCACGTTGGTCGGCACCGCCGTCTCGCCAGACGACGTAAGTGGACTTAAGATGTACGACGACGCGAATGGGAACAGGCAGATAGAGGGCGGCGAGTCCCTTGTCCAAACAGCCCTATTTAACACGGTGGGCGGCGTCGTTCAGGCGTCCTTCGCCAGCCTCAACCTGAACGTGGGGGCGGCGGGAAGGTCGCTCATATTGGCGCTCGACGTGTCTGCCAACGCCACCATTGGGCGCACCTTCCGACTGAATATCCCCACGGCGGCGAACGTCGTCGTGGGCGCGGGGACAAGCGTCACCCCCAACGCCTTCCCCATCTCGTCAAATCCAACGACCATTGGCACGGCGTTGACGCTCACGGGCATCAGCCGGGCGGAGGGCAACGTGAGTCTGGGGCAGACAGATTTTCCTGTCCTATCGCTGTTCGCCAACGTGAATCAAGGCAACGCGACGATCAACCGCCTCGTTGTAAATTTAGAAGGTTCTGCGACCTCCCCAACTGACGTGGGTGCGCTCAAGTTATACGACGATAGCGACAGCAATGGCGCCGTGGACACCGGCGACACCCTTCTATCCACCGCCTCGTTCGCGACCCTCGCGGACGGAACGGTGCAGGCGACTCTCAATGGGGGGTTCAACTTTAATGTGACGACTCTCCCCAAGGCGCTGTTGTTGACGTTGGACGTGGCAGCCAACGCCAACCTCAACCGCACCTTCCGCCTGGTGCTGCCCAATGCGTCGAGTGTGGGTCTCGCCACGGCAGGGGTGGGCGTGTCGGCTTCCACCTTCCCCATCGGCTCAGAGCAGACGACCATCGGTCGGCGGCTCACCATCGTCGGAACCAACCGGGCAGTCGGCAACGTGATTGCGGGTGTGTCAAACTTCCCGGTGCTTTCTCTGACAACAAAACTCGACCGGGGAACCGGCACCATCAGTCGCATCATTGCGACGCTGACGGGGACCGTCACCTCGCAGGACATTGCCAACGTCAAGTTGATTAACGACGCCAACAATAACGGGGCGAAAGACTCCGGGGAGGCAGAACTCTCCACCGGCGTCCTCTCCGGCAGTCAGGTCACCTTCGACAATTTGAACCTGAGCGTGATGGACTCGGAAAGCTCGCTCCTGTTGGTCGTAGACCTCACGCTCGGGGCTGTGGCGGGGCGCACCTTCCGCTTGAGTTTGGCGGACGCGAACAGCGTCACCTCTCCGCAGGCAGTGGTGGTCTCCACCTTCCCCATCGCCTCGGGCGAGGTCACCATCGGCAGCATCAGCGGCGGCACGCAAGGCATCCCGCCCGTCACGTTCCTCGCCGGTCTGGCGATGTTCTCCATGCCGCAGGATTTTGGCAACACGCCCGCCGACCAAATCATGCAGACGACCAAAATCGCGCGCTACACGCCGTCATTAGGGCGGTATGAGTTATTCCCGTTCAGCAACCCTTCGGGACTGCAATTGGGGCGGGGCTACTTTGCCTTCTTTGACCAACAGACCACCATCAACGCGCAGGGGACGCAGGCGTCAACGAGTGCGCGGTTCCCGATTTCGGTGGTGAAGGATTGGAACCTGCTGGGCTATCCCTACCCGCCCACAGAAGCGTTCGCCAACGGCATCAACTGGAATGACCCGACCATCACGTCCACGTCGGCGCCCAACGTGGGCAAGACGACGCTGGTGCAGTACACCGACCAGATGGGATCGCAGACCGTCACAATGCAGACAGCGGTGGAGCGGAACGTGATGCGCCCGGTGCTGTTCACCCTGAACGCGGCGCGGAACGGCTACACCATGACGACGGTGATGGAGCCTTACAAAGCCTACTGGGCGCGGTGTTTGGTGGACAGCGCGGTGCTGCTCCTCAGCCAACAGCCCATCGAAGCGCCTCCTTTCCCGTCCCTCCAGGCGATTAACAGGAGAGAGAGCGCCCGGCGCGACCCATTATACGCCCTGCTGGGCAGCAACTTCCGAGAGGGCTGGTCGGTGCAACTGACCGCCCGCGCCGGACAGGCAGAGGATGCGTTCAACTACGTGGGCGTCTCCTCCACCGCCTTAGACGGACGCGATGGTGTCGACGTGGAAAAGCCGCCCGCGCTGTTGGCGGTTGCGCCGACGGTGGACTTGGCTCTCCTGCAAGCCGATGCGCATAGCGCATCGCCGAATACCGCGCGTTTGGCGATTGACCTGCGCGCCCCCAACCGCGAGAGTTATACATGGGACTTCGTAGTGACGACGAACCAGACGAACACGCCGGTCACGGTGATGCCTGACCTGTCCCGCCTGCCCAAGTCTTATCGGGCGATGCTGGTCGACACCCAGACCGGGCAGAAACGCTACCTGCGCACCGCGCCGGGCTACACCTACCATTCGGGGGCGGGAACGGCGCGCCGCTTCCAGTTGCTGGTGTTCAAAGACGACCCCAACCCGCTGCGAGTGATGGGGCTGCAAGTCCTGCGGAATCCGGCGGGCGGCGGGGCGCGGTTCTCGCTGATTTTGAGTCGTTCAGCGAGCGTGCGGTTGCAGATACATAGCCCCACCGGACAGGCGATAGCCGACTTGCCGCTCGGCGTGCGACCGGGTGGGGTGACGACGGTGATGTGGGACGGGAAGAGCCAGCGCGGGGTGACGGTGGCGCGCGGGGCGTATTTGCTCGTGGTGAATGCGACGGACGAAACGGACGCACGCACGGTGCAGGAGGTCAAAACCTTCACCGTACAATGAAAAGCAGATGACTGGAGCCATGGAGGGTTGGAGGATTGGAGTGTTGGAGTGTTGGGAACAACCACACCTCCATTACTCCACCCCTCCAACACTTCATCTTCCATCCTCCATACGTCGTAGGTTTGACGTTTGACGCTCATGGAAATACATCGAGGCGCACAGGTTAAGGGGAGGTAATGTATGACAGCACGTCAGTCAACAACGAAGAGCAAAAGAGGGGCAGCGCAGTTGAAATATCTTTCCTTTGCTGCCTTCGTCGTTTGTCTTCTCACCGTTGGAGCCCTTGCGGGGGGGAAACCGCCGGCGAACCCGTCAGCTGCGACGGGATGCTGCGGGCGGGGTGGAGACTCCGAAACCGAGGCGTTCAGAATCAAAACGGGCTACTCGCGCGACTACATCGCCCGCTGGTTGATGGAGCGCAAAGGGATTTCTCTCACCGAGGCGCGTAAATTGCTGACGCAGCAAGAAAAGCGTCAGCGATTCCGAGTCCTCGAGACGGTGACTCTTCCCCGCAACGCGCAGATTGACTACTTAGATTTTAGCAGTGAGAAACCCTCCCTGACGAGCCTGTCGTTGGCTGACGACTCTGAGACGGGACAACACCTCCGCCGCGTCCTCGCTGAGGATGGCCTTCAGTCTCTGCCCGTCGCGCTGGCGAAAGCCGCCGTGGCGAAGAGGGGCAAGGCTCCCTTCTCTCCCCGGACGGCTGGCGGTCCGACTAATCGCAAGCGCCTTGCCTATTTCAATGACGACCAGGATCTCTTCCCCTCCTATCCCATCGGGACGCCCTATTTCCCGGTCGACCCTTCCAACCCGCTGGGCGCAAAGCGGACGAGCGGTCAGTTCCGCGTGCTGGCGGTGGCGATTCAGTTCCCCTTGTGGCGCGACGCAGCGCGCAACCCAGCGAATGCGCAGTTGCACGGCTCGCAGATTCTGCCCCTTCCGCCCGTCCCGCCGATTGGGGAACCCCATGCCGCTCCGACTGACTGCAACATGTTAGGATTAGCGAACCCGTCGTGGAATGACGTTCACGTGGACATCAGCCGTTTTGACGGGGACCCTCAACTTTCCAGCAACACGGACGTCACCAACGCCATTTTCCGTCTCCTGCTTGACCCCAACAACCCGTTCAGCCTTGCGAACTACTACAAGAGCCAGTCGCACGGCAATGTCGACCTTCTGGGGATTGCGTCGGACGTGCGCGGCTGGCTGGGGAGCGGGCACGCTATCACGAGCGGTGGGGCAAACATCCTTCCCCATCCCGTGCTCTATCTGCCGGACAACTTTCCCGTTGAACCACACGGTTGCGCCGGCCCCTGTGTGAGCGTGACCAACCTCGCTGTGAACCTGTTTAGCACGCAGACGTCCACCACGACCGCCATCAAACCCCTCATCCACGGAGTTTACTACGGTCCGGGTCGCCGTCTCAAGTCATACTGCTACTACACGCACCTGCACGACCGCAATGCCGCTGACCCCTATCAGTTAGTGACGATGACGAAGAACATTCAAAACCCGCCCAGTTGTCCTGATGAAGAGCCGCCCCAAGGGGGATCTCAGGACTTCAACCACCGCGACCGTCCGGCGCCCTTCGACCACGACGCGGAGGACGACGCCAATACCGCCCAAGCCAACGCGGGGGTGCCATTTTCGTTTGATGTGTTTACCTCCCCGCCCTTCCCGCCGCCGCCGCCGCCGCCCGGACAGGACGCCCGCCACTCCTCGGCGGGGATGGTGCGCGACGTCAGCCAGCTGTTGATTGACAACCGCATCGTGCCGGGCAAGTTCTTCGACACGGCGGGGAACCCGGTCAATGAGACGGATCCGTCACGCGATTTCTTCTTGGACACCGCTGACTTCCAGGCGAAGGGGTACGATTTGCTGGTGGTGGTCACGCCGCAGCGGGCGAACGGGACGGTGGGTCCGTGGTCTGGTTATAGCGTGTTCGCGCCGATTGCGCTTCCGCCCCTGCCTGCCGTGCCCGAGGCGCCGGGCGTCGAAGACGACGTTCGCGCTTTTGACTTGAACGCGGGCAGCCCCGCTGCCCCCGCTGTCAGCGTGCCCAGCCTTGTCATCCCCGCGACGGCGGGGCTGGAAGCGCTCACCCAGCAGGTGCCACAGCCGGGCGGCGGTTTGTGGATGACCGCCCACCTGTTGGGACACGCCTTTGGGTTTGTGGACCTCGACGACCTCACCAGCCCCGGAGAGGTTTTTGGCTTCTCCAGCGCGGGCGTGATGCCGTATAGTGTCATGACCTCCGGGCTGCCGGGTGGCAGCAACTCGGTGGGCTACGGGTTTATTGCTGACCGTTTCTTCCCCGGGGGCTATACCCCCACCAGCGGTCCGCAGAGCATTCGCCTTGACCCTTACCACAAAATCAAGGCGGGTTGGGTCACGCCCCTCGTGGTGACGACCGACTTGCAGGGAATCAGTCTGCCGGAGATGGAATCCTCTCAGCAGTCCCCGGTGGTGTTGAAAATCCCGGCAGACTTCGGCGCTCCCAATGGACCGGAGTATTTCCTCGTCGAGAACCATAACCAGACGGCGTCTGCGTTCTTTGGGGATGCCACCCCGCCCGGTCTCTATGTCTGGCACGTGGACGAGCGGTTCTTCCCCTCCCAGTTCAACGACTTCTCGGGAAATGACGATGAAAACAACTACTTTGTGGGGGTGATTCAGGCAGACGGGCTGCAAGAACTTCAGCGGTTCGCCAACTTCAATGCCCAGCAACTGTCGGGCGATCCCTTCCCCGGCAGCGTCAACAACCGGGTGTTAAATCAGTTCCCGCTGGCAAACAGTCTGTTCTTCTCGCCCACCACTCGTTACAATCCGACCCCTCTCAACAACCCGCCGAACACGGCAGATGGGTTGTTTAAGGCAGGGCTGGACACGTTCGTGCGTCTGGCGAACATCAGCCCCGTCGGGCAGACCATGACGCTCGACGTCTTCGTGCGACCCCGCGAACTCATCGTCCAGCCGGTGAGTCTGGTTTACCTCCAGTCCACCAGCGCGGACCCCAGCGGCGCGTTCATAACCGTCCGCTATCAGACATTGGGAACGGTCAAAGCGGGCAACACGGCCGGCGCGCCCCCGACGCCTATCCGAGTGGACACCACCGCCGGTGGCGCGAACAGCGTGCTCAACCTTTCCAATTACACCCTGGAAAGCCCGCGCGGCGTGGTCAAAGACCTGAATAACCTCGTTTCGGGACCTCTGACCTTTAGCGTGGACAACATCACGGGAATCACCACGGTCACCATCCCGCTCAGAACGGGAGTCACGGGGTCACCGGCGCAGGCCTCGCTCAAGAGAAACGACAGCTACATCCTGACCGTGCGGAACATCATGGACACGCTCGGGCGTCCGCTGTCCGTCCCCAACCGCTCCAACGGTTCTGTGAACGGTTTGTCCAACCCGGTGACCGTCCAGCAGGGCAGCGCGAACGTGCCGCTGCTGCGGCTGGACGTGCGGCACTCCAGCCGTTCGCTGGATGAGGTGACGCTGGACAACGTGCTGATTAACGAGGCCGGGTCGTCGAAGAACGACGCGGACGTGCAGCAGTTCACCGTCTGGGAAGACCAGAACGGTAACGCCCTGTTTGAGCCATCCGTTGACAAAATTCTGGGACAGTCCGCGCTGTCCAATCAGATAGCCACTCTGAGTGGATTGGCAGAGCGCGTGCCGGGAGGACAGACAAAGACGCTGTTCGTCACGTTGGATTTGAACGAGACGACGCAGACGAACCCGCCGCTGACGGTCGCCGCGCAGTTCGACAACTTCCAGTCCATCGTTCCGGTCGTGCCGGGCGCGGTGCAGGAGAAAGACCCCGTCACAGGCAACACACACTACCCGATGACGTCCGGCGCTCTCACAGTGGTGCCCAGAGACACAACGATGACAGTGACGGGCATCAATCGAGCGGCTCCCAACGTGAGCCTCGGGGCGACGGACGTTCCCGTGCTGTCCCTGACGGCGCGAGTGGATCGCGGGTTCGGAACCATCAATCGCATGACGGTCAACCTTGAAGGGACGGCTACCTCACCGGGCGACATCGGACAGATTAAGTTGATTAACGACCTGGATGCCGATGGTGAGATAGACGCGAGCACGGGGGAGACCACTCTGGCGACCGCAACGTTCTTCACGACGTCGGGTGGACTCGTCCAGGCGACCTTCGACACCCTGAGCCTTGACATCTCCACGACGCCGCGCTCCTTCCTGCTGACGTTGGACGTCACGACGGCGGCAACGGTGGGGCGCACGTTCCGCCTGAACCTGCCGGACGTATCGTCCATCTTTGCCCCCGGCTCCATTGTAGATGCCTCGACCTTCCCGATTGCGTCCGGCACTACCATCATCGGTGGGGGGGGGGGCGGCGGCGGTGGCGGCGGCGTTATTCCGCCCGTAACCTTTGGGGCGGGCATCAGCATGATTTCGATGCCATTCGATTTTGGAACGGCGCTCGCAACCGACGTGTTGAACGTACAACTGAACGAGAGCGAAGACATCGCCCGCTGGAACGCCGCCACCCAGCAATACGAAAAAGTCTCCGTCGCAAACTTCCCGCTCCAACTCGGACGCGGATACTTCGTCAAATACGCCCAGCAGACGACGGTCACGCAGCAGGGCAATCTCGCTTCGACTTCCACGCGATTCATGCTCGACGTCGACAGCGAGTGGAATCTCATCGGCTACCCATATCCGCCCACCGGTCTGTTCACGAACGGCATAGACTGGAACGACACCCGCGTGCAAGCCAGTGGTCAGACGTTCACGCTGGCGCAGGCGGTGGCAGCGGGCATCATGCGTCCCGTCCTCTTCACCCTGAACACGGCGCGGACGAACTACGTCATGGTGACATCGCTCGTTCCCTACCGAGGCTACTGGACGCGGTCCGTGAACAACGACGTGACGCTGCTTCTCAGCAACACGCCGCTGTCCGGTCCGCCCATCCTGCCTGAGCGCGCCCTGAGTCTGCGCTCCACGCGGCGCGACCCGTTGTACGCCCTGCTGGGCAGCAACTTCCGAGAGGGCTGGTCGGTGCAACTGACCGCCCGCGCCGGACAGGCGGAGGATGCGTCCAACTACGTGGGCGTCTCCTCCACCGCCCAAGACGGACGCGACATCACCGACGTGGAGAAGCCGCCCGCGTTGTTGAGCGTCGCTCCGACCGTCGACCTCGCTCTTGTGCAACCGGACAACTCAACGCGGTTTGCGATTGATTTACATGCGCCCAACCGCGAGAGTTACGCCTGGGACTTCGTGGTGACGACGAACCAGACGAATACGCCGGTCACGGTGACGCCCGACCTGTCCCGCCTGCCCAAGTCGTATCGGGCGGTGCTGGTCGACACCCAGACCGGGCAGAAGCGTTACCTGCGCACCGCCCCCGGCTACACCTACAACTCAGGCATGGGCAGCCCGCGCCGCTTCCAATTGCTGGTGTTCAAAGGCGACCCCAACCCGCTGCGGGTGACAGGGTTACAAGTCCTGCGGAGTCCCGTGGGGGGCGGGGCGCGGTTCTCGCTGGTGTTGAACCGTGCAGCGAGCGTGCGGTTGCAGATTCACAGCCCCACCGGGCAGACGATTGCCAACCTGCCGCTCGGCGTGCGACCGGGCGGGGTGACGACGGTGATGTGGGATGGGAAGAGCCAGCGCGGGATGACGGTGGCGCGCGGGACGTATTTGCTGGTGGTGAGCGCGACGGACGAAACAGACGGACGGACGGTGCAGGAGGTCAAGTCCTTCAATGTCCAATGAGCCAATGTTCAATGTCCAATGACCAATGGCCAATGGGGTGCATTTCAAACTTGTTAGTAGTGAGACGATTTATCGCCGTCCATGACGCGCAATGAATTGCGCTACTACCAACGCAAATGAAATGCACCCTGACCAATGAACGACGGACGCTGCCATGCATTGGACATTGGACATTTGGTCATTATGACAGGAGTTGATGCGGATGAGAAACCACACAGTTGCTTTTGCCTGGCGTCTGTTGCCTTTTTCCTTTTGCCTTCTACCCTTCATCGTGGCGACGACGGCGCAGGCGCAAATCCCTCAACAGCAGGTGCTGGTGTTTGACTTCGTGGTGGATAGCGGAGTTGATCCGGGGTTGAGTGCCAAAGCCGCCGACGCCTTAGCGACGGAACTCAATGACTCGCAGAAATATGACGTCATCACCCGCCAAAAGATGGAAGAAGCCATCGCCAGGACACGCGGTCTGCCGCAGCCGCTTGACAAATCAGCCCAACTCAAAATTGCGAGACTTCCCGGGGTGGAGGCGACCTCCATCTTTACGGGACGCGTCAAAAGAGCGTTCGCTCAGAACGGACGCGGGGTCGTGGAATTAGAGATTTATCAGATGGACGTGGTGGCAGAGGAGTTGGTAAACGGCGCGCGCGCCATCGGCGACACGGGAGTGCGCGACGACATCAAAGACCCCGACCAACTCATCAGCGCCGCTCTCAACCGCGCCGCGTATGAAGCCGTGCGCGAGATGGAGCGCACCGTGCTGCCGGAGGGGACGGTTCTCGTCGTGGACTCTTTTGGCGAGGCGACGCTCAACATCGGCATCCGTCAGGGCGTTCAGCCGGGACAACTCTACATGGTGACGCGGCAGGAGTTCGTGCATACATACAGCGGAAAGGAATTTGTCGAAGCCAAAGCAGAGGTCAACCGCGTGGGCACCATACGCATCCTGTCCGTCGAAGCCAACCAGAGCACCGCGCGCGTCGTGTGGTCGCGGCGCGGCGCGCAAACGGGGGATAAAGTGCGCCAAATCTTCACGTTGGGCAGTGGCGCGGTCGGCGCGACCTCTGCCCCGCGAGGGAAGGAGAAACCCAAGACGAAGGCGGTTGGACCGCGTTATTGATGACCACTGACTACTGATCACAGGACCACTGACCACTGAGGGTGCATTTCAAACTTGTTGGGAGTGAGGCGGACGCGCAATGAATTGCGCTACTACCAACGCATAGGGAATGCCCCCGACCACTGACCACTGACCTGTGGTCTCGTTGTCCTGTGGTTTTATAACGTAGAAACGTTGGAATGAGGAGGACTTAATCGTATGCGCCGTATTCGTAAAAGCCCATTGAGTCGCTGGCTTGCCTGCGTGGTTGTGGTGGCGATGCTTGCGCCCACCACGTTTTTCCCTTCCCCATGGATGGGGACTGCCTTCGCGCAGACTGCACACCCTAACAAAGTCGGACGCGCGCTCGTTTTGGATTTTGAGGTGAAAGAGGATGTGGACGCCGCCCGCCTCACGGAACTGGCGCTGGGGCGTCACGCCGCCGACGCTCTGTCGCTGGCGCTGTCGGGGACGGGACGCTACGAGGTGGTGCCGCGTTCCGACATGGAGAGCGCGCTGCGGAGCGTGTCTGACAATGTGCCCCTTGTAGGGAACGGACTCTGTGCCGTTCCAGTCCCGGTTAAATCCACCCAACTCAAGTTGGCAGCGCTGCCGACGGTGCGCGCTCAGTCCGTCTTCGTGGGGCGCGTTGTTGGGTTGAAGGTCTGGGACAAGTCCCGACAGGTCGGGATCACGCTCGAAGTGCTGGAGCGCGACGTGTTGACGGGCGAGTACGTCAACGCCGTGCGCGTGACGGACGCCTCGCTGCCCAAGTTGGGGCGCGTCAAGAGCGACATGCTGATTTTGGAGGCTCTGAACCGCGCCACCCGCCGCGCCGTCGAAGAAATGCAGGCGCGCCGTCCCCTGCAAGGGGACGTTTCTCAAATCTCCTCTTCCGACGTCGTCGTCCTCAACATCGGAGCGCACCAGGGCGTGGAAATCGGGCAGCGTTTTGCGGTGCTGCGGGGGACGGACAACGCGCAGTACGTCGGGCTGGCTGAGGTCACACAGTTGTCCACTGACGCCGCCGTGGCGCGCGTGACGCCGGTTGCCAATAGCGGCGGCTTGCGGCTGGGCGACCGCGTGCGACAGATTTACGCGGGCGCGCCGGTGGGCGTGCCGCCCACGGGCGGCGGCGGTGGTGGCGGCGGACTCGGCAATGCGGGAGGACTCTTGGCTGGGTTGCTGCTCCTCGGTCTGCTGGCAGGCGGCATTGGAAAATCGCAAAAGGGCGGCGCGAACGCCGCAGCGGTGGACAACGTCACCGCCTCCGCCGCCAGCACGGGCAACAGCAATCTCGTCAAGTGGTCCCAGTCGGGGGCGTTCTCCAGTGTGGACATCGTCGGATATTTTATTCACCGCTCTAACTTCCCCGGCTTTGCCCCCAGCGTCGTGAACGTCATTGATTTCGTTCCCGGTCCGCAGAGGCAGTATCTCGACCCGCCGGGCGATTACCAAACCGAAGTGAATATCACGGTAGATGACGACGATACCGAACTTGGACAGTTGCAATTGGAGATAGACGTCACCGCGCTCACAGGCGGCACCATCCCGCCTTCAACGGGCGATTTACCCCCGCCGGGAACGAAAACCGAAGACATGACGGTGACTGCCGTGCATACCGGTCCGACGCTGGGCGTGCAGCAGTTCTACGCCGTGACGCGCATTGTGCGCGCGCCCAGAGACCTCCCCCCCACTGGCGGCGGCGGGACGGGCGGGGGCGGGGGCGGGGGCGGCGGCGCGACCATTCCGCCGGGGGTGGCTGCCAGCCGCGCGGGCAGCGTGTCGGACGGGGCAACGGCTCTGACACCGGTGACGCTGGTCAGCCCGCCCGCCGGCAGCGGAGACGTGGCGTTCCAGAACGTGACCTTTGAATTCCAGCCGACCCCCGGGGCGGACGAATACCAGATTCAGGTCAGCGTCAACCCGTCCTTCCCCCCCAACAACCGCTTCGCCAGTCAGGTCATCCGTGACACGCGCCAGGGCGTAACTTTGAGCCAAACCTTCACGAATCTCATCGTTCCCGGCGCGGCGCTGAACACCGCCATCTTCTGGCGCGTGGGGGCGAGAAATTCGCGGGACCGCATTCCCCCTCAGGGTATCGGCAACTCGAATGACGACGGCTTCGTGTTCCCGCAAGCCCAGACGTTCACCCTGCGCGAGCAGCCCCCGCAGCCGCCGCAGGGACAGCGGGTGTTGAACGGAGACAAACTGAATCTCGATACGGGAACGCTCCGCGTCGGTCCCTGTAGAGGACGGAAGAATCACGACCCCCAACAGAGAAGAGAAAATCGTCGCGAACGTAAGAATGGGAGCCAAGGGTAACTCGTAGGAGGACACGCCGTGAAACGAGACCACAGACCACAGACCACAGACCACAGACCACAAACCACAGACCACAGACCACAAACCACAGACCACAGACCACGAGAGCGGTGGTCAGTGGTCAGTGGTCAGTGGTCAGTGGTCTTATGCTTCCTCTGCATCAGTGTCATTGTCTCTCCCGCCGGGGCGCAGACGGCGCGGCGGATCAACCGCTGTCGCACCAAGGAAATCACCGTCACTTCGCTCCAAAAGTATGGCGTCGACCTGCGCCGCTCTGCGGTGAAGCGACAGACGGGACGGGGCTACCCCCGCGGAACCATTGGCACCAGCCTGATGCCCCTCTCCCCCCTGCGCGGCAAGAACATCCGTGTCTGTCACATCCTCATGAACTTCCCGTTGGACGCAGACCGTCTGCCCATCCACACGCCCGCTTTCTTCGATGACATTCTCTTCAATGAGAACAACCCGGAAAGCATGGCGTCCTTCTACAAAGAAGTCTCCTACGGGCAGACCCGCATCACGGGAAAAACGTTCGGCTGGTTCAACTTTGGCGCCACCGCCAACAACCCCTTGGGTCTTCCCCGCGCCACTGTCGCCGCCGATATTGCCGGCACCGGGGGGGTGACTCTCTTCATCCCCCAGGTCATTCAGCAAACGGACCCCACCATTGACTTCTCTCAATTCGATGGAGACGGAGATGGACGGGTTGATGTTTTGATTGTCACCTTCCCCAACCCGACGGGCTACTACGATTTAGTCTTCGGACGCACCACGGGCACACCGGTTGACCCCGCCATCGCCGACCCCCTGCTCAACAATTTCGCCGCGAACCAATCTCTCGCACGCATCCGCGCGCTCTCGGGAGCCAACATCCCGGCGATACCAACCAACGATGCCGTTGTCGTGGACAGTTGGGACGTATTAAGCGAGGACAACGCGGGATTGACCACCGGCTTCAACAACGGCGTCAGTTCCTACGCCCACGAAGTCGGACACTCCTTGGGACTCCCCGACCTCGTAGACGAAACCGGCGCCCTCGGCAATCGCATCCCAGTCGGCGCCGGCTTATGGGACGCGATGGCGCTCGGCAATCGCAACGACCCCGCGGGTTTCAACATCATGCTGCGCCCTCAACTTCAGGGCGGCATCGTGCATCCGTCGGTGTGGTGTAAATTCGCTCTGGGATGGCTCACGCCGGTTCCCGTCACCACCCAATTGACTCAGGTGACCATTCCCGCCGTGGAAACGAACCCCATCGTTTACCGCATGAACGTCAACGGCGACCCATTAAACCCAGAGTATTTCCTTATCGAGAACCGACAGAATATCGGACGGTTTGACAATTTGCTTCGCGGGACGACCTTAGCCGCCCCCCCGCCTGGACCCGCCCCCGGCACTGGACCCAGCCAAAAGTTGGCGCACGGGTTGCTCCTCTGGCACATAGACGAAACCGTCATTGAAAATAGCGCGGCGGGAACCTTCATCGTCACCGACATTAACCACCCCGGCATCAAACTGGTGCAAGCCGACGGACGGAACGACATGGACAAGGTCACGGGTACGGGCATTGCTTTTGTGGCTTGGAACCTGACCAACTTTGGTTTTGCGGGCATGTTCAACGGCAACTTCGGTGACGACAGCGACCCGTTCCCTGGCACCGCCCGCGTGACCGAAGTCACCTTCACAACCACACCCAGCACTGCCAGTTACACTGGCTACGACTCCGGTGTGCGCATCACCAACGTCGTCGAGCAGCGCAGCAACGTCATCGCTGACCTCAACGTGACGCCGGTATTCAGTCCGACCATCACCATCTCCGAACCCGTCGAAGGACAGCGCACAGCGAACTTCACCCCGACCATTCATGCGATTTACGACAACGGCAGCGCGTTAGGGAACGAAAGAGACCCGCTGCTCGTGAGTTCCATTGACATCCTTCTGGACAACCAGGAGATTGTCACGGATGGACAGAATAACGACCCGCAGGCGGGCACGTTCACGTTCGACGGGATAAACATCATCTTCCGACCCATCAAGCCGCTGACCTCAGGACGGCACACCGTCCTGATTCGGGGCAATGACCAGTCCCACGCGGGCACATCACCGCCGTTCATCAACAGCGCGCTGGTCAACTTCACCGTGCAACCCGTCATTCTCACGCAAGCCGCTGGAACGGCTCAGATGATATCGTTCCCGTTCCGCCTGACGACCACCGCCGGTTTGCTGCCCAACAACGCCGCGCAGTTGGCTCAGATTGAAGACCTCACGAAGGGCGGTCCGCAGTTCGTGCTGCAGAACCCGACTCCCCGCCTCGCGCGGTTCGATTTGAGCCGCAACGGCTACCACTTCTTCGCCCCGGTGCCGCCGCCGGGCGCGCGCCCCACCGACCCGTTTGTGGACGTTCTGTTCCCCGGCTGCGCCTACTGGGTGTCAGTGCCGTCCGATGGCGTTTCGTTACGCGTCGAAGGCAATGCCGTACCCAGCAATGAAATCTTCCAGATTATTCACGAAGATAGCGCCAGCGATGGCACGCTCCCGGCGGGCTTCCGCATGATTGGCAACCCGTTTGACTTCCCGGTGGACTGGGCAAGCGTGCAGGTGGAATACCAGGGCGTGAGAATGTCGCTCCAACAGGCGATCAACAACACGCCTTCGTTGATTTCGCCCGTTATTTACACCTTCACTCCGCAGGGTTACAAGTTCGCCACCGCGCCCGACGGACAGTTGATTCCCTTTGAAGGACATTGGATTAAACTCCTCCAACCCGTCAAACTGTTCATCCCGCCGGCGCGCAGCGCGTTGCGCAGCCCTGTCAATGCGAAATCCGAAATCCGAAATCCGAAATCCGAAATCCAGTGGCGTCTGCAACTGTCCGCCTCGGTCGGTAGCTCGTCCGATACTTACAACTACATCGGCGCGGCAAGCAACGCTGAAGACGGCGAGGATCGCTATGACGTATCCAAAGCCCCCCCCGCGCCGGGCAGCCGCGTGGTGTTAAACGTTCTCGGCAGCCACGGAAAACTCGCTCAAGACCTGCGCAAAGGACCGCTGACCGCCAGACAGGTTTACAACCTTGACGTCATCGCTAATGAACCGAACTCTGACGTGCGCATTGAGTGGCCGAACCTCAACGATGTGCCGAAGGGCTACGTCGTCACTCTGCGTGATGTGGAAACGCAGAGACAGGTCTACCTCCGCACCACCTCAGGCTATACTTTCAACACCGGCGCGAACACCGTGCGCCGTCTGCAAATCATCGTTGATCCGAATGGCAGCCGACCGCTGAACGTCCTCGTTCGCGCTGCCAAAGCCCAAGCGGGGGTGGGGGCGGTGTTCACCTATTCCCTCACGCAAGACGCGGACGTGGAAGCGGTCATTCTCAGCCCAACCGGGCAGGTCGTTCGCCGGTTCAACGTGAAGAATTCGCCCGCTGGCGTTCACACTCTGAACTGGGACAGCAAAGACAGCCGTGGACGTTCCATGGGACGCGGCCTCTATCTGCTGCGACTGCAAGCCCAAACGGTGGACAACCAGATCAGTCAGGGCGTCACGACGTTTACCATGCGATAAACGACAGACCACAGTCTACTTGCATGGAGTTGGCTGTGGTTGGCTGGGGGTTGGCTCAAAAAGCAAACTTAGCCAACCTCATCAAACTCCATCCAACCCTTTGTTTGGTCAGTGGTCAGTGGTCTCAATGTTGACGCGGGAGGCAGAATGAAACAAGGAACTCTCTACGGGAAAAAAACGTTGCCCGCACGTAGTTTTGGAACGGCACGGAGTCCGTTCCCTACGATGAGCGCAAACCTCATCTTGTTGGGTGTGATGATAGGGTGTGTCGGTCTGTCGTCGCCTGTGTGGGCGCAGTTGCCAGCGACTGACCCGGCGATTCAGAACCAGTTCCTCCTGTTGAGGGCGGGCACGGCGGGGAACAGCGGCGACTTCGACATTTTCACCACCACCGGCGACCCGGATACGCTGGCTGACAATAACATCTTCATCAGCAATGCCGCCTTCAACGTCGCCACACTTCGTATCCTGACGAACAACGCGGGCGGAACGCTGGCTACTCCGACGGACGTGCCGCTGCTCGGCGGCGCCAGCCCGGTCGCAACGGGAACGGGGGATACGCTTTACCTGCTGTTGTCTGCGGCGCGGGACGCAGATGGGGCGGGCTTCACGACGCTCTGGCAGACCCAGCCGCCGGCGACGAACCCACAAGGCGGCATCTCGATCAAGCAAAACCTGCGCTTGTTGCGTAACGTCGTTCAAATCACTTACGAGATTCAGAACAACGATCTCGTGTCGCGCACGCTGGGGTTTGCTCTTGCGCTTCATAATGCGCCCAACGGGAGCGCGGCTGCTCCGGCGGAGGTGGACGGCTGGACGACGCCCGGTTCGCCGGTCATCCGCACGGAGCGGACGTATACCGTGTCCAACATGCCCGGTCAGATATTCGCGCTCGGCGACGTGACCGACCCGGCGCGGTTGACCGTTCAACTGCTGAAGGGACAGCAGGCAACGTCGCCCGATAAGTTCCAACTGGCGACGAGTTTTGCCGCGCTGACGGCGGCGACGCCTTTCGCCTACGTCACCGATAACCGGTTGCAGGTGCGAACCGCTCCCGCGACCAGCCTCGTCTGGAATCCCGTCCGCTTCGCGCCGAAAGAGAAGAGAGTCTATACCACCTACTTGGGTTTGGGGTTTGCGTCAGGGGATTGGCAGCCGCCCTATGTGCTGGCAGCGCAGTCGCCGTCGCAACTGTCGGTGCGGGTGGGAGACGATCCCACGACGACGAACAGGGTTGAGAACAATTACATAGACCCGAACCCATTTACTGTGAAGGGATTCATCTACAACACCAGTCAGGTGACGTTCAGCAATATCAGCATGACCATCACCCTGCCTCCCGGCTTGGAATTAGACTCGGATGAAACGCCGGTGAAGGTCATCCCGATAGCCCGACCCCTGCAGGACGTGAACGTGGAATGGCGCGTGAGAGCGAACGGGGGTGCTTCGGGCACGCTGACCTACGCGATCACTGCCTCATCGGGAAACGCCATCCCCAAAACGGTGACGCGCGTCGTGAACGTCCCCTCTCTGGCGCAGGGGATTGCGATTCGGGAGGGCATCCAGATGGTAACCTTCCCCTACAACTTTGCGAACGCTGACGTTGCGGCAGTCTTCGTGGACGAACAAACGGGAACACTGGGACCGATTCAGGTGGCGCGTTGGAACCCGATTCGCAACCTCTACGAGTTTTATCCCGCTGATTTCAGCACGATTGAGGCGGGCAGGTCTTATTGGGTCAGAGTTGAGAAGGCGTTTACCCTGAAACTCAGCGGTGCGACGGCTTTGCCGACCACCGACCCGTTCCTGATCCAATTGAAGTCCAGCGGCAGCGGCTGGAACATGATCGGCAACCCCTTCCTCCACCCGCTGTTCATCGGCGCGATGCAAGTGTCTTTTAACAACGAACTTTTAGATTTCGACCAAGCCGTGCAGCGCGCCCTCATTCGCAATACGCTGTATTATTTCGACCCAACGATTAATAACTATCGCCTGGACACGGGAGCGACCCGACGGCTGAATCCCGGCATTGGTTTCTGGCTGCGCGCGCTCCGAGACGTGACCCTCGTGATACCGCCCTCCACGCCTGTCAACTCGATGCAGTTGCAGCGCCCGCTGACGACGGTTTCCCCGCCGCAGCGTCCCAGTGCCCCGGCGGGCGGCTGGCAACTGCAAATCTCCGCCGTTACGAGCGAAGGGCAAGACCCCGACAACTTCATCGGCGTTTCTCCCGACGCGCGCGACGACTTCGACCCGCAGGACATCGAGGAGCCGCCCCCGCTGAATCTGCCGGTGGTGGTGAGCTTCCCGCACGCCGACTGGGGCAAGAACGCTGGGAAGTTTGCGCGCGACCTGCGTTCGGCGACGGCGGGGGCGAAGAGTTGGGACATGGTGGTGGAAACCAACCTGAAGTCTCCTGCGCCTGTGACGCTGAACTTTCCGAACCTGAACGAGTTGCCGCGTAACTTGCGCGTATCGGTCGTGGACTTGAGCACAAACCAAACAGTTTCCCTGCGCTCCCGTCGTTCTCTGACCTTCCAAGCCCCCGCTGGTCCCGCCACCCACCAGTTCCGCCTTATCGTGGACGAGGGGAGGGGAGGAACGCTCAACATCTCCAGCATCAATTTCAACCGCACGCGCGGCAACACGGGCGTCGTTACGTTCTCCGTCAGCAAGTCCGCGAAGGTGCAGTGCGTTCTGCTGTCCCCAACGGGCAAAACCGTGCGCGTGCTAACAAGCGATTTTAACGCCTCGCCCGGCTTGAATACCATCGCCTTCGACGGCAAAAACCAGCAAGGCGCGATGTTGGGACGCGGCATCTACCTCCTGCGCTTCACCGCTACATCTGCGGATGATGAAACGACGGGAGCCATCAAGGTTGTCAACCTGAAATGAGTCAATGAGTCAATTGGTTCATTGACCCGTTGACTCATTGACTCATTGACCAATAAGAGGTGATACCCATGAAACTTACCATCAAACTTTCCATACTTGTATTGCTCGCGCTGACTGTCCAGGCGATAGCGGCAGGCAAAAAGAAAAAGGCACCGCCACCGCCAGAGCCATGGCAGGGCACGAAAACCGTCGTCGTTCTTCCTGTTAAGAATGAAGCCGCTGAGGACGGTCAGGAACTGGCGGACAAGGTGAGCGTTGTGCTCAAGCAGGCGTTGACCGCCTCCCATAAGTTCAGCGTGGAGAGCGTTCACGCTTTCAATCCCACCATTCAGCGCGCCTTAAAGGAAAGTCGCGGCATCTCCGAACAGAGCGTGCAGGCAGCCATTGCCCAACCGACGTTGGACAACGTGAAACTCGTGGCGCAGGGGTTGAAATGGGACTTTGTCCTTGAAGTCACCGTCAAAGACTCCAAAGTCAACGCCACTGCCGCGCCCATCGTGGCGGAAGTGACCGTAGACGCCGTCCTTTACGACGTGACCACCGGGCAGCCGTTCAAACGCATTACCACCAACGGCAAAGGGATGCCCCCGCGCAAGAAAAAGAACCCCACCGCCGAAGACGCGCAGGACAACGCCATCGCTGAGGTCGTCGTGAAAGTCGTCGACGAATTCTTAGGTCGCACCCCGCCGCCGGCTCCGGCTCCCGCCGCTGAAGCCAAAGAAGGCGCAGCCGCGCCTGAAACGAAGAAACAATGACAGTTCGAGTGTGTGGGAGTGTGGGAGTATGGGAGTATGAGGGTCGTACCCCCATACTTCCATACTCCCATACTCCCATACTGTCATTATGAAAAGACTCAACCTCTCGTCAGTCTGTCTGCTCGCTGTCGTCCTGCTCTTCTCCGCCTGCGCCCATGCGCAAACGCCGTTCCGTCCGCACCTGCGCGTTGACCCGGACGTTTTGCCCGCCAACGGAATTTCCACAGCCACCATCACCGTTGTAGTTTACGACTCCGCTGGCTTTCCCGTCAGCGACGGCACGCCGGTCGCATTCACGACGACACTCGGCACGATTGAGCCGCCGACTGCTACGCTCCTGAGCCGCACGGCGCGCGCCACGTTGCGCAGCCCCACAACGCCCGGCGTCGCTCGCATCAGCGTCACCGTCGGCTCCGGTCACGCCGAATATGAAGTCGAGTTCGTGGACAGCGAGACTTATTCCCGCTCGTCGCGTTACGTCAGCGTCAGCGGCGACCGCGATACTTACATCGCCTACGGCGTGGATGCGCAGGTCATCACCACCAGCGGCAACGCGGAATGGCGTTTCGGCGCAATCACGGTGCGCACTGACCTGAAAACCGACTTCGACCTGATGAAGCAAGTTCTCTTTGCCGAAGGCACGTCGGGCGCGAACCGATTGACCATCACCAACGGCAAGCAAACCCTTCAAGGCGACCGACTCGTCTACAACGTCCAACGTCGGCGCGGCACACTATTCGCCGTATCTCCACAGCCGAGCAAAGTCGTCTTCGGCGGCATGGACTTGAAACCTCTCGAACCCGAAAAGACCATCGCGCAGACTCCCAGCGAGCACCTTGATGAAGATGAGCGCGACCCTGCCCCGCCTGAATACACGACAGCGGGCTACTGGATTACGGCGCAGCGCATGACCATTTACCCACAGGACAGAATTCAGTTCCAGAAAGCCGCTATTTACCTGCAAGGCAAGCGGCTCATGTCATGGCCCCACTACGTCCTGCCGCTCAACGGCGCGACCACCAGCGACATTTTAGGCGTCAACACCTTAGGCGGCATCAGCCTCGACATGCCGTTCTATTACCGCGCCAACCCCTCCGGCACTGGCGCGATTCGCCTGCGGCACTACGGCAGCGATGGCTTCTACTCCGACGCCCCCGGCTGGTCGTTAGGGCTGGAAGAAGAATACTACGTGGGGCATCGCGGACAGGGATTTTTCGCCGTCGACCAACTGTTCCGCCGCGATTGGGGGATGTATTGGCAGCACGAACACCAGTTTTCGCCCACCACGAAAGCCGACATCTTCGTGGACTTCCCCTACCACAAAAACCTCTTCACCCGCTTCAGCCTCTACAAAGACACGAAAGCGGGACACTTCGGCGTTGAAACCTTCGCCTCCCGCCCGTCCGAAGGTTCGTCCACGCTGTTTACGCAGGCGTATTTTCAGACGCCTGCGCGCCGCCTGAGCAAAAACCTGTCGGCATCCACCTCGTTCAATCTATTCCACGCGCGCAACCCGGACAGCCCGCAGGCGAACGTCGTCGGACAGAGCGCGAACCTCGTGCTCTACCCCCGCCCGATTCCACTCGGCAAGTCCACCGCGTTGACCGGCTCGGTTCGCACCAACCTGTTCAACGACAGCAGCGGACAGCGCGGCGTCTCGTGGGGCACGAACTGGAACCTGCGCCAGCAACTCGGCAAATCACTGCAAGCCTCCATTGGCTACTCCCTCGATGGCGGGGGCGGGTTCAGTTCCTTCGGCGCAGGGCGGGCGTCCAGCAACTACCTCACCTTCCAACTCTTCGGCGTGCAGGGCAACAAACTGCACGGCAACCTCTACCTCACCCGCGACCTGAAAAACCAGTTCTCCTACGGCTCCGGCTACGTCTCCTACCGCCTCAGCCCCCTCTGGCGCGTCGGACTCTTCGCCTACCGCTCCGACTTCCTCTCCACCTCCTTCAACGACTACGAAATCAGCGTCGGGCGCGTCATCTTTCAGCGCGAACTCGTCATCGCATGGTCAAAGTCGCGGAACAAAATTTACTTTGAATTGGGCGGGTGGGAATTCTAAGCGGTTCGTCACGACATCTCGTGGGTGCTCGCCTTGAGTCATCAGCGTATCTGTACATCTGACAAAAAATTAAAAAAAAATCGCACGAACTATTGACAGGGTGTTCTTTATATGCTACAATGGAGGTCACACAGGCAGTTGTGGAGATAACTTCGCAACTCCTGTGATGACATTTCTAAGAGCGTGTCTAAAAATTTGACGCGATTTGGCTTTTGGGATAGACTACCGAGCCATGACCGAACAGAACACCCGAAAACCGTATGCCACCG
>FWPU01005679.1_pt1 | contig 26465 bp, 24 predicted proteins | sample 2228361 | NCBI WGS metagenome assembly FWPU01 (sample SAMEA103939777, study PRJEB20133) | metagenome
CGGCGTCCATCGTCTCCTCCGGTGTGATGGTTTGTTCTTCCATCGCAATCATGCCGGAACGACGGATGGACGTCAACTAGCAATCAAGGTATAGCAGTTACTTCAAACCAACGACAGGCTATTCCAACGAATCCGGCAGGCTGGCACGCATAGTGTAGACACACCCCCAACATTCCCATCGCTGCGCATCGAATGTCGGTCAAAAAGCATGAAAATGATCTATACTGAGTATCAATAATTACCAACCCGACAAGGAGGATGCCTGTGACCACACCTTCACCGCACGTTCCATCACTGTTTGCGCTGATGCGTGACGCGCTGGCGCCCGATGTGACGCCGTTCCTGGCCAGCAAAGCGACGCTGGTTGATCTCAGCCATACCCTGGAAGACTGCATCATTCGCAATCGGCTGCCGAGTGTCATCTTCACCGGTTTTCAAGAGAGCAGTCACTGGCGCGCCGAGACTCAACGCTACCTTGAACTGGCCAACATCGCCAGCGCCATCTGTATCTTTGCAGGCGGCATACCGGCTGTGCCAGGCGAACAACATATCGCAGTGACGCTGGCCAGCGACGATCCGCTGCGCCAGGAGTGGTTTGTGCTGACGCTGACCGAATGGTTTAGCGCGATCCTGTGCGGTCTCGATCAACAACAGGCCGTCGAACGCGAAGCTGATCGCAGTTTTGCCACTTTGCTCACGTTTCAGCCGGAAGCGATCGGCAAAGCGCTCGATGTGTTGATCCCGGTGGTCGAGCGCTATCGCCCTGATCGCGCAGCAGAACTGATCCAGGCGCGCGCGCAATTGCCGCCGCGCCCGCCGATCGGCCCGTACCTGACGCAGATGGTGAATGACATTGTCGCGCACATGCAACGGCGCTACGATCGCGCCCGTGAGCTGATCGCCGAGGTGAATGTCCTTAACGAACGGCAAACGGCGCTGGAAGCAACTATTGCCCAGCTTGCCGCTCCGGTCGTGCCGTTGCTGGAGGGAGTGATTCTGCTGCCCCTGATCGGCAGTCTCGACTCGCGACGCGCTCAACAGGTGATGGAGCAACTGCTTACCGGCATTGCCGAGAAGTCTGCCGACGTTGCCATCATTGACATCACCGGCGTGGCGCTGGTTGATACAGCGGTCGCCAATTACCTGCTGCAAGCCATTCGCGCTGCCCGTTTGTTGGGCGCACAGGTGATCGTCACCGGCATTCATGCTTCAGTTGCGCAGACGATGATCAACCTGGGGATTGATTTGAGCAGCGTGATAACGCGCAATAACCTGCAAGACGGCATTAACGCCGCGCTGGCCCTGCGCGGCCTGGAGATTCGGCCTGCGCGCGGGTAAGGCGCTTTCTCACCGGTCGCAGATTGCGCCAGTGGCGACTGTGTAGTTGTGGACGCGCCACAGACAGGGGATCATATCCTTTCACGAGTTGTCCTCTCACGCCACCGCCTGCATCCCCTCAATAATGAGATACACGCAGAGCCTGATCAGGGCGTCTGAGCAGGAGATTGCCACGCCGCGCTCCGCGCGGCTCGCAATGACACAGGGGCGCGATGCGTCACAGGGCGAGGGGGCGCAGCCCTCGAACCAATTCCCTGGGAGCAAGGCAGGAATCCCTTCCCGGAGCAGGAGATTGCGAGCCGCGCCCCGCGCGCACTGACCCTGGGGGCAACCCGACGGATCGTCCCTGCACGATCGATTGCCCTGCCCATCCCGCCCCGTTCGCTGTCCGGTTCGATCGGCGCTATGTGGCCATGCCATTCGTCGTTGCGAAATGCAGCAGCGTTATTCCGTGAAGGTACCCAGGCAGTGCGCGGCAGCAATGCTGCCGCGCTCATGCTCATTGCAGGAGAAGCGCCGCCTACTCGCCGTACAATTGCAGCAACTCGCGCCATTCGCCGGTCAATTCATCGCGGCGCGCTGCGTAGTAGATGTGGGTCACGCCCTGATCATCGATATAGACCAGATCAACCTGCGAGCGCATGGGTCGCAGATAACCGATGTTGCCCCACCAGCGCACTTTGTCGTGATCGAGCGGCATATCCTGATGGTACATCCGGGCCGCGTACTCGCGCACCGTACCCGGCTCGATATCTTGCAGCCGCCAGGGCGTGCCGCTGGTGTCGCCGGTGCGGAGATTGCGGAAGACGTAGAGCCATTCGCCCTCCTCATTGCGGGTAGCGTTGATCACCTCGATCCCGGTGCGTGGCCGCGGCACGCGGATCAGCGCCAGCCATGCTTCAGAGAGCTTATCGCGGGTGACGCCATTGTATTCCTGGACAGCGTTGCTATCTTTGTCTTTCATGACCAGATCAAAGCGCGGCTGGCCATCGCTATCAACGTAGATCCGCGCCAATCCGCCGCGACCGCGCCAGCGGATGCGGCGTTCGCCCCATGACTCAAGGTCAGGCGGGGGCGGCGGCTCGGCTGTCTCTTCCTGATCGAAGTCGTCTGGATCGGTTTCAAGCCGCGCCCCTGCTTCGTTGAGCAGATTCATCCAGGCTTCGCCCAGGCCCCAATCGCTGACCCCGTAGAAGATATGATCGATCACACCGTTTTGATCGCGGTGAACCAGATCATACTTCACCCGCGAACCCTGGCGATAGGCGCGCCAGAGGCCCAACCGCCCTCGCCAGCGCACCTGGCTTTGCAGATCAACCCGACCTTCGCGCAAATCCTCGTGGCGGCTGATGGCGTAGGCCCATAGCCCCTGCGCCCGATCGCGCGTCACGCCGGCAGTGGTGCGCAGATCGCGCACCTCATACACCCATGTTCCGCCGCGCCGCTGCCCCGACACAATCTCGACCCCGGAACGCGGCAGCTCAAGCGTCTCGCCATTATCGAGCGGCGACGGCTCGCCGGAAGCAATCGCCTGGCGACACAACTGAATGATCTCGCTCCGATTGGCCGCGACTGTTTCCTGGTCACGCCGCACGTAGACTGCGCCATTGCGCCCGACGTAAGGCGGCGGATCGACCGCTTTCACCTCGACCCGCACCACATCACGCCCTTCGTAGTGCATCAACTCGAACGACAGATAGGGCACGGGCGTCACCTGATCGGTCACGCTCTGCCGGATGGCCTCGGTCACCTGATCGGGTCGCTCGACGCCAACCACTCTTCCGGCTGGATCACAGCCAATCACCAGCACCCCGCCGCCGATATTGGCCAGCGCCGCCACATCGGGCCAGAGCTGGGCCGCGTCGTCAGCGCCGGCGACAGCGCGCAACACCTGCCGATCGGTGCTGCCGCTAAACCGCGCCACATCGAGCGCCCATTGCTTCTGATCGCGCTTGGGCACGCGCACCCGATCAAATTCCTGGCTGGTGAAGAGCGCCTTCAGCGCCTCAAAACTGCGGTCGGGCAAAAGCGCCTCGAAGTAGCGGTCACCGATGCCGTGGCGATGGATCGCCTGCGCGTCAGCCTCGGGCAGGCGGCGCAGCCGGTGCGCGTCACTGCCTTGAATGCAGAACATGCGCCGCTCGTAATGTTCGGTTTTGCCATTGTAGAAGCCGGGCGAGGTAAACTTCTCGTGATCGGTGTAAAAATTGATGAACTCAAGCGCGTGCAGGTAGGGACTTTGGGTGACGGCCACCCGCGCCTGGCCGCTGGTGCCCATGCGCAGTGTCTCAGTAATCACGCCGTTGGGGCCATTGGCGTGCGCGGCGATCACGATCCCGCCGGCGCGATGAATGATCTCGTAGGCTTCCGTCACATGCCGGGTGTTGGCAACGCTGCACACGCCGTTCTTCAGCGCCTCAGCCGGCACGCCCAGTTGCAGCAAGGTGGCTTCAATCAGGCTGAGCGGGCGATTAGGCGGGAAGATGCCCAGAATGTGGGCGCCGAAGTGCGATGTGAACTCAAAACCAGGCAACACCGTGATCTTTGCCAGCAAACGACGATATTCGGCGAGACGCGCCTCCTCATCGCTGGTTAAACGACCGGCTTTCTCCAGCGTGGTCAGAAACTCAATTTCGCGTTGAAGCTGTTCATAGCCGGCAACAGTATTATGATCGGTGAAGGCGATGATCTCAAGACCACGACGCTCGGCTTCTTGCAGGATGTCAAGATAAGAGATGTTTGGTTCAGCGTAATCTTCCGAAGCAGGCGTGTGCAGGTGTAAATCAATCCGCATCCAGCGCATCTCGTTGCGCGCTTCTCCTGCAGTATTCATACTGTCAAAACCTTAGATATTCAGATCTTTTTTGACTGAGTTTTGGCAACTATCTTCGTTTTGCGCTTATCTTCATATCTTCAAATGGTGATGCGCGCCTCCTTCCCAACGATTTCCTTTTCGCCTCCCGGTCAGACCTTCGTCAAACATCCAATTCTGGCTCCGGTACTGATAGTATACCAGATTCGACGAATCTCCGATCACGCTTGCCTGACGCGCGCCGACAAGCTGCTCACAATCGGTTCGGCGTTGCTTCGTTTATCAACCACAGGATGATGCTGCCGGTCAGGCAACCGGCGCGTTTTGACTGAAGATCATCATGGAGAGGTCGATGACCTCGCTTCTTCCCAACAATTTGATGCTGCTGCAATCAGCAGTTCAGGATTTTAGTCAGGCTGCCGAAAATTATTTGATCAAAGCCCAAAATATTCATCTTTAGAACTAGCATGGAGCGAAACCATTTGCTATAATGCAACTGATACCGGGTCACACCAGCGATCTATGGCGATCCATCCGCTTGCGCAGCCAGGGGCGTCACGGGTGTGTGATGCGTTTAGCCATGCCCGTTTTCATACTACCATCGTCATTGCGGCAGGAGAGGAGAGGCCTATGTCAAACAATGGCGGAGCGAACCCACAGCCTGCGCGCACAATTCTCGGCGAACTTGAGCATTTCCTGCGTGACATCGCGCAAGAAGACGGCTTGAGCGACAACACCATCACTTCGTATCGCTGTGATTTGCGCGCGGCTGGAGCAGCGCTGAATCGCGAACTCAACGAGATTACGACGGCTGACATTCAACAATTCCTGGCCGGTCGTCGCGAACAACCGGGCACAACCAACCGCCGGATCGCCAGTCTGGGCCGTTTCTTTCGCTGGGCACAGGCCCGTGGCTATGTGGCTGACAATCCGGTTGACCAGATCAACGGGCGCTTTCCGACCGAGCACCGCCCGCAACCGATCGCCAGCGAGCACGATCTGCGCGCCCTTGAGCAGGCCATTGCCGCCGCGCCACAGCCGTATCGGCTGATCTTTACGCTGTTGCGCGAGATTGGCATTCGCACCGACGAGGTGCTGAGTCTGAATCTGGGTGATGTGATCCTGGAGCCGGGACGCGAGATGTTGCTCGTCAGAGATAGCAAGAGCGGCACCCGGCGCATGATTGTGCTCACGCCTGACGCGATGCCGCGTTCGTTGCGCGGGCTGCGCAGTTGGGTGCGCGAGATGGAGCATCTGCCGCCGGATACGCCGCTGTTCCGCTCGTCGCGCGGCACGCGCGCTTCGTATGACACGTTGCACCGGCGCTGGGTAGCAGTGTGTCGCGCCGCGCGCCTGATCGATATCGTCGATGGCCGCGAGCAGCCGCGCTATACGCTGCATCATCTCCGCCATACGGCGGCTGCCGAGCTGATCACGTTCTATCCCGAACAGGTGGTGCGCCGGATTCTCGGTCATCGCGATCCGCGCTCGACCCGCCGTTATACCGAGCTGATGCGCAATCAGCTTCACGCTGCCGAACGACCGGCCAGCCTCCCCGCGCAACCCCGGCGTGAGGCGATGTAGCGCCCCGTCTGCGCCCGGTCGGTTCGCTCCCCATTGCGGCGGCGCTGCTCGCGCCGCCGTTGGTTTAGCCGAGAAATGCGCATAGGGCCTGATACGTCGGCTGATAGCCTGGCCCGCGCAGCATGTTGTGGTTCGTGCCGGGAATCGTCTGCATCTGCAGGATGCCGGGCCGGGCGGTCGCGCGCAACGCTTCCTGCGCGGCAGGCGGCACGATGGTATATTCCGCTTCGGCCAGCAATATCAAGACCGGCACATCGATCTGCGCCACCCGCGGCGTGAGCGTCCAGTCTTCCGGCATCAGGAAGAGACCGGCTACCTGCTCGTACCGGCATTCGGCCAGCGCCTGCGCCTTCCAGTGGTAATCGCACGGGTGCCAGAGCGGGTTGGTTTCCCGCAACATCGGCAGCGTGACGTCCGGCGGATCGCCCACGCCGACGGTGAACTGCGGCAGCCGCGACGACGCCACCGCCGCTTCCTGCTGCACCAGCGGGTCGAGCAGCACTGCCCGCGCCACCGCCGCGCGCGCCGGGTGATCGCTGCTGAGCAAGGCCAGGGTGATCGCCCCACCCCACGAATGCCCTACCATCGCCAGTTCGCGCAACGCCAGTGCGCTGATCGTGTCGCCGACAATCGCGGCCACGGTATCGATGTCGTAGACTGGGCTGCAATCGCTTTGGCCGTGACCGGGCAGATCGAGCGCGATCACGCGCCATCCGTCTGCCGCAAGGTCGCCGGCCAGTCGCCAGAGAGTTGCGGCGCTGCTGGTGATGCCGTGGCAGAGCAGCGCTACGCGGCCAGCGCCGGGCCATTCCAGCAGGCTGACCCGGCCATGCGCCAGATGAACGTTGTGGCGCTGAGCAGTGATCTGACAGGGTTCGGACATTGGGCACCTCTCATTGATCTCAGGCGGAACAGTGGGTAGTGTATCACTGTTTTCGCATCTCGGCGCAGCAGTGACGGATGAATGCGCCACAGAGGCACGGAGGGCACAGAGGTACTCCAGGGGGAAGGCGCGCGCCGGGGAGGAGCGCGGGCAGCGTTTGCGCCACAGAGGAACGGAGGGCGCAGAGGTACTCCAGGGGGAAGGCGCGCGCCGGGGAGGAGCGCACGAGGGATGAGCTATCTGAAGCGTGGGTGGATGCAGACTATAATGACACGTGACACACCAGGAGCGCGCTTACCGCTAGCTGACAGGTGCGCTATGAACGTTGCAACTGCCAGATCAACCCGTCTGCTCATCATCTTTGGCGCTGGCTGGCTGGTGATTGGCCTCGCTATCCTTAGCATCGGCTGGGAACTGACCTGGAAGATTCTGCACGTGCCGCCGCTCACTCCCATCTTCGCCGATATGCGCACCATCCAGGCCGCCCTGATCAGCCACGAGCAGGGGTTCGATCCGCAACTGGTCAATCCCGCCGATCCCTGGCAACGTCGCATGAATTACCCGTCACTCTGGCTTGCGATCGGGCAATGGGCGCAGCTCGATCGCGAGCTGCCGTTCCTGATCTTCTCGCTGGCCTGGGCGCTGGCGTATCTGGTCACGAATGGAGCGCTGCTGTGGCGGTTTCCCTCCTGGTGGCTGCTGCTGGCGATCTTCTCTGGCGCGTCGTTGCTGGCGGTCGAACGGGCCAACAACGACATCGTGATCTTTGCGCTGCTGGTTTTGGGCCTGAGCGCGCCGCGCGCCGCGATCGGTCTGGCATGCGTCTTGCTGGCGACCCTGCTTAAGCTCTACCCGGCAGCGGCGTTGATCAGGTTCCGCAACCAGCCGCGCCTGTTGCTAATCGGAACATTGCTGGCGGGCGGGTATTTCATCGCGATCAGCGGTGAACTGGCGGCGCTGCAGAGCGGCAACACGGCGCAAGAGGCGATTTCGTATGGCATCGGCCACGGCTGGCGCTGGCTCGTTGATCGCACTGATGCAGCGATCCGCCCGATCTGGCTGGGGCTGGCTGTCGCGGTCTCAATCGCCGTCGGCTGGCAGATCAGCCACTGCCTGCGCCGGCAACCTGCTCCGCCAGCCGCAATCCGGGAATCATTGCTGACCGGCGGTTCGATCTTCGTCGCCACCTATCTGGTCACGCTCAACTGGGATTATCGACTGATCTTCCTGCTGTTGTGCATTCCGTATCTGACTCAGATCGAGCAGCCCTGGCTGCGGCGCTCGCTGTTGATCAGTCTGCTGATCGCCAGCAACATCAACGCGCTCAGATGGCATCTGCCTGCCGATCTGGTCGAGCTGATCAGCCTGACGAGCAAACACTATCTCTTTCTCGGCGTTGCCGCTGCGCTGGTCAGCGAACTGCGCGCTGCGCCATCAGATCTCTGGGAGCGACCACTCCTGCGCCGGCGCGGTCACGAACGCGGCCAGCGCCGCCTTGAGCGCAAGCAATGACGGTTCGTGGATGTACATCATGTGTCCGGCGGGATAGAAGCTCTCGCTGATCTGGCTGCGCAGCGCCGGCGCGAGCGCAAGATGGTTGAGGGTGTAGCGCGTGGCAAAGTACGGCGTCGCCAGATCGTAGTAGCCACTGGCGGCATGGACGCGCAGAGCGGGATTGCGGTGCATCGCCCGCCGCAGTGTCTCGGCCACATCGACGTAGCGGTTCTGGTGATCGCTGAAGCTCCACGGCCAGACCCGTTCGGTGAGGATTTCGTAGGGCAGATCGCTGCTGAAGCCGAGTTGATTGCGCACATAGTCGTTAAGCGCGGCGGTGTAGGGGCCGGTGATGGCAGCCAGGCTCGGATCGAACTCCGCCGTCTCGCCCACGGCGTCGCGGTCGCTGCCGGTAAACCGGCTGTCGAGCCGGCCCACCACGCGTTGCTGATCGCGCAGCAGTTCCTTCACAAACCGATCGTCGCGAATGCGCAGACGCGAGCGCATGATGTAGTCGCGGCTGAGGCCGGTGTAGCGCGCCAGTTGGCCGGCAATCCGTTCAAGTGCGGCAGGGGCGAGCTGATCGCCCTGCAACAGCGCCAGCGCGTACTCGCCGAGGGCGAAGGCTTCCACCTCGCGCAGGGTGGCAGCCAGATCGAGCTGGAGTTCCGGCTCCAGCCGTCGGTGGTAGAACGCCGTCGCAGTGTAGGCCGGCAGAAAGAGCATGTAGGGCAGATCATTGCCGGTATCAAACGAGAGCGTCTGAAAGTGCAAGACGGCAGAGATCAGCATCAGGCCATTGAGATAGAGGCCGTGGCGCTCTTGCAGGTAACCGGCCAGCCCAGCCGCCCGCGTCGTGCCGTAACTCTCGCCGGCCAGATACTTAGGCGAGAGCCAGCGTCCGTAGCGGCTGACGTAGAGCCGGATGAAATCGCCGACCGACTCGATGTCTTTGCGAAAATCGTGAAACGGTTTGGCCGCCTCACCCGGCACCGGACGGCTGTAGCCGGTGCTGACCGGATCGATAAAGACCAGATCGCTGACATCGAGCAGTGAGGCATGGTTGGGGATGAGACGACCGGGCGGCGGCAACGGCCAGCCGTCGGCGCGCATGGCCACGCGACGCGGGCCGAGCAGACCGAGATGGAGCCAGACCGATGACGAGCCAGGCCCGCCGTTGAAGGCAAAGGTGATGGGGCGCTGGCTGAGATCGGCGACGCCATCCCGCGTGTAGGCGACGAAGAAGATGCCGGCCCGCGCCTGCTCGCCGGCGCTGACCCCATCCTTCTCGACCTCCTCCTTGAGCACGATGATGCCGGTGGTAGCGGTATAAGCGATCTCCTCGCCATCGATCAGCAGCGTATGGCGCGACTGCGCAATCTGGTCGGCGGGAGGCGGAGTCTGCGGCGCGAGCGTGGTGGTCATGCGAAATATCTCCCACTGTCATCCCAGACCAGTTCAGCGCGACCGATGCGCACGATGTCGCCGTCCTGCACGCCGGCGGCAATCAGCGCCTCGTTGATCCCGCTGGCCTCGAGCACGCGCTGGATACGATCGAGCGCTTCATCCTGATCGAGATTGCTCATCGTAATCAGGCGCTCGATCTTGACCCCGCGCACCCGGAAGCCGTCGTCTTCGCGCTCAATCGTGAAAGCATTTTCATCAACCTGGGGCACCGGCCACTGCAACGGCAGCTCATTAGGATCAACCGGATCGCGTTGCGGTGGCGGATCGGCGCGCAACAGCTCGGCCACCCGCCGCAAGAGCGGTTCAATCCCGTTGCCGGTTGCCGCCGAGATCACGAACAGATCTTCGGGCGCAACCAGCAATCGGCGGCGCAGTTCGGGCAGATTGGTCTGCGCTGCGGGCAGATCGGCCTTGTTCAGCGCAACTACCTGCTTGCGCTGGGCCAGCTCAGGTTGATAGAGACGCAACTCGGTATTGATCTGCTCGTAATCATCCCACGGCGCGCGCCCATCGACGCCCGCCGCATCGATGATGTGGATCAGCAGGCGGGTGCGCTCGACGTGGCGGAGGAAATCGTGGCCCAGCCCCACCCCGGCATGGGCGCCCTCGATCAGGCCGGGAATATCGGCCACGACAAAACGCTGTAAGCCCACCTCGACAATGCCGAGATTGGGGGTAATGGTGGTAAACGGATAGGCCGCAATCTTGGGCCGCGCCGCGCTGATCACCGACAGCAGGGTTGATTTGCCGGCATTGGGAAAGCCCACCAGCCCCACATCGGCCAGCATCTTCAGCTCCAGCTCAATCGTGAGCGTCTGGCCCGGTTCGCCCAGCTCGGCCAGCCGCGGTGCCTGACGGGTGGAGGTGGCAAAGTGGATATTGCCCAGGCCGCCGCGCCCGCCATGCGCCGCCAACAGGCGCTGGCCAGGCCGGGCCAGATCGACGCTGTAGGTGACGCCGTCGATCGTCGTTCGGGCGATTGTGCCAGGCGGCACCGGCACAAATACATCGGCGCCGTTGCGGCCATGCATGGCATTCTTGCCGCCGTGACCGCCATTCTCGGCGACGAACTTGCGCTGATAGCGAAAATGCAGCAGAGTGTTGTATTCGGGGTCGGCCACAAGGTAGACATGGCCGCCGCGCCCGCCGTCGCCACCGTTGGGGCCGCCGCGCGGCACATATTTTTCGCGGCGGAACGTCGCGGCGCCATTGCCGCCGTTGCCAGCCCGCACCACAATTGTCGCCTGATCAAAAAAATCGGTTGTCATAGCAAACAGCAGTAGGGGCGCGCTGGTTCGCGCCCCTGCACGTCATCAATCAATTACCGCACCAATATTTACGCTGGAACGACGCTCAGCGCCGCGCCTAGACGGGGCCAGCCGGCTACCAAAGCGCGCCTACGCTTTCGTCTCACCCTCAGCCTTCGCGTCGCTGCGCGACTCATCGTCACCCTTGACCGCCTTGCGAAACTCGCGGATGCTGCCGCCCAGCGCCGCGCCGATGCCGGCCAGCTTGCCGGCGCCAAAGATCGCGACCACGATCAGCAGGATGACGAGCAGTTCACCCCAACCAATGCCACCAATCATACGGAACTCCTTCCTCGCGTGGCGGATGCGCATTGGCGATGCGCTCCTCTTGTTCATTATACCTGACCATCGGGGTGTGTCAATCCGGGCCGCAGTTACCTCACGGTATGGCGCGTCTCGTCCCGTGTCATTGCGTCCCCTCGCCCCCAGTCCCTCGCCCTCTGGGAAAGGGGAGAAGCAGGAGCGAGCGCGCCCTCGCAATGACAGGGATCGGCGCGGCGCGGCACGCTTCGGCACAGGCGAGAGAATAACACCTGACCAGAGCCGTCACCCCTTCAGCTTTTGCAGCAGCAGGTCGATGTAGGCTCGCAGCTCGGCCACTGTTCCGCCGGTCACGCTATCAACCACCTCGCTATCGGCGCGCTGCGCGAGCAGATCGCGGGCCTGGCGCAGACTGCGGCGGGCGGCAGCGGGATGATCGGTGCGCGCATAGATGCCAGCCATGCCGATCAGACCCAGCGCGAATTGCGGGTCGAGATAGACGCTGCGGCGATAATCGGCCAGGGCCGCTTCGAGCTGGCCGTGATGTTCGGCAATCTGGGCCTGGAGGTAGTAGGCGGGGGCGAACAGCGGATGCGCTGTGCGCAGCGCCTGCACCAGGGCAGCGGCAGCAGACCAGTCGCCTCGATCGGCGGCGGCGCGCGCCGCCTGAAGTTGTTCGACGGGTGACGACACCGTGGCTGAAACCGGGCGTGGCTCAGGCTGCCGCGCTACCGAAGAGATGGGCGGTGTCGCCAACACGGGCGCCGGCTGCTGCGCGACGATAGCGAGCGCAGGTGATGGCGCAGACTGAGCGACAATGAACGGCGGCGCGTTCAACGGCTTGCGGTAAAGCACGGTACCCGGCGCATTGTGGGTTTCAAACTGCCGGTACAGTTCGATATTCGGCTCAGCATGGCCAACCACCAGCCAGCCGCCGGGCACGAGCGCATCGTAGAGCCGCTGCACCACCTGGCGGGTCGTCGCTTCATCGAAATAGATCATGACGTTGCGACAGAAGATGACATCAAACGCGATGATGCCCGATTGCGGCGAGGGATAGACTGGTTCGGCCAGATTGAGGTAGGCGAAGGTAACATCGGCGCGAATCTCTGGCCGCAATCGCCAGCGCCCGTTGTCGGGAATGAAGTAGCGGTCGCGCACATCCTCCGGCGTATCGCGAAACGACCAGTTGCCGTAGCAGGCTTCGCGGGCGCGGGCCAGAAACCGCCGGTTGACATCGGTCGCCAGAATGCTGACCTGCCAGGGCGGATCGATCGGCAATGCTTCGCGCAGCGCGATAGCGAGCGAGTATGATTCTTCGCCGGTAGCGCATCCCGCGCTCCAGAAGCGCAGGTAGCGCACCAGCGCGCGCCGCTGGATCAGGTCGGGCAGGATCAGCTCGCGTAACGCGGCAAACTGCGCTGCGTTGCGGAAGAAATAGGTCTCGCCAATCGTCAGCTCATCCATCAGCTCATTCCAGGCGGCGGGATAGCGCTCGACCAGATCAAACAGTTGCGCGAGATCGTCCACGCCGAGATGCTGGGCCGCGCGCTTGAGACCCTGCGCCAGATCAGCGCGGCGCTGCTCTGGATAGTGCAGGCCTGCGCGGGCGCGGATGAGTCTGGCAAAGCGGTTGTACAGTTCTTCACTTAGCATCATGCCGATCCGGATTTCTCGTTGCAGTATCAGCATCGAAGCTCGCAAACGCGGCTCGTTCAATCAGTGCAGGCATCCCAACCATTTCCCTCGTGGTCTCAACCCGGTGTCATCCTGTCCTCTACCGCTCAGCGCCTGCGGTTATCCCGGCGCTCAGTGCGCCGGCCCGATCAGGGCGGCAATGGCCAATCCCAGCCGTTCGAGCGGCAACTCGTGGCGCACCGCGCCGAGCGCTTTGGCCGCTTTCGGCATGCCGTACACTACGCACGAGGCCTCGTCCTGACCGAAGGTAGCGCCGCCCGCCGCCGCCAGCGCAGCCAGACCCTGCGCGCCATCTTCGCCCATGCCGGTCATGATCAGACCGACTGCGGCTGCGCCATAATGCTGAGCGACGCTGGCAAACAACCGATCGGCGCTGGGGCAATAGCGATCGGCTTCATTCATCGGCGCTACTCCTGCGATCCCCCGCCCGGTGATCAGCAGATGGCAGTCGTCTATCGGCAGATAGATATGGCCAGCCTGTAACGTTGTCTCACTCTCAATCACATGCACGGGCTGTGGAACGACACTGGCCAGCCAGCCAGCCATCGCGCGGGCAAAACCGCTTGCCACATGTTGCGCGATCACGATCGGCGTTGCCACGCCCGCGCCCAGATCGGTCAAGACAGTCTGCAACGCCGCCGGGCCGCCGGTAGACGAAGCGATCGCCAGCAACTCGTAGTGCGCTCCTGGTTCGCGTCGCGCGCGCACTTGCGTCGTCCGCGGCGGATGGCGCGTCACCACCTTTACGCCTGCCATCAACCGCAATGCGCGCAGAAACTGGTCGCGATCGGCAGCGCTAGACGGATCGCGCGGCCCTGCCGGTTTGCGCACAAAGGCCAGCGCGCCGGCAGCGAGCGCGGCGATTGCGCGCTGCTCGGCATTGCCGGCGCTGGAGCTGAAGAGCACAATCGGCGTGGGCCGTTGTTGCATAATCTGGCGCGTCGCCTCATAGCCGTCAAACACCGGCAGGTGAATATCCATTGCCACCACGTTGGGGCGCAGACGGATCGTTGACTGCACCGCCTCATTGCCATTCGTCGCTGTGCCCACCACCACCAGATCAGGCGTCGCCTCGATGTACGAACGCAACAACGTCAGTTGGCTCGGCGAATCTTCGACCAGCAAGACCCGAATCGGCTCTTTCATGGCGCTCCATGTCTCAAACACGCTGCGCAATCAATGCGGCAATGCGGTTGCACCCGCAACCGTCCTGGCGGCTGGCCCGGCAACCGAAGCCAGTAGCGCCGACACATCCAGCATAGGAATAACGCCTTCCGCGCTGCGCAACGAAGCTGGCAGCAGCGCCGAGCCAACCTCGATCGGCGTGATGCACTCAGGCGCAGCCTGCGCCACGCCGTACACTTCGTCAACCAGCAAACCGAGCTGCGGCTGTTCAGGATCAAGTCCAACGATTATCACCATACTGTTGAGGGTGATCGACAGCGGTTGTTCGAGCAAGCGATGCCCCACTACCACCGGCAACAGATGACCGCGCGCGTTGATCAGACCGGCGATCAGCGGTGACGCGCCGGCAATCGGGGTGAGTTCCGGCAGGCGCACCACCTGTTGCACGGCGCGCAGCGGCAGCGCAAAGGTCTGATACCCGACGCGAAATGTGACAACGATCGATGACTCCATAAGCGCTGCTCACTTTACGAGATGTGACGTCGGCGCGCAAACTTTCATGGTGAGATGCACCCCTGCCGCCGATGACGCCACGTGGGTTTCATCCATTAAGGACAGAGCCGTCTTGACCGATTCCTGGCGCGTGATGCGATGATACGCCTCGCCTTCCGTCTCGCACTCGATGACCAGCGCATGGCTGGCCCCCTGATCATCGCAGTGAATGACAACTGCGCTCGTCGTGAAATGGTGGAGCAACGCTCGCACCACTTCACTCACCGCAGCGGTGATACGCGCCTGTTGCGCCGGCGTCAACGCCAGCATCCGCGCGCTTTGCCGCACCATCTGCCGCAGCAGAATCAGATCTGCTTCGGTGCCGACAATCAGATGTTGTGGAATGCACATGGCTCATACGACTTCTCAAAGCAAGCGCGCGATGGTTGCCAGCAGAGCCTGTTGATCGAAGGCTCGCTTGACGATATACGCATCGGCGCCTGCCGCCAGACCGCGTTCCCGATCCGCCGGACTGTCGAGCGACGTCACCAGAACCACCGGGATGCTGCGCAGTTGGGGGTCTGAGCGGATGCGCTCGGTGAGTTCAAACCCGTTGATGCGCGGCATATCAACGTCGCTCAACACCAATTGGCAGCCTTGTTGCCCGTGCAGGACACGCAGCATCTCAAGCGCTTCCGCGCCGTTAGTGGCGAGCGCAACCTGGTATCCAGCCGCTTCCAGAATATTCTTCTCTAGTGCGCGGGTCGTGATCGAGTCATCAACCACCAGAATAGTTGGCGCGCGCGGCTGCCCGGCTGGCTCCGGCATGCGGAGGCTGGTCGCAGCGCCAAGCGCCGCGCGCAACAGATCGATTGGATCGAGGATCGGCGCAACGCTGCCATCGGTCAGAATGGCTGCGCCGCTCACAAACCGCACGCGCTGCAGGGGTAGAGGCAGCCGATGCACAACCAGCTCCAGTTCTTCGCCAATCGCATCAACCAGAAAGGCGATCTGGCGTTCGTTGACGCCAATCACCAGCGCCGGCAATGTGGTAGCGAGATCGATCGCCTGCGGTTCGCTGAAGCCAAGAAGCTGGTCGAGCGCAACCAGCGGCACGGGCCGCCCTTCCACCAGCAGCACAACCCGCCCTTCGAGCAGATGGGTGTGTTCCTGCCGCACCGCAACGATCCGGCGCAGACTGTCAAGCGGCACCGCGAAGGTATGCCGGGCGATGGAGACGAGCAATCCATGCGAGCGTTGCAGTGTGAGCGGCACGCTAAGCTGAAAGGAAGCGCCCTGACCGGGTGTTGAGGTCACTGTCACCCGTCCGCCCATGCGCTCCACGGTTGTTCGCACCACATCCAGGCCGACGCCGCGCCCCGATAGCGCATTCACGTTGCTTTTAGTCGAGAACCCCGGCATGAAGATGAGATCGATCACCGTATCAGCATCGGCCAGCTCGGCGTCGCGCCCGTTGAGGAATCCGCGCGCCAGCGCCTGCTGGCGGATCTGCGCCGGATCGATGCCTGCGCCGTCATCGCTGAACGTCAGCGTCAGTCGATCGGCAGTGGCTCTGGCCGTCAATTGAATCACGCCGGTCGGCGATTTACCTGCTGCGGCGCGTTCGTCGGGCGATTCGATCCCGTGATCGACCGCATTGCGCAACAGATGCAGACAGATGTCACGCAGTTTGTCGAGCACCTGACGATCGGCTTCAGCGCCGCCATCATCAACCACGAACTCCACCTGTTTGCCGGAGCTGCGCGCCAGATCGCGCGCATGCAGGCGCAGCAGCCCGGCAATCTCGCTCAGCGGCGCCATGCGCGTCTGTTGCACCTGCGTTTGCAGACGCGCGCTGATTGCCGCCAGACGGTCGTGATCCTCGCGGGCGCGATCGGCCAGGCGGTTGATACTGGCGTGCAGCGTATCGATAATCTCATTGGCCAGCTCCAGAGTGGCGATCAAGGTCTGCTGTTCATGCCGCGCGCCGGCGTCGGGCGCCGCGCCGCGACGGGCAGCCTGCCGCACCAGCGGCGCCGCGCGCCGCCAGGCTCGCCGCCAGCGCTCGGTGAGCGGCGCCAGGGTTTGCAGATCGCGCGCCAGTTGCCGCGACCGCAGCGTAGAGGTGAGCAGCTCGCCCGCTTCATGCAGCAGCCGATCCAGCACGTCCACATCGATCCTGACGCTGGTTGCCGATGGCGCAACGCTGCCAGGCGCATCGGCAGTTGTTCGCGGCGCAAGCGTCGGCTCTGGCGTCGGCGCATTGAGCGGCAGATGACTGATCGCTGATAACTGCGCGATCATGGCGGTCAGCGCCGCTTCATCGGCGATTCGTCCCGGCACCGGCTGATCCATCAGTTCACCAATCAGATCGAGCGCGTGATAGATCACATCACAGATGTCGGCTGTGAGCGCAAGCTGATTCTGGCGCAGAGCGGCAAAAATGTGCTCGATCTGATGGGCAAGCTGCTCAACTGTTGTCACGCCAGCGGCGCGCGCGCCGCCTTTCAGGCTATGCGCAGCGCGGAAGAGCTGATCGATCAGCGCGCGCCGCTGCGGATGATCCGGTTCGCGTTCCAGATCGAGCAATCCATCAGCGATCGTCTGGCGATGATCAGCCTGTTCAGCGCGAAAGACAGCCAGCACCTGCGCCTGAATGTCATCGTGAGCGGGCATAGCATCCTCGCATGGGGATCAATGATTCGCGACGACGACTACAGCCGGTAGGCAGCGACGGTCTGCTGCAACTTTTGGGCCAGCGTATGCAGATCCTGGGCAGCGCGTTCCGCCTGCCGGGTCGAGGCTAGCGCCTGCGTCGTCGCCTGCTGGATATTGCTCATTGCCTGACCAATCTGCTCCATGCCGACCATCTGTTGCTGGGCAGCAGCCGAAATTTGAATGCTAGCCTGAGCGCCGCTCTCGACTTCGCTGGCAATCCGGTGAATGATGCGGCCAGCCTGCGCCGCCAGCGTCACGCCCTGTTCCACCCCTTTCGCGCCCTCTTCGGTCACCATCACCGCCGCATTGGTCGCTTTCTGAATCTCGGCCAGAATATCGCGCACCTGTTGCGCCGCAGCCTTCGAGCGTTCCGCCAGTTCGCGCACGTGCTGGGCAACCACGGCAAAGCTCCGGCCTTGCTCACCGGCGCGGGCGGCTTCAATCGCCGCATTCAAGGCCAGCAGGTTGCTCTGATCGGCCAGCTCGCTGACCGTCGTCATAATCACGCCAATCGCCTGCGTCTGTTCGGCCAGACCCAGAATGGTCTGGGCAATAGTTTCGACGCGCGCGCGAATCTGGTTCATACCGTTGATGGTTTCTTCCACCGCCTGCGCGCCCTGACGGGCAATCTCCATCGCATGCTGGCTGTCGTTAGCGACCTGTGTCGCCTGCTTCGCGGTCTGAACCGAGATCGCCTTCACTTCATCAATCGTGGTGGCCGTCTGGGTTAACGCCGCCGACTGTTCAGCCGCCGATGATGCCTGCTGCGTGGTGGCAGCCAGGATTTCGGCGGCAGCCGTGGCAATGTCGGCATTGGCATGCTGCACCTGAGCGGCAATCGCGCGCAACCCTTCCACCATCGTGTTCAGTTGCTGACCGAGAACGGTCAGGTCGTCATTGGCATTGGCCACCTGCAAGCGCACCGTGAGATTTCCGCGCGCAACTTCGGCGGCAAATGCGCCGTATTCGCGCACCACTTGTTCGAGGTATTCCTTAGCGACCTTGGTCGCGCTGGCGGCGCGCAACTCTTCGTTGGCGCGTCGTTGCTCTTCCAACTGGTTACGGATCGTGTCAGCCATCTGGCTGAAGGCGGAGGCCAGGCGGCCTACTTCGTCTTGTCCATCTGGAAGCTGATAGCGTTCGTTAAGCCGTCCGCTGGCCATGTGCATCGCAGCGCTGGTGACCATGCCCAGCCGCCGATCGATCGCGCCGGCCATTACGAACGTGAGCAAACCACTGAGCATTGCCGTGAGAAAGGTGCCGCCAACCAGCACGACCTGGAGATTCTGCATCGAGGATTCTGTTTCTGACGCAGCCTGATTGAGCATGGCATATTCCTGATCGGCCAACTGGCGCATCAATTCGCTAATCCGCGCGAATCGATTGCGTCCAATCCGGCTTGCCACCCGTTCGATCACGTCATCAATTGAGGCTCCGCCGCGAACAACCGCATAGCGCAGGTCAATCAACGGCTGGGCTGCTTCCGCTTTCCAGGCATTGAACTCCTGATCGACTGCTTCCAGCAGTTGATATTCCGGCGTCTGTGCAGGAATGAGATTGCGCAACTCCGCGCGCAGATCGCCATACCAGGCAAGCGCCTTTTCGTACTTTTCCAGAAAAGTTGGATCGCCCGTGATTAGGAAACCGCGCTCACCCGACTCGGCCATATACAGACTGGCCTCCATCTGGCGTGAATAATCGATCACGCGGTACGTCTGCAGCAGGTACTGTTCGTGCTGGTCGAACGTTTGCAGCGCCTGATACGAAGCGACCGTCACCAGCGCCATGCCCAACAATACGATGCCAACAATGAGCAGGATTTTGTTGCGAAGATTGAGGGAATTGAGGAATGCCATCGTCGGCTCCTTCCTGCGCTCAGGAATGGTGATGTTGATCTGGAGTCAACACCTGGGTGACGACATTGATCAGCTCATAGGCCACATCATCTTTGAACAGATAATCGGCTGCGCCCAGCGCCAGCGCCTGTTCGACGCTGGTCACCTGATCGCGATGGGTCAGCATCACTACCGGAATGTGGCGGGTGGATCGATCGCGCTTTAAGCGGCTCAACACCTGAAACCCGTCCAGCGCGGGCAGATCGATGTCAAGCAGGATGAGATGCGGCTGCACTGCGCGCGCAACGCGCCAGCCGTCAAGGCCATTCTCGGCCACCGCAACCTGATAGCCGGCCTGCTCGAGCATCAACCGGAAATTCAGCGCCTGGCTGGGGCTATCTTCAATCAGCAGGATGTCAACATTGCGCATAGTGTTCCTCCGCGCTCCGTTAGGGCTGGAACGTCTCATCATTGCCGTGTGCTGCCAGACGCGGATCGTTGAGCAGACCAGCCGGGTCAAGATGAAGCGAGAGCTGCTCATCAACCCCGCGCACCCAACCGGCGCCGTGGCCGGCGACAGTGGCTGGCGTCGGTTGCAGGTTGGAAGTCTCTGGCTGCACCGAAATGACATCATCGACCAGCAATGCCGCTTCGAGCGATCCCGCGCTGACGATGAGCAGGCGCATTGTTGGGTTGGGCGCTGCCGGCGGCAGGCCGAGCAAAGGGCGGATATCGACGCACACCAGCAGACGCCCGCGCACATTGACCAGGCCAACAATGGCTGGCGGCACGGCGGGAAGCGGAGCTATCGACTCAAAGCGCAGAACTTCGCGAGCAGCAGAGGCGGGCAGGCTGTAACGCGCATTGCCAAGCGTAAATTGCAAGGTGAGTTCACCGAGCTTAGCGCTGGCGATCTGGTCTTGACCAGCGAGCGATCTGGCGCGCTCACGGAGGATCTCGCGGCTGGCGGGATCGGAGATGAAATCGTAGAGATCCATACACGGCCTCGTTGCCGGTTACAAAAGGTGATCGCGCAGACAAACCGCGCCGTAACCACTCCTGACGGGGTAGGGCTGAGCAAGAGCGTGTCCTGGTCGGTTAAACCTCCTTGCCGAGCCAGAGCTGCGATCAGCCTTAACGCCCGCAGATGACAATTTGTTCATCTACTGTAGCACGGTGGGTGCGTCGTCGTCGTTGCAGATGCGCAACCGTCGGGAGCAGTCCCGACAACGCGATGATAGCGCTCGCCTGTTACGACAACATTACCGATATATCAACTACTGACCAGTCAATGAATGATAATTCCTGCGCCGGCGCGGATCGCGCCGATCTCCCAGATCGGCTGGCCGACAGCGGCGCAGAGGCGCTGCAAGGCGGCAGCCGCCGCGGGCGGCGCGGCGATGAGCAGGCCGCCGGAGGTTTGCGGATCGGCCAGCAGCAGTTGCTGCGCCGCTGAGACCGTGGGGGCAAACGAGGTAAACGCTGCCGCAAAATCGAGGTTGCGGCGCAGGCCGCCGGGAATCATTCCGGCCTCGGCGTAACGCAGCGCGCCAGGCAGCGCCGGCACTGCGGCGGCAGACAGTTCGATGGCCACCTTGCTCCGGCGGGCAATCTCGGCAGCATGGCCGAGCAGGCCGTAACCGGTCACATCGGTGGCGGCATGCACCTCAACCTGCGCCATCAATTCAGCAATCTGCCGGTTGAGGGTACGCATGGATTCGATAGCGGCAGCCAGATCGGCAGCATCCACCGCATCGCGCTTGGCCGCAGTGGTAATCAGGCCGGTGCCGAGCGGTTTGCTCAACAATAACCGGTCACCCGGCTGCGCGCCCGCCTTGGTGATGATCCGCGCCGGATCAATCAGCCCGGTGACACACAAGCCATACTTCGGCTCGCGGTCGCTGACAGTATGACCGCCAACCACGACCGCGCCGGCCTCGGCGGCTTTGTCGATGCCGCCCTGCAAGATCGCCGCGATGATCGCCTGATCGAGATCATCGGGAAACGCGGCAATGGCGAGCGCAAGGACAGGCCTGCCGCCCATTGCGTAGACATCGCTCAGCGCATTGGCGGCAGCGATCGCGCCGTAGGCAGCGGGGTCATCGACAATCGGCGGGAAGAAATCGACGGTCTGCACCAGCGCCGTGTCGGGATTCAGTTGGTAGACTGCTGCGTCATCGCTCTCGGCCAGCCCAACCAGCACCTGCGGATTGAGCGGCGCGCGCAGCGCAGCCAGCACCGATGCCAGGGCGCCCGGCCCCAACTTCGCTGCTCAGCCGGCGCAGCCAGCCAGACTCGTCAGCCGAATGCGTTCGCGCTCGTCCATCGTCACCGACCGATCTGGTTTACAAAAGATGCCACAATCTGATCTTACCACAGGTGGCGATTCCATGGTCGATCTGCCTGCCCATGCATCTACCTGCATAGCATAACGTTCATCCCGGCAGATGAAGGTAGGGAATGGAACGGCGGATGATGACGGAAGCAAAGCAGCTTCGCGAGCGCGCATCAGCGCTCGCAACCGCCCCCACGACAGCGAACAGCAGGCCGTGAGCATGAGCAGGGCGACCAAGCAGGGGATGGCAACGCCGCGCGCCGCGCAAGGGCAGGGGGTGGAAGCAGCCGACGCGAGAGCAACGGAAGGGGATCGCGCGGCAATGCTTCATCCCCACCGGTTGTCGCCCGCAAACACGGGCGCCCGCCATGATGCCAGCGAATGACATCACGACGGGCGTAGTCAACATCCGCCGCCTCGCCTAGAAGCGCGGATGGCTTTCCAGTTGCTGCACCAGCGCCTCGAACAGATCGCTCTCGGTGATGATCCCAACGACCCGGTTTTGATCATCGACCACCGGCAGGCCGCCGATCTTGTTCTCGATCATCAGCAACGCGGCATCGCGCAGGCCGGTTTCCGGCGTGACCGCAATCGGGTTTTCGGTCATGACCTCATACACCTTCACATTGCGCAACGCCTGCGCTATATCAACCGGATCGAGACCGGCTACCCGCATCACATCAGCGCCGCGAATGTCGCCCTGGGTAATAATGCCGCGCAACTCGCCGGTATCAACCACGACCGGCAGCCGGCGAATGTCGTGCTCGCGCATCAACGCCAGCGCCTCGCTGAGCGGCGCAGCCAGATTGATCGTAATCGCCGGGGCGCGCATCCAGTAGCGAATCTCTTGCTCAGCCGGAACGGCCACTTTGTGTTTGTTCGTCATGGTGCGCCTCCTTGCGCTATACCGCTATCCTGTAGTCATAGTAACAGAGTCGGCGCTGCCGCATGGTAAAAGGTTGCCGAATTGCAGTGATCATCCGGCAACCGGAATGGCGCAGGTGCGGTACAATACCTCGTGTTCGGACAAGGAGCGCGGTATGGTATCGTTTCGTCGGTGGATGTTGCTGGGAGTGTTATTGCTGGTGACTGCATGCGCTCCCGCGCCTGATGTGCCTGCTCCCACGCCAACGGGAGCGCCGGCAGCGCTGTCAATCCCGCTGGTGGTCGGCGTCGAGCCATCGCCAACGCCGATCGCGCTCAACATTCCACAGGTGTCGGCGAGCGACGGCGAAGCGGTTGCCGCAGCGCCATTCCTGCCCTACCGCGTCCTGGCCAGTTATCCGCACGATGCGAGCGCCTGGACGCAGGGCCTGATCGTGGCCGGGCCGGGGCGGCTGTACGAGGGCACGGGCGACTATGCCAATTCATCGTTGCGCGAAGTCGAACTGGAAACCGGACGGATCATACGAAGCGTCGATCTGGACGATCCGACGCTCTACGGCGAGGGGATCGCGCAGGTTGGCGACACCATCGCGCAACTGACGTGGCAAAATCGGCTCGGCCTGATGTACGATGCGGCGACATTCAATCGCATTGGCGCCTTCACCTATCCGACACCGCCGGCGACGATGCCAGTTGAAGGATGGGGCCTCACCTACGACGGCATGCATCTGATCATGAGCGATGGCACGGCCACGCTGTATTTCATCGAGCCAGAGGCCACCTTCACAACCGGTCAGCTCGCCCTCGCGCGCACAGTGACCGTCATGAATGGCGATCGCCCGCTTGATCGGCTGAACGAGCTGGAATACATCAACGGCGTGATCTTTGCCAACGTCTGGTATAGCGACCAGATTGCCCTGATCGATCCGGCCAACGGCAACGTGATCGGCTGGCTCGATATGAGCGGCCTGCTCAGCCCGGCGGAGCGGGCCGCCGCCGATGTGCTCAACGGCATCGCCTACGATCCGACAAGCGGTCAGATCTTTGTCACCGGCAAACGCTGGCCGCGCTTGTTTGCGATTGCGCTCGAACAGAGTCTCTATTTGCCGCTGATCTCCGCTCCGGATGGTCAGTAGCGCGCGTTTTTTTCGCCCGTCAGGGCCTCAACAGACAGGAGTTTTCCAATGACCACATCCAGCGGCCTTCAGTACCACGAAGTTCAGGCCGGTCACGGCGAGCAGCCGCAGCCCGGTTCGATTGTCGCCGTGCATTACCGCGGCATGCTCGCCGACGGATCGGTGTTCGATAGCTCATACGAGCGCGGCGAGCCGATCCGTTTCCCGCTCGGCGCTGGCATGGTCATTGCCGGTTGGGATGAGGGGATCGCGCTGATGCGGGTCGGCGGCAAGGCCCGCCTGGTCATTCCGCCTCACCTCGGCTACGGCGCGATGGGGTATCCGCCGGTCATTCCCCCGAACGCAACCCTGACCTTTGATGTCGAGCTGGTCGAGGTGATGCCTGGGCCGCCCGCTGCGCCGCAGGATCTGCCCGCCGAGCGCTACAAGACCAGCGCCAGCGGCTTGCGCTACGCTGATCTATCGATCGGCGATGGCGCGCAAGCTACAGCCGGACGCACCGTGACCGTCCATTACACCGGCTGGCTCACCGATGGCACGATGTTCGATAGTTCGCTCAACCGGGGCGAACCATTTGTCTTCCCGCTGGGCGCGGGGCGGGTCATTCGCGGTTGGGATGAGGGGGTCGCCGGTATGCGCGTTGGCGGCCAGCGCCAGTTGGTCATTCCGGCGGCGCTGGCCTATGGCAGCCGCGGCGCCGGCGGCGTGATCCCGCCCGGAGCGACGTTGATCTTTGAAGTGGAGTTGTTGGAGGTGCGTTGATGCGGATCGAAGCCATCGAATTGCGGCGCATCAGACTACCCTATCGCGCGCCGTTCGAGACCAGCGGCTGGCGCGAGGAAGCCAATCATTCGGTGCTCGTCACCCTGCACAGCGAGGGGGCGGTTGGCTGGGGGGAAGCGCCGGTCGGCGCCGGGCCATGGTACAACGAAGAGACCCAGGCTACAGCATGGGTGATGATGCGCGAGATTCTGGCGCCGATGGTGCTGGGGCGCGATCTGAGCTGCCCTGAAGAAGTGGATGCGATCTTTGCCCGCGTGCGTGGCAATCGGATGGCGCGCGCCGGGATCGAGTTCGCGGCCTGGGATCTGTTCGGGCGCGCTCGCGGCCAGAGCCTGAGCGCCATGCTGGGCGGCGTCCGGCAGCGCGTCGAGGTAGGAGTGAGTGTCGGCGTCCAGCCCTCGATTGAAGCGCTGCTGGAGGTTGTCGAGGGTTACGTCAACGCCGGCTATCAGCGGGTGAAGCTGAAGATCAAACCGGGCTGGGACGTAGAGCCGACGCGCGCGGTGCGTGAGCGCTGGCCAGATCTGCGGTTGCAGGTCGATGCCAACAGCATCTACACGCTTGATCAGGCGGCGCAACTGGCCCGGCTCGACGAGTTTGAGCTGCTCTTGATCGAGCAGCCGCTCGCTCACGACGATATTATCGATCATGCGAAACTGCAACGCCAGTTGCGCACCCCGATCTGCCTCGACGAGAGCATCGTCTCGCCCGACCATGCGCGATGGGCGATCGAGCTGCACGCCTGCGGCGTGATCAATATCAAGCCGTCGCGGGTGGGCGGCTTTACCGCTGCCCGCCAGATTCACGACATGGCGCAGGCTGCCGGCATTCCGGTCTGGTGCGGCGGTATGCTCGAAACCGGGATTGGCCGCGCTGCCAATGTCGGCCTGGCCAGCCTGCCCAACTTCAGCCTGCCCGGCGACATTAGCGCCAACGATCGCTACTTCCATCAGGATATCGTGACCAACCCGTTCACCCTCAATGCCGACAGCACCCTGACTGTACCCACCGGGCCGGGCAGCGGCGCTGAGGTTGATCTGGAACGGCTCCGGGCGGTGACGGTTGATCATGTGATGCTGACAGCGTAGGCTGCGCGCGCAATGGAACAACGTTCCGTCCACTGAAGCGGCGCGGTTGCGCTGGCGCTGATTGGTTGCTGGCCGGCCATCAACGCCGTCGCGCAGCCAGCGTCGCCTGAGACAGCGCCGATATCTGCCAAACCATGGCCGACCGCGCCGACGCTGATCCCGCTACCCAGTCAGGGGCCTGCGCGGCTGTTTCCCCCTGGATGAACAATGGCCGCGCCATCGGGGGATGGCGCAGCAGACAGCGGCTTCGCCGCTGAAGGCCAGCGCCGCGAGCCAGCCGGGCAGGTTTTTGGCGAAGGAGTCTTGTCCACACCGCCGCTGCCGCTGAAACCAAGCGTTGGGCGCAGGTGGATGGAACGTTGCAAATGTAATCTTCGTCTTGCCTGGCGGGCCGGTCGCCCGCCGTGGGGTCTCGCCAGAAGGGGCAGCGTTTGGCAAGGGACGGGAAGGTCAGGGTGACTTGCCTGCCCTCCCCGCCCGCGCGGCGCCCCGAACGGATCGCCATCCGTGGGCAGGGTTCCGTCCGGCGGCTAGCGCGAAGACCGGGGTGGCTTGCCTGAGAGCAGGTTGTACATGGCAAGGGTGTCACGCCCGGTCGTTGCCCTGCTCCCTGGGGCAGGCCGGTTGGAAGGCCGAGGCGGCTGGCCTGGCGTGGTGGTGGTCGGTCGGTGGGTTTCTGGCAGTTACACTCTGCCCGCGGTGGTGCTATGATGATGTTGGCGTGTGGCCGCATCCGTCGCACTTTGCCAGCAGGTCGCGGGCGGGCGGGTCGGCGGTGGGGCATGGCGCCAATCCATGCCTGCACCTAACACGCGCTTCCAGCGGATGCTCGCTTCGCTCGCGCCGCTGAAGCGCAAGCCGTTGGGCACTTCCTTGCAATGCACAGTCGGTAATTTCATAAAAGGTGAAGTTTGTTTAAGTCTATGTTGAGTCCAATTATTATTCCTGAAGCAACACCCGCAAGAAAAATAAAAGGATACAAAATGCCTGAAACGAATGAAAATCTTCTTTCATGGGATTTTGTATCTACTCAAATGTCGCAATCTCGATACTATTGGATTAGCACAGTATTTCCCGATAGCCCTCCTCATGTTGTTCCTGTTTGGGGCATTTGGTTTGAAAATCGCCTACACTTTGAAGGAAGTATGGAAACGGCGTGGGGCAAAAATATTTTGAGAAATCCGAATATTGCTGTTCATCTGCCTGACGCTGATAAAGTGGTTA
>FWPU01005680.1_pt1 | contig 26465 bp, 28 predicted proteins | sample 2228361 | NCBI WGS metagenome assembly FWPU01 (sample SAMEA103939777, study PRJEB20133) | metagenome
TCTAGGCATATTTATGCCGAATGAGGATTTTACCCTGAGCGTGGCTATAAGGATTTTAACAATAAGGGAATTAAACGGAGCAGATGTGACAACTTCGCTCAGGAAGAGCAGGGCCGATGAACCCTTCCTAAACAAAGCCGAAGGAACATTCTGGGTGGGAGGCGGTATTGTATGGGACTCAGACCCGGAAAAGGAATACGAGGAGACGTTAATTAAGGCCCGGGCTATAAATAAAGCCCTGGGAATAGAAGAATAGATGTTAATTGGGCCATTTCAACCCCAAATGTTACCTGGAATGGATGCGCAAAAATGTTGTCCCTAACAGCCAAGATCGAATTGCCGGCTTCTTTAAAACTGCTTATTATGGGCGAACGCGGTGGCATAAGGCGTTGAGTTCACCCACGGTAAGGGTCATGAAGGAATATATTTCTTTAAACGGAGAGCCTATAGCAGACCGATTACCCATAAGGTCTCTTTTTTATGGAGAGGGTGTATTTGAGACCTTCAGATTGAGGTCAAGCCTTCCGGTCCTATGGGATAGACACCTGTCCAGGATGGGTAGGGGTGCCGAGTTTTTGGGGATCCCCTTTCCAGGGCCTGAGCGCATAGAAAAACTGGTCGAAGCCGCCGTTTCAGAGTCTGGGGTCTCCGATGCTTATGTAAAGATATGCCTACTTTCCGGTGGAAGTACCCACTTTCATGAAAATCCAGGGAATTCTTCACTTCTCATCGTTTTAAGGGAGTTTAGGCCTCCGAAAGCGACGATTAAGGCCTTCGTCTCTACTTTTAGTCGTAGCTCTTCTTCGCCTATCATGGGTATTAAGTCCCTGAATTACCTAGAAAACATAATTGCTAGGAGAGAGGCTATTAGACTCGGTTTTGACGAGGCTATATTCCTTAATGAAAGGGGAGAGATTAGCGAAGGATGCTCGAGCAATATTTTTTGGTTAAAAGAGGGTGTACTTTTTACGCCGTCTTTGGAATGCGGACTACTTCCAGGGGTTATTCGAGGCCTCGTCGTCGAGCTAGCGGTCGATCTCGGTATCGAGGTTGTGGAAGGAAGGTTTGATTTAACTAGTTTAATCTCGGCCCAAGTGGCATTTTTTTCTAATTCTTTGGTTGGGGTGATACCGGCCACACATGTATATGAGATCGAGTTTATGTCCCAGTCAAAGGAATTTTTAGCTATCAGAAAGGCCCTTTGTGATAGACTCGAATGGCCATTAAAGGTATGACTGGAGCTTAGACCTTCAATCAGTTTTATTTGAGCTTATCGACCATTCTTGCCAGAATAAAAGTTGTGGGAAATATGTGCATAAACCGAATTTTCTTGTGGATGAATTGTGGATAGTTTTGAGACTAAGAAAATGAATTTATCTAAGTATCATAAGACATTGATTTTTATTTTCCGTTATTGTCCATATTCGTGTAAAATTTTATTCACAGGCTGTGAATGTTTCACGTGAAACATTAGCTAAGCCACTTATTTCCCGATACAGAATTTGCTGAATATCCTTCCCAGGACGTCCTCGGTTGTGGTTTCCCCGGTGATTTCACCCAGTGAATCCAGGGCGCTACGCAGGTCGATAGCCAGAAATTCGGGCGATTCGGAGTGGTCAAGGGCTTTCAGAAAAGAGAGCAGGGTTACCCTGGCTTTTTGGATCGCTACTTTATGTCTCAGCTCGGTCAAGACGATTTCCGCAGACTCGGAGCGTTGGCTTTTACTTAGGATAACCTCATGTATCTTGGTTTTTAGTTCTTCTATGCCCAGCCCGGACTTTGCCGAGGTCTTGACGATTAACTCTCGAGGATAGAATTTGGAAACGTCTTCCTCAGAAATTTGTGGCGGAAGGTCGATTTTGTTTATAACCAGTATGGATTTTTTAAGGTCCAAGCATTTTATAACATCGAGGTCGTCTCCGTCAAGGCCTAAGCTCCCATCCACTACCGCAATGACCAGCTCAGCCTCGCTGCCCTTTTTCTTTGCCAGCTCTACTCCTACCTTCTCCACCTCATCGGCAGTGGCTCTAAGTCCAGCGGTATCCACAAGTCTGAGAGGAATTCCTCTCACGTCCAGTGTTTCCTCTATAAAGTCTCTGGTGGTTCCGGGATGCGGGCTGACAATCGCCCTCTCTTTCATCAGTAGCCTGTTTAAAAGGCTTGATTTTCCCACATTTGGCTTTCCCAGGATGGCGGTATAAACCCCATATTTGAGTATCCTTCCCTCTTCATACGTGGCCAGTAGATTATCCATTTGTGCTATAAGGTCGGTGGTACGCTCTATCATCGTCCTTTTGATGATAGGGTCGATATCCTCCTCGGGGAAGTCCACCTGAGCCTCCACCTCAGCCAGTATGTCCAGAACGGTGTCTCTAAACCCCCAGATCCTTTTCGAAAGAACGCCCTCCATTTGCAACTCCGCCTGCTTCAAACTCTCTTCGGTTTGCGCGTTTACCACATCGGCAACCGCCTCGGCTTGGGCCAAGTCCATTCTTCCGTTGAGGAAGGCTCTCAGGGTGAATTCGCCGGGGCTAGCCGGCCTCGCTCCATATCTGAATAGAAGCTCCAATACTTTTTTGGGGACCAGGTGGCCGCCGTGGGTGTGTATCTCCGCTACATCCTCTCCGGTATAGGAGCGGGGAGACTTCATGAAGACAGATAGGACATTGTCGTAAACCCTTTCCGATTCCGGATCGATTACCCGGCCTCGGTATAGCCGGTGAGAGCTCATTTCAGATACGCTTTTATTGTTTACCCTCTTAAATATCTTATTCAGGATTTCTAGCGTGCGAGGACCGCTTATCCTGATAATGGCGATGCCACCTTCCCCGGGCGGCGTGGCCATCGCTGCTATTGTATCCTGATGGGGGAGGGAAACGCGAACCATATTTCACAATAATCTAACACATTCTCCCCTGGGGTGCTATGAAAGAATGTACTGCGGTATTGACGATATAGCCTGAAGATTAAGGGCTTTATCAGCAGTCAGGGAACGAGCTGGGAATTATTATGGGACAGGTTTTATTTTCAGCTACATGAAATTGAAAAAAGGATTATTTCCGGGTTAGAATTTGAAAACCGCAAAGACAAAAAGACAAGGGGGTTTGCCCGGATGACGGAAAAACCACATTACCTGCAGCATAGAAAACGGCTAAGGGAGCGTTTTCAGAAAACCGGGTCCGAAGGAATGCATGACTATGAGCTATTAGAGCTTCTATTAACCTACGCCGTGCCCAGAAGGGATGTAAAACCCGCCGCCAAGAAACTGGTAGACCGGTTTGGTGGAATATCTGGCGTCCTGGATGCCAGCCAGAAGGACCTGGAACAGGTTTTCGGGCTGGGTTCGATATCGGCGACCCTGATCAGGCTGGTCAAAGAGCTATGTACTGCATACCTGGCGGAAAGGATGAAACAAAGGGACGCCCTTTCTTCTCCCAAGCTGGTCGTAGACTTTGCTAGATTGAAGCTTTCCGGCCTGCCGCACGAGGCCTTCATGGTGGTTTATTTGAATGTAAAAAACGAGATTCTTGACCACAAGGTTCTCATAGAGGGGACTGTGGACAGCGTGGCTGTATATCCAAGAAAAATTATCGAAGCTGCGCTTTCCAATCATGCCACCGGACTCATCCTGGTGCACAACCATCCCAGCGGCCACCCAGAGCCCTCGGAGGAGGATAAGAAAATAACCCGGGATATAATCGAAGCGGCGCGCACCCTGGACATTCGGGTTTTAGACCATATTGTCGTGGGGAAAGACGGCTACTTTAGCTTTTTGGAGAACCGGCTTTTGACCGGCTGATACCATAACATATAATCACTATATGATATATATCCTATAGCAAGCATATAAATATCCGATGCAAGGAAATACCAGTGTAGGGAACGCAGATCCTTCGACTAGGCTCAGGACAGGACTGCGTTCCCTACAAAATCTATAGTTCACACAACAAAGACATAGCATAATACTCTTTCTTGTCGGATCGACTTTTCAAATACGCAAATATTTTGTTTTAGGCAAGTATTTGATAGAATGGATATGGTAGGGATTAGGAAGATTCGCTCACTAAATAAGAAAAACAATGAAACAAATAGCTTTAATCTGCGCATGTAATTGTGACGAATGTCCGGAGTGCAGCAGTAAGAACATACAAACTGCAGTTGATATTACAACCGACAATTCTAAGCTTCATAAAAGGGCGCTTTTTCTTTCCTATTTCACCGTTGGATACAATTTTCTGGAGGGATTGGTGTCGGTTTTTGTTGGTATGCTCTCTGAGAGTATTGCGCTAGTCGGATTTGGGCTTGATAGCTTCATCGAGTCACTTTCCGGCGGGGTTATGATCTGGCGCTTCAGTAAGCATGGGCGGATTTCGGAGGAAGAAGAGGAGAGAATAGAGAAAAAGGCAATAGGGCTCGTCGCTTATGCATTCTTTATTTTTGCAGCCTATGTCCTGTACGAATCCCTAAAGAAGCTTTATTACCACGAAACCCCGGACCCCAGCTTGTTCGGAATAATCATTGCTGTTGTGTCGATAATAGTTATGCCTATTTTGTTTTACCTCAAGTACAAGACGGGCAAATCAATCGGCAGCAGGAGCCTGGTCGTGGATTCAAAGCAGACCCTGGCCTGCGTATTTTTATCCTTTGCCCTCCTCTTAGGACTCGGACTTAATTACCTATACGGGCTCTGGTGGGCCGACCCGGTTGTGGGGCTGGTTATAGTGTTTTACCTGGTAAGGGAAGGCTATGAGGCGCTTAGGGAAAGGAAACTGTGTAGTTGTTGACCTCAATCCAAAAGATGAAAAACCAGTCCGGAAAGTAACTTTGGATAGAAATAGGTAGTTTTGTGGGGCATTTTTTCCCCGGCCATCGAGACATCGAATATGTCTAACGGTGAAATATGGGAAAGTATGAATCCTAGTTTATACTCACCGCCCCTGACAAGGTTGACAACCTCTTCCGTAGATTTGGTGTATAGGATTTGAGCTTCCTCTTCCTTTAAAATCTCTCCGAACACCAGTTTATGCAGGAGCATGACCCCAAGGTTATCGTACGAAACAGAGAAGGAACTCTTTGAAGACGACCGGAAAACAAAATCGGGGTCTTTTGTGACCACAACAAATTCGCGGTGGCCTATGTTAGATATTCCTTCGCTAAACGAAACCTTTTCCAGCCTGAACCGCTCACTCAGCTTTTTAAGAAGCGACTCCACATCCAGAGAACCGAGACTCTTTACTACCCTGTGGGTGGGCTTGATTATGAGGCCTTCTCCTTCCGCACGGGATAGGTACATCAACACAAAGTCATAGGCTTTATCTCCTGAAGAATTTCCGTATTTTCTTCTCTGGATGTTTCTATATTCTAGTGCCGTCTCGTAGCGATGATGTCCGTCGGCTATGAGTAGGTTGCGATTTAACATCTGGTTCTTAATTTCTGAAATTAAATCTGGGTCGAAAACCCTCCAGAGCCGGTTTTTCACCCCTTCCTTATTAACAGCCTCGATTATCGGCTCTTCGGATAAATTTTCTTCGATGGATTTTTCGACGGTGCCTTCAGGGTCGGAGTATATGGAAAATACCGGGCTCAGGTTTGCCTTGCAAGCTATAGTGAGCTTGAGCCTATCCTGCTTGTGCTTGGGAAAGGTTTGTTCGTGCGGGAGAATGCGCTTAGAAGAAAAGTCTTCCAGCCTGACCGCGGCGATGAAGCCCTTCCTGGTTACCATTTTTCCGTTCTCTTCGAATTCCTGATAATAGGGGTAGAGGCAGGGTTCTCTATCCTGTATAAGTATTTCTTCCCCTATCCATCTTCTGAAGGTTTCGCTGGCTTCGGCATACTTCCGGTCATCTTCGCCCTTCCTGAGTATTAGGCGGATGACGTTGTAGGGGTCCTTCTCATAAAGCTCGCTTTGTTCCTCGGGGCTTATGACATCGTAAGGCGGGGCAAGCACGGAGCTGAAGTCGTTTATTTTATCGGGGTTATAACGAACCCCTCGGAAGGCGTTTACCATTACCATTTGATGAAATTACCCAATTCCTCTTTGCTTATATCCCCTCCTCTAATGAGGAGTGGCGGGCTGGCAGTTAAATCTACTATTGTCGAACCCTTTGACCGGGGAAGCGTACCCGAATCTACTATAAGTTCAACCTTGCTTTTGAATGTCTCATAGATTTCTCTGAAATCGAAGAGGTTCTCATTCCCGCTTATGTTTGCGCTGGTTGAGGTTATGGGCTGGTCTATTAATTCGAACAGATTTTTAACAAATGGATGCCTGGATATCCTGACCGCTATTTTCCCCGTTCCGGCGGATATGAGGCTTGGCAACTTTCTCTTCTCCTTAAACACCAGGGTTAGCGGGCCGGGCAGAAATTTATCGATTAGTATCGATCCCTCATCGGTGACCTCGGCGAATTGGTCAAGCATTATTTTATCCTTCACCAAAATCGGGATCGGTTTGCCCTCCGGCCTTCCCTTAATGTCGAATATCCTTTCAACCGCCCTTTCATTTTGAGCAAGCGCACCCATACCATATAGTGTTTCGGTGGGATAAATGATCACCCCGCCCCTTTTGAGCACCGATGCTGCTTTTTCCGGGTTGTTTTCATTGATTACTTCAGTCAAAAATGGACATGACCTCTATCTTAACTTAATAATTGCACTCGTCCTTCCCCCTTTCATGGGGGTAAGAAATTATAACCGAACTTTGGTTAATTATAATTATTATTGCTATACTTGGTAAATTCTTTTCAAGCTTTGTAGAGATGCAAAATCTTGCGTCTCTATCTTCCCTGTCTCGGTGAGGATTTGTTGACGAGCTCTTCGATCAGCTCCATCTGAATTTGCTGAATCTCCAGTAAACGGTGCCATTGGTGTGTGAGCAACAAATCGAGTTTGGCGTTTAAATGGCGAATTTCCAGTTCCGCTTTCAGGTTGACTTGGTAATCGTGCTCAGCACGCAAGCGGTCCCTTGCCTCCTGCCTATTCTGGCTCATCATGATTATCGGGGCCTGGATAGCGGCAAGGCAGGAGAGGACAAGGTTAAGAAGTATAAAAGGGTAGGGATCGAACGCATTTCCAATAAGCGCAGCAGAGTTGATTGCCACCCATATTGCCAGAATAAGGGCAAAGATAATTATGAAGCGCCAGCTACCCCCGAATTCGGCAACTTTATCTGCTACCCTTTCCCCGAAGGTTAGCTCACGGTCGAATACAATATTTATATTTTTGGACAGTAACTCGTGCTCTTTTAGGCTGGTTACTACCCCCTCTTCCAGAGCGGATAACTCCCCCTTTTCCTCTTCCAGGACGTCTTCGACGTATTCGGTCCTGAAGTGATTGAGGTCGGGAAGACATATAAACCCGCCAGAAGACCATTCGGGATATTTTTTCCGAATGAGCTCGACGATGTGCGGGCGCACCAGCTCCGCTGGCAATACCTCGCTTATTTTCTTTTGCTCCTTACAGATCTGACAGACCACCGTTTCTTGTTTCTCTGCAGTCATGTTCTAATCCTCCCCTGTATAGCGGTGGAGAACAAATTTCCTTTTAAATATGAGTTTTCACGGCTTATTCAGGTATTTTATTTCAAGTAATTGCATAATTCCACATAACATAAGGAAAGACGTCATAGTATCTCAAATGCGCATTCTGGCACTAGACGTGGGCACAAAAACAATCGGGGTTGCCGTGAGCGACGAGCTTGGTATAGCCGCTCATGGGGTGACTACCATAAAAAGGAAGGAATTGAAGCGAGACCTTGAAGCTCTTCGTAAATTAATTGACGAATACAAACCCTCTGAGATGCTGGTCGGGGTTCCCTACCGTTCTGATGGAACGGTAGGGAAAAGGGGTGGGGAAATATTGAAGTTCGCCGAGGAGCTAAAGAAGGCATTTCCGATACCGGTTGAATTCTGGGATGAGAGTTACTCTACCGTTAGCGCGGAAGAATTATTATTGGAAGCAGACCTCAGCAGGAAGAAGAGAAAAAAGGTAATTGATAAAATGGCCGCCGTTTTTATACTTGAGGAATACTTGGAGAAAAAAAGAAGAGAAAAAAGGTAATTGATAAAATGGCCGCCGTTTTTATACTTGAGGAATACTTGGAGAAAAAAAGAAGAGAAAAAATTTGATTAGGCCACAGAGATCACAGAGTGTTAAGAGATCAATATTCTTAACTTAACTAAAACACTCAGCGTTCTCGGTGTGCTCTGTAGCTAAAAGAAAATATGCCTTACGCTGAAGTTAATGGAATCAAAATTTATTGCGAAACATACGGTGAAGGGACTCCGGTGGTCCTCATCGGCGGTCTGGGAAGCCAGTTGCAAAGCTGGGCCACCCAGATTCCCCTTTATTCAAAACACTTTCAGGTGATAGTTTTCGACAACCGCGGTGCGGGAAGGTCCGACAAACCCGATGTTCCCTACTCGATTGAGCTTATGGCGGACGACACCGCCGGGCTTCTCGATACATTGGGTATAGAATCTGCCCATGTTGTCGGAAAATCTATGGGAGGAATGATAGGACAATGGCTTGCCATAAAGTATCCGGAGAAGGTGAAAAAGCTCGTCCTGGGATGTACGTCCGCATCCCGCGACCAGGTGGGGAACGAGATTCTCAGGATGGGGAGGGAAATAGCTACTAAGGTTGGGATGAGAGCAGTTTGGCTTACTGCGCTCTTTCTTGGCTACACCAGAGATTACCTTGAGGACAACATCTGCTCTATAAAGGAAGCTTTAGCGGCTATACCGGAGAACCCGGAAGCGCTTACCGGCTATATTAGACAAAGCCTGGCCTGCCAGGAACACGACGCCAGAGACTTGGTAAGGAGAATAAAAGCACCGACTCTGGTTATGCTGGGTGAGCGGGACATGATTGCCTCACCAAAGCGCTCTCGTGAGCTAGCCGACCTGATACCGAACGCCAAAATGAAAATATTTGAAGGGGTCGGGCATGGATTCTGGAGAGAGAGGCAGGAGGAAGTGGACAGGTTCGTATTAGACTTTTTGCTCGAAACCTGAATGACCTGGGATGCACTACGCAATTTTTATCCTGCATCATGAATCATGTATCCTGTATCATGGGTCATATATCATGGTTTGGACTTAATTAAGGTTTCGCTTCTCTAAAATTGCATTCCTTTTCTTCGAGGTTATGGAGACGACCTGTAGTCTCGTCTCTAAATAGCTGATTATCTTCTCAGCTCTTCTTTTAACATTAGGTTCTGCTAATAGTTCCTGTCGGTCAAAGATGTTGGACACGATCAGAGAGGCAAGAACATCAGTCAAGCATTCAAGGGGCAGTTGTAGGTCGATTTTGATCTTGTGGGATTCCTGCTCCTTTCCGAGCATCCCGTTCCAGGCGGTTATGAGTTTGGTTATACTTTCCCGGCAAAACTCTTCGTTCACTTCGTGTATATCTTCCAGGATTTTGACACGGGCGACCCGGTAAGGATGGTTTTTCACGACTTCAACAATTCTTATCCTTTTTAAACCGTAAAGGACAATATTAAATTTTCCATCTTCAACAGGCTCGGAACTTACTATCCTTCCCATGCAGGCAACGTCATATATTTCGGGATTGCCGTAGTAGTTCTTCTCCCATTGAGGTTTCAAAAGCACCATCCCTATGATACGCTCGTCGTTAATCACGTCGTTTATCATCTGTTTGTACCGGGGCTCGAATACGTGAAGAGGGAGGAGTGTGTTTGGGAAGAAAACTACGGTGGCCAGGGGAAAAAGAGGAACTAAACCGGAGAAGTTGGAGAGGTCGGCAACATCGCTGAGGTCTATAGTTAATTCGCTCATTTCCTTTTAAGTTTACTCTATCCTTTAAGGGCAATTGCTTTAAAATTAAGTATAGCATAGTCGAGAGACCGTGGTATATAATGCATGCTTATTGCACCGTCTTCCACACATGTGACCGTTTACGCTTGTAGAGTGTGTGTAAATTAATTCTAATTTCCGATTCTTCGGTTCGGTTTTTATGTTGAAACGACTTGGTCAAGTCCTGGTATTTTTGCTGCTGTCTCTTTCGAGCCTGGGCTACCTTGTATCTTTATCGAAAAGCGAGCAAGTGGATGCCTCGTCTACCGCTCTGCAGTTGCCTGACATCGCTTTTCAAGCTATTGCTATCGGACTTAACAACCCTCTCGGAATAACGGACCCGGGCGACGGGTCGGGAAGGCTATTCATCACAGAACAGAACGGACGGATTCTAATATATGACGGAACAAAGATACTGCCTGTACCATTTCTTAACATCTCTTCGATTGTTTCCTGCTGTGGGGAGAGGGGACTCCTGGGCCTTGCATTCCATCCGGAATACGACACGAACGGCTTTTTCTATGTTAACTACACCAATACCAGCGGAAACACGGTTATCGCTCGTTACTCCGTGTCGAGCAACCCCAACGTTGCCGACCCAAGCTCTGCTCAGATATTGCTCACCTTTATCCAGCCGGCTTCCAATCACAACGGCGGACACCTGGCCTTCGGCCCAGACGGATATCTTTATATAGCATCTGGAGACGGCGGGGGTAGCGGCGACCCCAATGACAACGGCCAGGACTTGGGAACTCTCCTGGGTAAGATACTTCGGATTGATGTGGATGGGGATGATTTTCCGGGTGATCCGAATCGCAATTACTCTATACCATCCGATAATCCTTTCGTCGATGCTTCAGCCCTGGATGAAATCTGGGCATATGGACTAAGGAATCCGTGGAGGTTCAGTTTTGACCGTGAGACCGGTGACCTATTCATCGGTGATGTGGGGCAAAACAGTCATGAGGAGGTCAACTTTCAGCCCGCTTCCAGCACCGGTGGCGAGAACTACGGCTGGCGATGCTACGAGGGGAATGAGGAGTTCAACTTGGATGGTTGTGGGGAGGCAGGTGATTACGTATTCCCAATAATCGATTACACCCATGCTCAGGGGTGCTCGGTTACGGGAGGATACCGCTACCGCGGGCCGGAGCCTGCGCTATTTGGCTACTATTTATATGGGGACTTTTGTAGCGGCCAGATCTGGGGAGCCCTTCCCGACGAAAACAGCGACTGGGCTACCACCCCGCTTTTGGACACTAGCTTTTCCATAAGCACTTTCGGCGAGGATGAAGCTGGTAATTTATACGTCGCACACTACCATGGGGCGAGGGGAGCCATTTACCGGGTTATCGAGGCAAGCTGTGATTGCAACGACCCTGACGCTATAAATGGAGATGAAAACGATAACCTGATAGACGGAACTCCCGGTAATGATATTATATGCGGTCAGGGTGGCAATGACACGGTAACGGGTCTAGGTGGCAACGACTGCATTGATGGGGGAGATGGGAACGACACCCTCAGGGGTAATACAGGGAGGGATGTACTCTTAGGAGGTGCGGGTGATGACACCGTTATCGGGGGTCGCGGCCATGATACCCTTGTCGGAGGAGATGGAGACGATGTTCTAAGGGGGAATAAAGGTGGTGATGTACTCAATGGCGGGCCGGAATCAGACAATCTAAACGGCGGCCCCGGTATCGATGCGTGTATCGGTGGTGAAACCAACATAAGTTGCGGGAATTAGGTTATTAGCATCAAGCCCTTTTGCAAAGTTTTTGTTTTGGGTAATTCTGGCCTAGCGGTTCTATCAAAATTTTCAATGATTTCCGATATACTCTTCCTTTCTACGTTTTTGACCACCTGGCCTTAAGTGCTTACCCAGATATGAGATTCTAAGTTTGCTAAAATTCCCCTTGACAAAACATCACGCCCATAATAATATTTTACCGACTGGTCAAATAGGAAGAGATTATGGGACGTACAAGTAACGCTAAGGAGAGGTTAATAAACAGTGCAATAGAGCTTATAAGCGCCCGGAGCTATACAGCCGTCGGGGTGCAGGAGTTATGCAGGCATGCCGGTGTGAAGAAAGGGAGTTTTTACCATTTTTTCCAGTCCAAGCGCGATTTGACGTTGGCGGCGTTAGACACAGTTTGGAGAGGATTTCGGGACCAGGTTTTGGAGCCTATATTTAACTCCGACCTGCCGCCCCTTGAGAAGTTTAATCGGTTTCTAGACATATCCTACCAGCGCCACTGTTCCACGAAGGACTGCACCGGTGCCATGACCGGTTGCCAGATGGGTAATCTGGCTGTCGAGCTCAGCACCCAAGACGAGGTGATTCGGGCAAAAATACAGGAGGTATTCGAGCAATGGGCTGGATATTGCGAGAGGGTTCTCAAAGAGGCTATTGCTGCGGGTCAGTTGCCGCCGGAAACAGACCCGCGCACCACGGCTCAAGCGATCCTAGCCTATATAGAGGGCATTCTGCTCCTGGGTAAAACATTCAATGACCCGAACTTGATCAGGCGTCTCGGGCAAGGGGTAATTCAGCTAGCTATATGCAGTAATTCTAATCGATGTATAGAAACGAAAGAGGATACCCTGAGCTCTTAAATATTATTTTTTGCCTAATTATAAACCAACTGGTCAACTAAGGAGGTAAACCATGCTGCCGACCACAGCCGATAAGAAGATAGTCCAGTTTAGTGAGCGATTTCCCGGAAGTGAAAATGGATTTGTCCTAAAAAGTTATAATGAATTATCCGACGAAGAGCTCGTAAAAATATTCGTTCAAACCAAGGATGAAAGTGCTTTCAATGAACTGGTAAGCCGATACGGTGACAGAATTTTCAGGATGGCTTTAAGGATCACCCATGATCCCAACGATGCCGAGGAGGTACTGCAGGAGGTGTTTTTAACCATGGTGGGAAAGCTGGGTACCTTTCGTCAAGAATCTAAATTCTCGACCTGGCTCTATCGGGTTACGGCAAATGCCAGCTACATGCTTATAAGGAGTGAGAAGAGAAAACAGGAAAACGAGTTAGATATCGAGGACTACAAGCCCTACAACGAATCTGGCAAGCTTGAGGGCATTCAAGTAAAAGACTGGAGCGATAGACCGGATGAAGCCCTTCTGAGCTGGGAAAGCAGGGAAATAATAGAGCGGGCGGTCAATGACCTTCCCTTGCCCTACCGGGTAGTCTTTCAGCTAAGGGATGTTGAAGGATTGACGAATGAAGAGGTGGCCAAAGTTTTGGGCCTTACCCTTCCTGCAGTAAAGTCCAGGGTTCTAAGAGCCAGGCTATTCTTGAGAGATAAGCTCTCCAATTATTTCTATGATTATAAGGAATAGCTTGGATTGTAATGGTACAAATCAAAGAAGGAGGTGGAAGAAACTCAAGCAGGCTAGGGTGGTGATTAATATGATATTATTCGATGCTCAATACTCAGAAGTTAAAACTCCTTTAGGCGAGGCATTCGATGTTGAATTATCCCCCAACAGCCGATTTTACTATTGGTTCTAGCTCTCCCGACCGATCCATCTCCACGCAAATATCACATCCGCCTATCAACTGACCGTTCACATAAAGCTGTGGAAAGGTGGGCCAGTTGGAGAACTCCTTTAATGCCTGCCTTAACTCCGGGTCGGCAAGCACGTCTACACTTTCATAAGGAACGCCATACGAATTAAGGATTTGTACCACACGGGCGGAGAAGCCGCACTGGGGCATCTCCTTTGTGCCTTTCATGTATAGAAGGATTTTGTTCTCGTCTATTTGCGACTTAATTTTTTTCATTATATCTTCAGCCATTTTCAGACTCCTGAATTTGATTATTAATATTTTACAGGTGGTATTATGAAAAACAATTCTAAGTAGAGTTGAATACCAAACCCCTCGTTTTCTCTCCTAGACCCTGGCTTGTTTTGTACGGACACTCTCCCACTGCTCTGGAGTGTAGGTTTTTAGGGAAAGGGCGTGTATGCGCTGTTTCATTGCCCCGCCGAGGGCGTTATAAACTATCTGGTGGCGTTCCAGTAAAGCTTTTCCCTCAAACCCGGCATAAACTACCACCGCCTCAAAGTGAGTACCATCGCCCTCCACATCCACGGTTGAGCCGGGTAATCCCGCCTCAATCATGGCTTTAATTTCTTTTGGGTCCATGTTTTTATATTAATCTAGTATTTGAGACCTTTCAAGGTAACGTTATCTTCTACTTGCGCCTTTGCTAATGGATTTTGAAAAAGGGCTTAAATTCTTGGATTAAATACTTTCTAATATGGCTTGGAGAATCATCTGATAATTAGGCAGTCTAATATAAATAAGATTCGATCGGCTTAAAAAAACTGTTGCAACTTTTATCGATATGACTTTAGTGAAATGGATGCTGGCGATACTAATTATTCTGGGGATGCTACTTTCCGCCCTTAGTTATAAGATTTTAAATGATATACAGCCTATCGCCGAGGGTGAGATTAGATTAGCAGGGCTTAAATCACCAGTCCGCATTATACGGGACATCTACGCCATTCCACACATATATGCGGAGAACGACCACGACCTCCTTTTTGCACAAGGCTACGTCACCGCTCAAGACCGGCTCTGGCAGATGGATTTATCGAGAAGAATATCTACCGGCAGGCTATCGGAAATATTTGGTGAACGCACGGTGGAGATCGATTACTTTTTTCGTTCTCTGGAGATAGGGCAAATTGCGGAAAAGATGTATGATAACCTCGACCGGGAAAATAAAAAGGACCTCATCGCCTATGCCAGCGGGGCGAATGCCTACATAAATTCGGGCAAAAAAACGATCGAGTCGGTCATCCTGCGGTACGATATCGAGCCGTGGAGGCCGATTGATTCCATCTCCATTCACCTACTTTCCGCCTTTGACCTCTCCATCAACATGGATGAGGAGATATTTGCCCTGAAGGCTTTGAGGAAGCTCGGAGACGATACGGTGAAAGAACTTTTTCCCGCCTATCCGGAGGGAGGAAACACAATAATAGATGAAGTAAATAAGCTTAATCTCGACTTGAACTTACCCCGTGGATACAAAATGGCAAAAGAGAGATTTGGATTGTTTCAAGCCAAGGGCGCGAGCAATAACTGGGTGATCGACGGAGCAAAATCTAAGAGCGGAAAGCCGATGCTGGCTAACGACCCGCATTTAAGGATTCAGATTCCTTCGGTCTGGCATGAGGTTCATATAAACGCTCCCGGAATAAACGTGGTCGGAGCTACATTCCCCGGCTCCCCATACGTGCTCATCGGCCATAATCGCAGCGTAGCCTGGGGATTCACCGATGCCATGGCAGACCGGATTGACCTTTACATCGAGAGAATTAACCCGGAGGATCCTTATGAGTATTGGTATCAGTATAATTGGGAGCGCATGAGGACAAAAAAAGTAGATATAAAGGTTAAAGATGGAGGAGGCTTCAGAACCGTAGCCAGGGAGATTAAATACACCAAACACGGGCCGGTTATTAGCTCTTCTGATATAGAGGTTGAAGGGGTTCTGTCTATGAAGTGGACGGGAAATATAGTCGAGGATCAATCGATAAAGGGGCTCTCCATCTTGAACAGGTCGAGGAATGTAGAGGAGGCAAAGGAGGGCAGGAAATACGCCAGGATATATACCTTAAACATGGTGTATGCCGACGTAGACGGTAATATAGGATATCAACTTATCGGCGGCATTCCGGTAAGGGAAAAAGGGACAGGGATACTGCCCGATTCACTTCAGGGCAAATTTCCGGTTCCCGGCTGGTCGGGTCAATATGAGTGGAAGGGGTTTATTCCCGATGGCGAACTTCCAAACCTCTCTAACCCTCTCACCCACTTCATTGCCACGGCCAATAATAAAATCATCGATGATACTTTTACTTATTCAATATCAAATACCTGGGCTCCTCCTTATCGGTATGAGAGAATTGTTTCTCTCCTGGAGCAAAAGGAAAAGCTCTCGCTCCAGGATTTCAAGCAGATGCAAGCCGATGTTTATTCTATTCCCGCACAAAAGTTTGTGAATGAGATTATCGAAGTCGAGACAAATGACCCAGGGGTAAAATGGGCTCAGAAGGAGCTAAACAGGTGGAATTATGAAGTGACAGCCGGGAGTCTCCCCGCACTTCTATACGAGGTGATTAGGTCAAATCTCATCAGAAACACCTTCGAGGATGAGCTTCGGGAACTATACCCGGAGTTTCTATACACCCTCAATTTCAACTACAACATGATGGATAAGATAATGGATGAACCCGGCTCACGTTGGTGGGATGATATTAGCACCGCTGTTGAGGAAACTAGAGATCAAATAGTCGTAAAGAGCATAGAAGATGCTCTTCGAGAAATAAGAGAGACCATGGGAGTTCATAGGGAAAACTGGAGATGGGGCCAGCTTCACAAATATCGCTTTACCCACCCGCTGGGTCGAGTGAGATTTTTAGACAAATTATTCAATCCCAAACCAATTCCCGCTCCGGGGGACAGGGACACCATAAATAATTCCTATTTCGGGTTTAACAGACATTATTACTCTGACGGCGAAACCTATGATGCAACCGTGATACCCTCCTACCGTTTCATAGTGGATTTGTCGGACATCGGTAATGCCGTGGCGATGAATTCAACCGGGCAGTGGGGGAATCCCCTTAGCAAGCATTATTCGAATGTAATTCAAAGCTGGGCCGATGTAGAGTATCATCCTCTTTATTTCGAGGAAAGCGACATTGAAAAAAATAAATGGAAAGAGCTTAGGTTGAGCCCGGAATAGAGTTTATGCTGTCGAGTCCTTCGACCTTACGGCATAGTCGGTGCAGGCGTTGCTAAGGATGTGCCTGACAAAGGACGAAAACATGGATCAATTTTGAAAGTACCGTGCCTTCGACGTGTTTCAAGATGAGCGGATAAGGCTTTTTCCTTTCATTTGCCAAATTCTTGATTTACTATAATCTTTTTGTTTTCAAAAATAAACCCAAAGGAGGAAGCATCTATGGCGGCGAGTGCCTATGTTTTGGTAAATATTTCCGGCCCGCAGACAAAGGGGGCGGTAGGAAAGATCAGAAAAGTAAAGGGGGTAAAATCCGCACACATAGTTGCCGGCCCATTTGACCTCATAGTCTTCGTAGAAGGGAAGAGTCAGGAAGAAATCGGCGAACTGGTCATATCCAGGATTAGAAAGACCCAAGGCGTGACAAACACGGTTACCTGCTTCGTCGTGGGCTAAAATCAATGTAGGAACGCAGAATCTTCACCAAGGAGAGGGATGCGTTCCTGATCTTATTTATATAAACTAAAAAACCGGTATTCTCTAAATACCTTGTGTCTATTCTTTAATACTAGATATGACCTCTAATACCTTAGGCACCACTTCTACCCTATGCTTTCCCGGTTCCAGAATAAAGGATTCACCGTCGAGATGAGCAGGCAGCATGTGCTCAAGGCCGATTTCCATCCAGGGGGCGCGTTTTATTATCACTTCTTCGAGGCTCAAGTGCTTCCCCTGGCGAACCTTAGGGATTTGAATAAGGCGTCTTAAAGGCGGCATATCCCTGATCACATGTATGTCCAGCAGGCCGTCGTCTATAGTAGCGTCGGGCGCTATCTTAAAATCTCCCCCTTGTGACGGGCCGTTAGATGCACCTATAAGAAGGGCCAGCCCGTTGTAACTCCAGTCGGGAATGGCAATCTCCACCGGAAAGCCCTTGAAAATCAGCGCCTCCTGTACGGCTCCCCAAATATATCCAACTTCTCCTCGAAGTAGCTTCATGCTACGATAGCGATAGGATACCGCGCCGTCTAGACCGATGCCCAGGCCGTTTATGAAGTAGCGTCCTCCGAGTAAGCCGACGTCCACTCGCCTACGGAAGCCATTGGCCAGGGTTTCAACGGCTTTGGATATTTCGAGCGGTATTCCGGCAGCCTTGGGGAAGTCGTTACCCCCTCCGGTGGGTATCATGCCGAAAACTACCCTTGACCCGATGAGGCCGTTCACAACCTCATGTGCGGTACCGTCCCCTCCGACGGAAATGATTTGGCCGAATCCCATGCCCACCGCATCTTTGGCTAGCTTAGTGGCCTGTCCTGGCCCGGTGGTAATACGTAACTCGTAAGGAATCTTGTTCGCATCGAGTAGTGTTTGCAGGTAGGGAATCAGCCTTCCGGTTCTTCCGCGCCCCGAGACCGGGTTTATGATGAGTAGATATTTTTCTCTATTCAAAGAATGATCGACGCGACGTTTTAATTTGTAGAGACGTATTGCGATGCGTCTCTACAATATCATTAATGCTAAAGCTCTATCTCCCACAATTTTAAGAGCTGCTCCCTGGGGATTTCAAATGGGATGACGCTTTCGTCTATGTTTTCTCTAAAGTGTTTAAGCCCGATACCCAGAAGAGTGCATCTTAATATAGACCTTATGTGCTTATGCATGATGACCAGCAGGGTTTCCCCGGGATATCTCAGGGCAATTTTCTTGATTGTCTCTACAATTCGTTTCTGAGCCATTGGTATTGGCTCTGTACCTTCCGGTATGGGAATGCTGGTGGGGTCATCAAACCATATTTTGAAGTCTGAGTTCTTATCGTTTAATAGTTCGTATGTCTTCTGGCCATTCCATATACCGTGGTCTATTTCTCTTAGCCCCGGGCACACGTGGAGCGGGACCCCCAGATGCTCTGCGTATATCTGAGCCGTCTGATGAGCCCTTTTGAGACTACTGCATATGATTCTCTCGATACCTAGATTCTCGATCTGGGATAGGTTTGACTTTGCCTCGATTAATCCCTCTTCACACAAGGGCAGGTCGGTGGTCCCTATCAGCCTTCCCTCTAGGTTCCATATTACCTTGCAATGTCGTCCCAAATAAATCTTAGCTAAGTTATCAAGCTCATTCATTTTATACTTCGTTATGCTCTCGGCTCATCCCAGAAAGAATACACAGGCCTTTGCATTAGTTAATTCAACTCGCTTTTTTTAAGGTATGGTAAATATCTGCCGCCTAGCAAGATGCGGCCCTGGTCAGACCCCTCGGTCAACCTGGCTACTATGTATTCCTTGTTCGCTCCTAGGATGTTGACACCGTGGTCCGATTCCACTAAACAGAGTAGGTTCATACTGCCGCCGTTTTGGTTGGCCAGTTTGTAAATAGCTGAATAATTCAACAAAGCCGCCTCCACTGTTCCGCAGGGCATGGATGGGTTTTTTGCCCCGGAATGATATTCGTTGTGCTTAAACCAATCCGGGTCCGGATATCCGTGGAAATGAACTATGGGCAGCCCTTCTTTGATCAACTCCGGTGTGTAAAGCGCGGAGGCGAGGGCCTGGGCCAGTATCACATAGGTGTCAAATGAGGGCCGGATATCCCTTCTGTTGAGGTTGATCCCTTCGGGAACCTGTAAATAAAGCTTTCCTTTTATCAGCCCTATTCGTATTACATCGCTGCTGGGGTCTAAATTAGTCTTATCGCACCCGGAGCGAGATGTTACTATCCATATATCGGGGACCTGCTGGTATATCTCTTGCTCTTTCACTACAGTTCTTAAGTACCATCGGCCGTTTTCGCTCTGCCTCAATACTTCCCTGCTGAAACCATCTACTCCGGACATGGATTCCCATTCGTTTCTAGTGACCTCTTTGGGACCTTCGTACCTGGGGGCTTCGGCGATGGCGATGAACCCGTAAGAAACCCCGGTCCTTCCTTCCAGGATCTTCTCTACCACGTCCCGGTGAGAGAGCCTGGTGATCTTTTCGCTGAATTTCGAGCCGGAGGGGAAAAGGTCGGTATTCTTTAACTGGCTGCCCAAGCGGGCCAGTTGCATGGCATAGTTAGACTCGCCCGGATTGTACTCGCCGATCTCGAATCTCTTGAGCACCGGGGGTTTTATCGGGGCATAAATCTTTGGTATCAAGGAATTACGGATAAATTCATCGAGTTGCTCCGCCGGAAAGACGGAGTCGGAAAGGTTCATGTTGATGATGGAGAACTTGTCTTCCGAAACCCCGATCACGATCTCGGACATCGTTCTTATCAGGTCTTTCAAGCCTAACGCTATCTTCTGGTCATAAGGGGTATTTTCATCCACGAATTCTTTGTTCAAGGACGTCATGGTTATAATCTGGGTGTTGTAAGGATCCTGAAGGTACTTCGCAGTGATGTTATCGGCCCATCCGCTCGTCCTCAGTATTTCCATGACCGACATATCCGGCGAACGCACCCGCCGGTAAATCGCCTCGGCCATGTTGCTTATCATCTTTCTCAAAAGCGAGTAGGGCCGGTCAACGTCGATCACCGCATCTATGCTGCTTTTCACCTTTCTTATTCTCAGGATTTTGGCCATGAAGCTGTTTGGCACTATCTCTGCCGCCTCCTTCCAGGGCACCACCTGAACACCATAATCTTTTAATTTCTCCTCAAGGGTCTTTCGGAACTTAATAATGGTCTCGTTTCCGTACCCGTTCGGTAACGGCCTGAAGGTGACCCTCACCCTCTTGGCCATTTCCAGTGGATTTTTAGGGTTAACTATATCTTTCTGGGGCGGGATGCCGGTTAGGCTTATGATGGTTTCTAAATCTAAATCTGCAAGCTGGGTGTCGTTCATTCCTCTGACCTCTCTATGCCTTCCTTCTACAAGCTGATGACAAAACGAAATAATTTAGTCTACTTTATCGTCTTATTCAAGCCGTTCTAGAATTTTTACTAGGCGCTTATAAGGCTACCTTCACCCTTTCATCCTGTCCCAGAGCCCTGAGCATCTCATTCCTTACCCGTTCCATCAGTATTTCCCTACCCTCCTTTCCCGGGGGAAGATGCTTTACATCGATCGGCGGAAGGATTTTGATCTTCATATTGCCACGGTTAATCCTCTTCGAGCCCTTGGACATAATCTCTTTCCCTCCGGTTATGACCATAGGCACCACCGGTACTTTGGCGTAAATAGCCACCACAAACCCGCCCTTTTTGAACGGAAGCAACTTGCCATCCGCGCTTCTTGTTCCTTCTGGAGCAATTAAAACCGAAGGCCCCAATCTAATTCTCTCCGCAATTTTTCTGATCTCCTGTGTATCCCTGCTCGAGCCGTCCCTCTCCACAAAGTAGTTTCCGGTTATTCTCGACACCCACCCGACGAAAGGAACGCTGGCCACCTCTTTTTTCATCACCGCCTTCCACTCGATAGGGAGATAGCCGCAGAATGCGAATATATCGAATGAGCTCTGATGGTTGTACATGATTACGGAGGGTTCTTGGGGAAGATTTTCCTTTCCCTCCAGCTCTACTTTGATCCTGCAAGATGCAAGAACAAAACGCCCCCATGGCCTTATGGCGTATTTATTCACCCACTGGGGAAAGGTTAACGATAAAAAAACACCAATTACGCCCCAAAAAAATGTCCAAAAAACTATGGCAACCCAACAATAAAACGTTCTGAACATATGTTCTTTTAGCCCGATTACTTGTAAGCTAAATTAATCATTAACCCAGGGTCTTGTCAAGAAAAAGCATATCCGATTGTAGGGCTAGGGTTCTAGTCCTAAACGCTGTAAATTTCGGTAGGTACGGAAGGTTATACGATATTATCTATATGTCATCTACTCCGCCAGGCGGTTTTTTAGCCATGTTTTTATGGGGTCGTTTATAGGGTATCGCCCGTCCTTTTCTAAATCGGCACCAGCTTCCTCTACCGCTTCACGAAGCATTTGTTCCGGAATCTCCGTTATTTCTGCCACGAATTTGCCCGAGCCGTCCGGGTAATTTTCGTAGAGGTAGAGTACGGCTTGTTGATACCGTACATCTATGTAGAAATAGTGACCAACCCGGGCTTGCATTTCCTTTTGAATCCGGTCCATTTCTTCCAGGGTTTCCGCACCGGTCCGCCTGTACCTTTCCCGGGGCTTTAAGTCCCAGCGGATTTGAGCTTGGAGGTCTTTGTCCTGGCGAATATCCTCTAATGTTTTCATCTCTATTTCTTCCTCTTTTTAGAGTCGATTGCCGATTCGCGGCTAACCCAGATCCAAGGATTGAATCTACCAGATTCTGTGAAAGCGGGCAAATCAGAGGGCTGATGAGAAGATCATCTATAATCAGAATGTGACCTGTTTTACTTAATCCTCCAGAGATTTAACTCCGAAAAATGCGGCGAGTTCTTGTTTGATGACATTTATCTCGTTCTCAAAGTATTCAACGTAATCCGCAATTTTTTGGGTTCCGTGCTTGCCCACGAGCAAAAAATGATTTCCTGGGATCGCTTTTAGGAGGCGGTTAGGAAGATTGTTGACATAGCCAACAAACTCGTTGAACTCAGGGTTTGATGCTTGAGATATCCACTCTTCATTCTTGACGAAATAGTCGTGGTAGACCTTTCGGGTGACCAGAAATCCCCAGGTTCCTCTATCAACTATAGGATGGTAAGGTGCTATTTTTGAATCCCCGGAGATGTTGGCAATGAGCGGGTACTCGGTGAAAGCAAAAAAGTTTTTATCCTCAAAGCTCTTTTCAATGTTGACAACAAATTGGTCATTCTCGAAGCGTTCATTGGTTCCCGCGAGGGCGACGGGAATGTCTCCCAAAAAATCCCGGAGATAAACCTCCCTCGGAATGATCTCATCGCTATTTAACAGATTTTGCTCCTCTATTTGTTTCCAGAATAAACCGTAATGAGAGTCCTCCAGTGATACCATGCCTTTTTCCGTCTTTTTCATACCGATTGTGCGGTCTGACGGGATCTGGAGGGCCGGGGTAGATTCTAAACCGAGGTGGAAAAGGACTTTTATTCCCAACGACCTGCAGACGAAGTTGAATGGTCTTATCACCTGCCCGGCAGCGCTCCAGCTAATGCCTATTATTTCTCCTCTAAGGGTTCTTTCAGATATAAATTGTCCGACAATCTCGGCGGACATCTTTCCCCAATCGGTCAAAGTAAAGTGGGGATACACCTTGCTGTAGGCCGGGTGATCGATTGGGTAAGACGTGGCCAAAAAAGGATACTTTTTCTGGTTGATCCAGTGAGCTAAAAAGTGCTCTTTGTTACAACCAGGGAAACCGTAGCTGATTCTCCCCAAATGGGCCCATCCGGGGAAAAAAACGACCAAGGGTTTGGCAACGTCCCCGGGGAAAAATCTGACCAGGGATGGAAAGCCACTGCCAATCCGTATTTCCTCACCTTCATAAAGTTGCATGTTCGGCTAACAGTATACATTGATTATCTCTTGTAGGTGTCTTTAGTTTTCTACAATCAAGTTGATCCATTCAGGAGGTCATGGTAGGGGGTGTATATCCTTCACCGATTAAATCAGGGACCAGCTCAGGACAGGCATGCGTTCCTGCTTTTAATTCCTTGTTCTTAATCGGGTGTCGGATTTAAATGCGCTTGCCATGTGCAGAAAAGGGTGAGAAACTTGAGTGTTATTATCTTGTCGGTTGTCGGTGTATTCAATAAGGTTTAAAAATCTTTATTCATGAGGTATGATGAAACATGTTTGTTAGAAAATTTGATGACCAGCCGGTTAAAACTTCGCCGACGTGCGGAGAACTCAGAGAACTGATAAAGGGCGGTGATTATCAGCCGCTGGGTGTTGCCATCGCTTTAGACATTAAACCTACTATTGCACACTACCACGAAGGATTTGACGAGATTTACTTCGTCCTGGATGGTGAAATAAGGCTAGAGCTTTACGACCCCAAGGAAAACAAAATCTGGACTGAGTATCTGGGCGCCAATGACCTGTGCGTTATCACCAAAGGAATTCATCACAAGATCACCGGGGCGACGGAGAGTAACCGGCTTTGTGTGATTAGCGCCCCGCCTTTTCACATCGATGATGAACATCTATCCGATCGCATTTGAATAGCGGCGCTATCAAGCTTATCCAAAATAAGAGATTGATTATGAGAGTTCACCCGGTGCTAATCAAGGGGCTCGAATGACGGACAAGAGGAAGCAACCCCTCTTTAATTCCCCTGCTTCGACTTCACTCAACACGGGCTTAGTAAGGGGGGAAACACAAGGGGGGTCTTGACCAAAGTTTCCATGGTTCGACTGAGTTTACCGAGTTTATCGAAGGGCTCACCATGATGGTTCGACTCCGCTCACCATGAAATACAATGGATATTCACAGTAAGATCTCTTCACCCTGAGTCCTTCGACCTTGCTCAGGATAAACTACGACGAAGGGTGAGTAGGGTTAAAAGACTATTTCAATGAATAAGGTTAGTACGGTGTTAGGTGTGTTACTACTGTTGAGCAAAACATTAATAACTTGCCAGCTAAGCGCTTTCTACTTGCTGCAGATTGACGCCATGTTATTCTCGGACTCATAATTTAGCTGAATTTTAATAAACGGAGAAAAGCGCGTGCAGGATTTCATCAAAAAAATTCCAAAGGCGGAACTTCACATCCATATCGAAGGAACCTTAGAGCCGGAGATGATGTTCATGATGGCCGGGAAAAACGGAATAAAACTCCCCTACCGTTCGGTAGAGGAAGTAAAGAAGGCTTACCAGTTTGAAAACCTACAGTCCTTTCTCGACCTTTACTATGCCGGTGCTCAGGTTTTAAAAAACGAGGGAGACTTCTACGACCTAACTATTTCTTATCTCAAACGGGTGTATCAGGATAACGTAAGGCATACGGAGATCTTCTTTGACCCGCAAACTCATACCAGACGTGGTATTTCCTTCGAGACGGTGCTAAACGGTATCTACGGTGCATTAGTTGACGGGCGGAAGGAGTTCAATATCTCCTCTTATTTGATTATGTGCTTCTTAAGGGACTTGAGCAGTGAAGATGCTATGAGCACCCTGGAACAAGCTCTACCGTTTAAGGATAAAATAATCGGCGTGGGCCTGGATTCTGGCGAATTAGGAAATCCTCCCGGTAAGTTTACCCAGGTTTTTAATAAGGCGCGGCAGGCGGGTTTTCTACCAGTAGCTCATGCAGGCGAGGAGGGGCCGGCCGAATATATACGCGAAGCACTCGACAAGTTGAAGGTCCTTCGTATCGACCACGGAGTACGCTGTGTGGAAGACCCTGAGCTTGTGCAAGAGCTTGCTAAAGAAGAGATTCCTCTTACGGTCTGTCCCATTTCCAACGTGAAGCTGTGTGTTTTCCCGAGCATGGAGAAACACAACGTCAGATATCTCATGGACCAGGGTCTCTTCGTAACTATTAATTCCGACGACCCGGCCTATGTCGGAGGCTATGTGGGAGACAATTACCTAGCCGTTCAATCTACTTTCAATCTAAACAAGAAGGAAATTTACCGTTTAGCCAAAAACTCATTTCAGGCCAGCTTCCTGCCGGAGACAGAGAAGCGGAAATACATCGCCGAGCTTGATGCCTTTATGGCTGGCTATAAATGACTTAGGGGCATATAACTCCATCTTTTATTTTTATAACCCACGGTAATTCCTCACTATTAGTGACAGGTATCGAATTCATCCTACATTTTCTGTTCACTGTTTATCTCTGTTCATTATTTGTGAACATTGAGAATTTGTGTACAAACTCGGTCTCACGAAATTTTATTTTTCTATCATCCTACTTCTCTATGCTAGACTTTGATCCCAGTACCGCTATCCTGTTATCTTAGCGGCTCTTGAGAACTCGTTAACAGTTAGAACTTCAATTTCTCTAAAGGTTCTTAGCTCCAAAAGATGCTTGTTGCCTGATATTATGTACTTTGCCTCAGATTCTACAGCACATTCCAAAAACTTATTGTCGTCCGGGTCTTCTTTAATTACTTCCAACTTTTCCTTTGGTGTAACTATATCCGAATAAAAATATACAAACTCAATAATTTCAGCCTGCAGGCCAACTGGAAATCCCAGTCTTTTATACGAGACGACCTTTTTTATCTCTTCAATAATATCCGGACTTGTGAAACTTTGGATTTTTCCCTCTTCGACCAGTTTAAGAATCTTCCTCGGTTTGCCCTTCCATCCAAATGCAGAAATAAAAATATTGGTATCAAGAACTACTTTTGGGATCTTGCCCATTTTATGGCTTCATCCACTACTTTAGGTGATAGTCTATTTTCTCCTGTGATTTGCTCTACCTTTCGAGTTATATCTCCCAATTTTGGCGGTCTGTATACGCCTTCCTTAAAGAGCCGTCTCATTAGAATTTGCACCTCTTTTGACGGGAGGTCTCGCAAGTTATCCATTATTTTCTCTAACTTCTGCTTAGCCATATTTTTCATTATATACGTCATTATTGCTTTCTTCCACATCCTTCCCCTCAAACGCCTCCTGCAAAACAGCCTGCATCAACTGTTCGGTTTCTTCTTTTGACTGCTTAATCTGTTCCTCCAATTCATCACGAAACTTAATAAAGTGTAAATCTATTTGGAATCGAGCTTGGCTGCCAGCGCGTGTAAACCCCTTCGGTCAATCTTGCCCACTTCATTTCTGGGTAGTTCTTCGACAAAAGTCCAGCGGTCGGGCACCTTGTAGGCGGCCAATCTTTTGGCCGCGTAGGCTGAGAGTTCCTTTTCTCCAGGGGGTTTCTCTAAACCGGGTTTAAATTCTATGAAGGCGTGTATAAGTTGTCCGTAGCGCGGGTCGGGCGTCCCGACCACCCCGCTTATGATGACATCGGGGTGGTCATCGAGCACTTCCTCCACCTCACCGGGGGCA
>FWPU01000761.1_pt1 | contig 26448 bp, 26 predicted proteins | sample 2228361 | NCBI WGS metagenome assembly FWPU01 (sample SAMEA103939777, study PRJEB20133) | metagenome
TGTTGTTCGGGTCATCGGCAAGGGTGTTGGTCAGGTAGGTAAGGTAGGCCTGGCCGATAATTTCATCAAAGTTTAATAAAGGCAGGTTATCGTAAGGCGAGGGAAGTTGCTCGGGGGCAACACCCGCTGATCGCTCAATAAACCAGTCGGTAATGGAAGACAGATTATCCGTACCCCTGTAGCTGAAATTATTGTTAAATGAATTAATGCGGGTTACTGATATGGCCAGCGTACTACCGGGAAATTTTGGGTTGGTGCCGGGCTTATGAAGCACATAGGCTGCACCGGGAATATTGAAATAGGTATTGCCAGATGACGCGGTTGTGCCCAGGTGTGCAGCCTGGATATCAGCGAAATTAAGAGCCGGGGTAAACGTTAGTTCCGACCGGTTAAACATTCCCAGACCGGCGGGGTTCGACAGGGCCGAGCTGTAATCGCCACCCAGTGCAATCTGGCTTCCGCCAACGCCCAAAATGCGCGCGCTGCCATTGGGTTGTATGCGGCTGAATAACAGGGCATTTTCTACAAAACCCTGGGCCCATAATGCCGCGGGCACAAACATCAGGAGCTTAAGCAGGCTGACTTTTAACCTGAACACGTTTCTGCAATCTGTTTCGCACATCAGCCATCAATGGCCGCCACGTGACCGGCCACCCGAAGGTGCCGACGGCCGGCCACCTCCGGGGCTAACGGAACCGCCGCTGCGGGAGGGGGAGGAAAAAGATGGCCTGCTGTTGTTGAAGCTATCTGAGCTGCGGTTAAAACTACCGTTGTTGTTCCAGTTGCGCGCAGGTGAAGTTGACCGCGAGTTATTGAGCCGCGACGGGGTATCATCGCTTGTGAACGATGAATTCTGCCTTACGGGTGCCGACCTTCGTGCAGGAGGCACGTAATAGGCATCGTTATCCCCGGATCGGCCGGCAGATGAACCGTTGTTGATGTTGCTGCCCGGCTCAGGCCTACGGGGTCTTGCCGGGTAGTGCGTGCGGACGTCTCCGGCAACAACATTGGTTTGTGAGGGGCGCTTGCCGTAATTTCGGTTTACCTCGGGTTTTTGCACAACAACGTAAACCGGTCTGTTCCATATACCCCAATTATTCCACCAGGTGTACGACGGGCACCAGTTATTCCACGCCCAGTTGTTACCCCAGGTATAGCCTATGGTCATCGACCAGCCTGAATAACCAGGCCACCACATGTTGTTAAATCCATAGTTCCATCCCGGTGTATATCCCCAGGGCGACATCCACGGATTAAGCCAGGGATCGTAATATCCGCTGTACCACGGGCTGTTCCAGTTGCGGTACCACCAGGCATTATTCCAGCCGGTATTCCATCCGATCCATGGGTTGTTGTAGTAGTACACATTGTTAAAACGTAAGGCCTGATCAACATTGCTGTAATTTTCATCGAAATACCCCTCGTCCTGAGTAGCAGCGGTGCCTGCCTGGCTGCGGGATATAAATTCCGGATTAACCTGCCGTGCCGAGTAGCTTTCAGTAGGATTAAGGTTTTCTTCTTCGGCTGCTTCGGGAAAATGCTGCTTTTTAAATTGCTCATAGTTACTTGTAAACGATTTACCGGCAGCCGGCTTTTGGCGGTCTTTGGCGCGGAAATACATGTCATCGTTCTCCTGCGCCAGTACAACGGCGGCAAAACCACACAACCACATAAGAGCAACTAACTTTTTCATGGCATTCCCTGGTTAGGTGTACTTTATTTAACGCGTCAGGCGGCAAAAGTTTCAATAAATATACAAAATTTCCGGGCTTTATCCGTTTTTGCGCTTTCCGGCGCCCCTGCTGCCCGTATATTTGCCGCACGGTAAAAAGTTTAACTGCAAGAATTATACCGCAATGGCCAAAGCAATACCTGCCCGAAGTGAAGATTATTCGCTGTGGTACAACGAGTTAGTAAAAAAAGCCGATCTGGCCGAGCACTCCGATGTACGGGGGTGCATGGTTATTAAACCCTATGGGTACAGCATATGGGAAAAGATGCAGCAGGCGCTGGATAAAATGTTCAAGGAAACCGGGCATACCAATGCGTATTTTCCGCTGTTTGTGCCCAAGTCTTTCCTTGCCCGCGAAGCCAGCCACGTAGAGGGCTTTGCCAAGGAGTGCGCCATTGTTACCCATTACCGCCTAAAGAATGCTCCCGACGGAAAGGGGGTAATGGTAGATCCGGAGTCGAAGCTGGAAGAAGAGCTCATTGTGAGGCCCACCTCCGAAACCATTATCTGGAACTCATATAAAAAGTGGATACAGTCGTACCGCGACTTGCCCATACTTATCAACCAGTGGGCCAATGTGGTGCGTTGGGAAATGCGCACGCGCCTTTTTCTGCGCACAGCTGAATTCCTTTGGCAGGAGGGGCACACCGCCCATGCTACCGCTGAGGAAGCCGTGGAGGAAACCCTCAGAATGCTGGAGGTGTATGCCGACTTTGCAGAAAACCACATGGCACTGCCGGTTATTAAAGGCCGGAAGTCGGAGGGTGAAAAATTTCCCGGAGCGGTTGATACCTACTGCATTGAAGCGCTTATGCAGGATGGCAAGGCTTTGCAGGCGGGTACATCGCATTTTCTGGGACAGAATTTTGCCAAAGCCTTCGATGTTCAGTTTGCTTCCAAAGATGGTAAGCTGGAATATGTGTGGGGCACTTCCTGGGGTGTAAGTACGCGGCTCATGGGTGCTCTTATCATGGCCCATTCGGATGATGACGGGCTGGTTTTGCCTCCCCGCCTGGCGCCCATACAAGTGGTGGTTGTGCCGGTATTCAAATCAGAAGAAGAACTGAATGCCATACGCAGAAGCGTTCAGCCCCTGCTCAATGACCTTCGCAAACAGCATGTTACTGTTAAACTGGACGACCGCGACACCCATAAGCCGGGCTATAAGTTTGCCGAGTGGGAGCTGAAAGGAGTGCCGGTTCGTATTACCATAGGCCCGCGTGACCTTGAAAACGGAACTGCTGAAGTGTTTCGCAGGGATACAAAAGAAAAGCAAACCTTAAAAATGGAACAGGTGGCTGTTGATGTTCTGGTGTTGCTGGAGGAAATTCAAAAAACCATCTTCCGCAAGGCGCTGGACTTCCGCAGCACCATGACCACCCAGGTAAATACTTTTGATGAATTTAAACAGGTGTTGGAAGAGAAGGGCGGCTTTATTCAAGCCCACTGGGACGGTACAACCGAAACCGAGGAAAAAATAAAAGAAGAAACCAAAGCCACCATAAGGTGCATACCGCTCGATTCCCGCGAAGAACAGGGCAAGTGCGTGTATTCGGGCAGGCCCTCGGGCAGAAGGGTGTTGTTTGCGCGCGCTTACTAAAGCGTACATTGCCGACAGGTTAGGTGATTGGGTTTCGCGGCATAAAAATTCCAAACCACGGCAACAACCTGTGCGGAAATTCATTAGCTTTCCGAAGTTACCGCCATGGCCTGGATAATTGCATTGATGATTTTTGCCGGCATTGCCTTGCTGATTGTTGAAGTGGTATTTATTCCGGGTACTACGGTAGTGGGCCTCCTGGGTGTGCTTTTTCTCATAGCAGGTGTGTTATTCTCATACAGCCAGTATGGCCAGGAAACGGGCTTCTATGTGTTGTTATGCTCACTCATATCCTTTGCCCTGGCGCTTTACTGGAGTTTTCGAAAGGGGGCCTGGAAGAAATTTTCGCTGGACCAGAGCATCGACAGCCGGGTAAAAGAAGACCTTACAGAAACGCTCAAACCGGGCGATACCGGAATAGCTGTATCGGCCTTGCGCCCTGCCGGAACCGCAGATTTCAACGGGAAAATATTGGAAGTAACCACCTATGGTGACTATCTTGCAGCAGGCAGCCGGATCCGGGTAGTGCAGGTAAATGGTCCGGTGGTTGTGGTAGAAGCCGAATAAAACTGAATTGAACATCAATAAATCCTCAATAACTTAATTATGGAACTAACAGGTGCAGCATTGCTATTCGCGGTCTTCGCGGGTATTATTTTATTTTTTGTATTTCTTTATTTCGTTCCTGTAAACCTGTGGATTACAGCCCTCTTCAGCGGGGTACGCGTGGGGCTGTTCGAACTGGTGTTTATGCGCATTCGCAAGGTGCCGCCCCGGGTAATTGTAGAGTCGCTCATCACCGCTACCAAGGCAGGCCTGAAGCTCACCTCCACCGATCTGGAAACGCACTATCTGGCCGGTGGCAATGTTCCCAATGTTATCCGCGCACTCATTTCTGCCGAAAAGGCCAATATTCATCTTGATTTTAAACAGGCCACAGCCATCGACCTGGCGGGACGCGATGTGTTTGAGGCTGTACAGATTTCGGTTAATCCAAAAGTAATTACCACGCCCAAAGTTGCGGCAGTAGCAGCCGATGGCATACAGCTCATTGCCGTGGCGCGGGTAACTGTACGGGCCAATATTCAGCAGCTGGTTGGTGGTGCCGGTGAGGATACCATTCTGGCCCGTGTGGGCGAAGGCATTGTAACGGCAATTGGTTCGGCTCGTTCGCACAAGGAAGTGCTCGAAAACCCCGATAAAATTTCGAAGGTTGTGTTGTCGCGTGGCCTCGATGCCGGCACGGCTTTTCAGATACTCTCTATTGATATTGCTGATGTGGACGTGGGTGCCAACATAGGAGCTAAGTTGCAAATTGACCAGGCTTCAGCCGATTTGAAAGTGGCCGAAGCCAAAGCTGAAGAACGCAGGGCCATGGCTGTGGCGCTGGAACAGGAAATGAAAGCCAAAGCGCAAGAGGCCCGTGCCAATGTAATTCAGGCCGAAGCCGAAATTCCCAAAGCCATTGCCGATGCCTTTCGCAGCGGCAATCTGGGGGTAATGGATTATTACCGCATGCAAAACATTCAGGCCGATACCGGTATGCGTCAGGCCATTTCCGACTCAGGCAAAGGACAGGGGCCCACACCACCTAAAAAAGATTAACTGAAAAGGGCCGGTAGGCCCTTTTTTTATAGCTTCTCCCAGCTTCCTTTAAGGCAGCCTATAAAATTCCGGGTAGCTTCATGGTAAATCAGGTAATTGTAATTCACCGGAATCAGGGGTATGCCTCGTTCATCAACCACGCCGCTTTTTCCGAACTGCTTTACTATAATTAAGCCATTGTTCAAGTCGTTTATTTCCTCAAACCTGGGATGCAGGAGAATGTCTCCGTTCATATTAAACAGTCCGTAAAATCCTTCCAAACCAACCAATACCCTGCCGGATGGTAATACCGATAGCGAATCGTAACGAATCGGGACCAGTATTTTTCCGTCTCTATCAATCAATCCCCATTTGTTCTTTAGGCATACTTTAGCAGTGTTACCAACAAAAGGCAGTACCTTATCGTATACGGGCTGCACGGCAATACGATCATTGCGATCAATGAATCCCCATTTGTTTCTGATTTTTATTCCTGCCCGTCCTTCGCTGAAAGGCGTTGCATCTTCATATCGATTGGGTATCATGAGCAGGCCTGCATCGTTAATAAAACCGTAGCGTCCGTTTCTGCGCACGGGGCGAAAGCCTTCGCTCGAGGGGCCGGTCCATTCGGCCTGTTGTATGGCTGGTAATTCGCGGTCAACGATGCGACCCTCCATGTTGATGGTCCAGCGACCGCCCGATGAGGTTTCTTCAATAAGATATTCACCCTGTTGCCTGATCGGATTGGTAGTAAAGTAAAGCGCTTTTCCGGAAATATTCCTGAGCCAGGTTAGTGTGCCCTCTTGCTCCAGGTAGGTGTTTGGTCCCAACGGTGTAAGCGGATTAGGCTGCGGTGGCACTACCCATTCATCGTTTGTATTCATAATACCGTATAGCTTCCGGAACTGTACAACCACCAGGCCGTCTTTTTCTTTCAGGATACGGTCATATACGCACGGCAGAACGGCACGACCACTGTGGTTTAAAAGTCCCTCGTATCGATTCTTTATTGCGCGAAAAAATTCGTTCGAAAAAGGCTCCAGGTAATCATATGGGCCGCTGATGCGTTGGCCGTTCAGATTGTATAAATACCATTGCAACTTGCCCGAAACCGCCATAGCAGTTACCCAAAAGCCATGGGCCGGAGCAATGTGTTGAAATACCGGAGGCAGCACAGTTGAACCGTCCGGATAGCGTACTACTCCAAGGTGGTTCCCCGCTCTGATAATCATCATATCGGCAGCAACAAGTTGCTCGATGCCCGTAGCGGGTACCCATGTATCAAGCGGTTTCAGGTGGTTATCTAAAAATTCTATAGTGTTAGATCGGACCACTGCTATGTGTCCATTAGCCAGTGCAACCAGGCTATCGGCATCGGTTTGATAGACGATCTCCCGAAGGGGTGTAAGCATGAGCCAGGTGTCAGGTAATAGCCCTGTCCACTGGTTATCGGTGTAGTTTATTGCTTTGTAGCGACCCGGAATAAGAATTTCTCCATTCCGGTTCATCAGTCCCTGGCGGCCATTCTGGTAAAAAATCGCTTTTGCCGATTGAAAGGCAGCAATGCTGTCGAAAACAAAATCTGTGAGCGGCTTACCATGCTCATTAAACAGGCCAGTTTTGCCTTTTTGGTTGCGTACGGCAAAGCGCAAATTGCCAACTGGATAAATATACGTGAAAGTGGCCGGAAGCAGGGTACGGTGCTGCAAGTCGGTAAGACCATACCGAAGCTGGTTGTCTGCAGTTATTGAATAAGTAATAGCCCGAAGACCCACTACACGTATGCCGGCATAGACAAAAGGAATAACGGTTTGTCCGGAGGGGTTGAGGCATCCGCGGCTGATTTGCAGCGTAGCTTTATTTTGCCGGGCAGCCAGCAACAGTTGGCTTTCGGTTGGGTAAAGCTCAATGAAATCAGCGGAAGTAACCAGGCGGTTATGAACCGTGATAAGTCCCCATTGGTTATTGATTCGGTACCCGGTAGTGTATTGTACAACCGAAAAAGTGCCGTTGCTCCATCCGATGGCATCGTACTGTGCCGGTATTAGTACTTTCCCGTTAGGGTCCTTTAATCCGGCTTTCCCGTTTTCTTCAAAAACCTGGTAAGGGTTGGCCTGCGCCAGAAGCAGGGTGAGCAAAAAAAGAAGAGTGCTGAAAAAACTTTTCATGAACGCCAAATATAATACAGGCAGATTTCAAGTTTTCAGGGCTTTCGCCTAATGGTTTTAAGTTAGGCAATTGCCCTTTTTCAGGTATGTGAAAAATGGTGCGTGCGTGCCCATATTGCAGAAAAAAAATATGTACAATTACACTAATCGTTTGCACTGGGTATGGGTAGTAGTGGCTAGCCTGCAGGCAATGCCCGCTTTAGCGCAAACAGAGGAAGAGTGGATCGCTAAAGGCAATCAGTTAGGAAATGACGGTAAACTGCAGGAAGCCGTTGAGGCGTTTAATGAAGCCATCAAAGTAAACCCGAATTCAGCCAAGGCATACAAGTTCAGGGGGTTGGCCTTAACCGAACTGGATAAATCTTTTGAAGCCTTGAGTGATCTGAACAAGGCGGTAGAGATTAATGCAAACGATGCTCAGGCCTACTACTTTCGCGGCAATGTATATGACCGGCTAGGGCGACCTTTTGAAGCCTTACAGGACTATTCCAGGGCTATTCAGCTGGATAATCGGTACCACGAGGCCTACTATAACCGAGGCAATACGTATTTGAACCTGGAAAAATATACTGAGGCTATAGCCGATTTTTCAAAAGCTATTGAGCTTGATGCATCAAAACCCGAGCCCTACCTCAATCGCGGGCTGGCCAATTATTTTCTGGGTTATACTGCCCGTGCCATAGAGGATTTTAGCGCCAGCATACATGTTCAACCGAATTTTACCGATGGTTACCACAACCGTGGAAAGATATACCTCCAGCAAAAGAAATATAGCGAAGCCATTAACGACTACGACCGGGTAATTGCCCTTGATGCAACTGATGCCAGCGCCTACTACGAAAGGGGTATATGCCATCTGAACCTGGGAAACCAGAATGGAGGTTGTAACGATTTGCGCATCGCTGCTCAATTGGGGTATGAGCGGGCAGTAAACCTGCTACGTCAGTATTGCGGACAGTAATTGTGGTTACACCAAAAGTTTATTCAGTTCGTTCAGGTCGTCAGGAGTGTCTATGTCAAATTTTCCTTCCGGAAAATCAATGGTTACAATAAAACCCGAGTTGCGTATGATTTTTCCGGCTCCTGCTTCTGGCGAAAGTTCCAGCAGTTGGCCAAACAGGGTTTTATCGAACAAAGCCGGTACTCCGGCAATTCCGGAGTAAGCTGATGCCACGATGGGAGCCCCTTCGGTGTGGTAACGGCTTATCAGTTTTTCCAGGTGTTCTGTCGAAACAAAGGGCTGGTCGCATACCATTAGCAGGGCCGCACGTGCAAGCGGAAGGCTTTGTTGAATAAACCGGATAGCCCGATGAATTGAGCTTCCCAGGCCGGTAGCCCATTGTGGATTGAGCACAGCATGAACCGGTTCATTGGCTATAAGTGGAACAACCTGTTCGGCATAAGCACCCAATACCACCACTACTGCCCCGGCAGAAGTTTGCAACGCCCTGCGGGTTATTAGCCGCAGCAGCGGCTCGCCTTGCCAGGTGATGAGTTGCTTAGGGCTACCCAAACGTGATGACGATCCGGCTGCAAGTAAAACAACAACAACGTCAGTCTTTTTTTCTCCATTCACACAGTTCCGGTTTTTGGGAATCGGTCATTCAACAGTACCTGCTTGAACACTTCGTCCGAGTGTGGGCTGCGTTGGTGAATCGGTCCGGAACGATATTTCAAAAATCCGCCGGAGCGACCGGTAAACTTGCTTTGTATTTCGGCCAGAATGGAAAGGGCAATTTCATCCGGAGTTTCGGCACCTATATCCAAACCGGCCGGGGCGTGGATGCGGTGCAGGTCATTGGTACTGAAAGATATACCTTGTTGTTCCAGTTCAAGCTTCATTTTTTCAAATCGTTTACGGGGCCCGATAAGGCCAATATAGGGGGTTGGGGTGGGCAGTATTTTTTTCAGTACTTCGCGGTCGTATTCATAATTGTGCGACATGAGCACGCAGGCTGTGTAGGGTGTAATGTTGAATTCGCGGTCAACAAAAGTGCGCTGGCACAGGGCAAGCCGATCGGCCTGCGGAAAAAATACCGGTGCAATGTGCGAAACGCACTCATCGGTAACCTGAACATTCCATCCCAGCATTTTGGCAAATGCACATACTGGCCGGGCATCGAATCCGCCTCCGAAAATCGTTAGGGTAACAACGGGTTCTATCCACTCTATAAATACTTCGTTATTACCCATTTTTTTAACCTGGCTGCGTTGACTGCTTAGGAATTTTCGAAGCAATGACAGAAGGTTTTGTTCCAGGCCATTATCAGTTACCCCCGACCAGCAGGTACCATCCGCATATCGCAGCATTTTTTGGCTGCAGGCTTCACCGGTAAGCACGGTAGCCAGGGCTACGGGTTCATTTCGTTGAATAATTTGTTCAAAGATCGCTATCGAATTGTTTTTTTCTGAAATCAAAACAGGTTCCAGCAATACGTCAATAACACCATTGCATCCCAGGCCTATGCCCAGCTGCTGGTTGCTTTCTTCGCGGGTATCGTAGGTTATGAGAAAGGGTTTGTTTTCCAGCATTACTTTTCGGGCTTTTCTCAGGGCATCGCCTTCCAGACAGCCGCCACTGATAGAGCCCACCCATTTGCCGCTATCTGAAATCAGCATGCGCGCACCCGGGCTACGATAAGCTGAGCCATGCACGCGTACTACTGTAGCCAAAGCACAATGTTGGTTTGTTTGGTGATATTCTTTCCAGGTGCTTACTATGGCTTTCAGTTCCTTCATCAGTTAATTGCTTCAATCTTGTTTACCTCAATAAGGTCGGGGCCACCGCTTAACGGATAGCCCTGCACGCGGTTACCGGTTATGCGTACTTTTTTACCTGTAAAGGCATCCAGGTTAACCGAGTCGCTTTTTAGGGCAGCTATAACGCGGCCCTTGCTTTCGAGGGCGTGGGTACCATACATGTAAGTGGTTGCCTCCGGACGGGTAAGGTAGCCGGTAAGCTGAAGGTGGCTTTCAGGAGATTGGCACCATGCCAGGGTTAAGAGCAACAGACAAATGGTTTTAAACATTTTTCAAAAATAAAAAGGGTTGCCACATGGGCAACCCTTTTTACAGCTAACGGAATAATTAATCAAAATCCGCTCACATTTAGGCGTCCGCCGGTAAGCGTTTTTCCATTTAACGATGAGGTGGGCACTACGCTGTTCAGAATGGCATTCTTGATTTGCGAGGCGGTGGCTCCCGGATGGGAGGCAGCATATAGGGCTGCACCACCTGTTACGTGAGGGGTAGCCATGGACGTGCCGCTGTAGCTGGCGTAGGCTGAAATAATGCGACCACGCGATTTAGCCGGCACGGTTGAGTAAATGCCCCTGCCGGGAGCACCCAAATCAACGGTGGTGGCGCCATAGTTGGAAAAGCTGCTTATTGAACCGTTGCTGTCAATAGAGGCTACGGCAATAATGTTGGTATTGTTGTACGATGCCGGGTAGGAGGGATTGGTGTCGTTGTTGTTGGTACTGTTACCGGCTGCAGCAATAAACAGAATGCCGGCCTGGTTAGCGCGCTCTATAGCATCGTAAAGCCCCTGCGAATAGCCGCCACCGCCCCACGAATTGTTGGTGGCCACAAGGTTAATATTGTGGCGCAGCTTCAGGTCGGTAAAATAGTCAACAGCCTTAATGGCATTGGCGGTGGTGCCACCGGTAGAGCCGAGGAATTTGGCATTCATAAGTTTTACGCTCCATACCACACCAACTACGCCTTTGCTATTGCCGCCCACGGCTCCAATGGTTCCGGCCACATGGGTGCCATGGTCGTCACCGGTGCCATCAAAAACGGTGTTGTTGTTTCCGGCAAAATCCCATCCATACACATCGTCCACATATCCGTTACCGTCATCATCCACACCATTGCCGGCAATTTCACCCGGGTTGGTTCCTGCGTTAGCAGCCAGGTCTTCGTGGGTATACATATAACCTTCGTCAATAATGCCTATCCACACGGTGTTTGATCCGGTGTTGCCAGCTGCCCAGGCTTCACCGGCCTGGCTGCCATACTGGTTGGCCGGACTGGTGGCATCGCCATACATACCCCAAAGCGAGCCATTGGTATAATACGGATCATTGGAGGTAGCAAAGTGGGTGTAAATCCAGTTGGGCTCTGCATACTCCACATCCGGGTGGTTTTTCAACACGTTAATGGCATCCATGGTTTCGAGGGCTGAAGAAACCAGTACCAGGTCACCCGTTGCCACACCTCTGGCCTTTTCCATTTCTATGGCCGGGGTGCTAATGGTTTCAAGAATCTGCGCGCCAATAAGGGATAGTACTTCGGAGCGGGAGCGTGAACCGGCTGCTGCACCCGATTTGAATTTCACCAGTACTTCTCCCGGAACGTAGGCCGGATTGCGGCTTTCCTGACGGATGGAGGTTTCTTCGATGACGGACTTTTCATCCATACACGAATAGAGGGCTGCCAGGCCACCCAGGGCCGACAGCACAAACAGGCGTTTTAACTGCATAGGGTTTAGGTTTAGGTGCCCGAATATAGAAGAAAAGGTTGCCAAAAATGAGAAATGCCATTAAAAATTTTTTATATGAAAGGTTTTTCATGAACTTCTTTGGTTATTTATTTAGATAGTTGGTTTTTTAGGGGTATTTTATTAACAGGATCTTACCTTTAGTAAAACTGTAAGCCAATGAAAAAGGCTGCACCGCAAAGCATAACAGTACAGACTTTTCTTTACGAAACCTGTAAGGTTTAGAGTCTGAGTCCTCCGTTAAGGCTTACCGGGAGTCTGTAAATCCGCTTGCCGGTAGCGGCAAAAATGGCATTGGCCACTGCTGCCCCAATAGGAGGCAAACCAGGTTCGCCCAGCCCCTGCGGGTCGGCACTGGTGTTAATAAAGCGCACTTCAATTTCAGGAGCATCGGGCATGCGAATGAGGCGGTAGGTGTTAAAGTTTTTCTGCTCTACCTCACCGTTTTTAAAGGTTATTTCTCCATATAGCATATGCCCAATGCCGTCTATAATACCTCCTTCAATCTGAGTTTCGGCTCCACTCAGGTTTATAACTCTGCCGCAGTCAACGGCACAATACACTTTATGAACTTTAACTTTTCCGTTTTGAACAGATACATCGGCCACCTGGGCTACATAGGTGCCAAATGAAAAATGTGCACCAAAGCCCTTGAATATTCCTTTTTCACCTTGACGGCCCCAGTTACCCATTTCGGCTGCCTGCTTTATTACGTTTATGTAACGGTCGGGGTCATAGGCCACATGTCCAACCGGGTTTGTTTTGGCCTGCTCCAGCAGTTCAAGCCTGAAGGCAACAGGGTCTTTGCTTAATGTAAGGGCTATTTCGTCCAGAAAACTTTCTTCTGCAAAGGCAATAAAATTGTGGTTTGGGGCACGCCAGGGCCCTACGGTTATGGCAGATTGGTAGTTGTGGCTGTCAACGCGAAAGTTGGGTACCACGCCTGCAGGAAAGCTGTTTTCGCGCGAAGCATTGGCTGTATTGGCAGCAGCCGCAATAAGGTACCAGCCGGTAAGCTGATTGTTTTTTAAAGCTGCCCGGTACCGATACATTCCGGCCGGGCGATAGAATCCGCCCTGCATATCGTCTTCTCGGGTCCACATTACCAAAACAGGTGCCTGGGCCAGTTTAGAAATTTGCACTGCTTCTATGCTGTAATCGGCCTGAAGCCTGCGACCGAATCCACCACCCATGCGCGACATGCCCACGCTAATTTTTTCTTCGGGCAGGCCCAGCAAGCGGGCTGCTTCTGACCGGGTGCGTGCGGGGGTTTGGGTAGGGCCATAGAGTTCAGCACGATCTTCGCGAACGTCAGCAAAAAAGTTCATCGGTTCCAGGGGGGCATGCGGCAAAAATGGCGCATAGAAAATGCTTTCCAGAACCTTATCGGCCTGGCTGAGGGCCAGATTCACATCGCCATCATTTCTTTTTGGTTCATCTGCCGGTTTTTTAATAAGTTCTGCAAACGCCATGTTATATTCGCTGGTGGTTTCGGGTTTACCGTCATCTTCCCAGCTTATCTGCAGGGCATCGCGTCCTTTTTTGGCGGCCCATGTAGAAGTGGCCAGCACGGCAACCTTGTTACCGAAAACAATTACTTGTTTTACCCCTTTAACCTGTTTGGCACGGCTGTCATCAACCGATTTTAGCATTTTGCCAAATGCAGGCCGTGCCACCATTGCGATAAGCATGCCCTCGCGCCGGGTATCGATGCCGTAAGGCATTTTACCGGTTACGATTAACGGGGCATCAACGTTTACGATGCGCCGGCCTATAATTTTATAATTTTCAGGGTCTTTGAGTTTTACATTCTGCGGAACAGGCAGTTGCGATGCCGTTGTTGCCAGTGCACCGTAGTTAAGGGTGCGGCCGCTGGGCTTATGAATAACAAAGCCTTTTTCGGTTATACACTCTTCAACAGGAACGTTCCATTTTTTGGCGGCTGCTTCCACCAGCATGTGCCGGGCTGTGGCGCCGGCCTTTCGGAAGGCCTCCCAGCTGCTTCGCACCGAACCACTGCCTCCGGCAACCTGGCGCTGGTAGTTTTTGGTGTCCAGGCCGGCCTGTTCTACGCGCACCTTTTCCCAGTCTGCATCGAGTTCTTCGGCTACCAGCATGGGCAGCGATGTTTTTACCCCCTGGCCAATTTCGGGGTTAGGTGCCATAATGGTTATGAGGCCATCGGAAGTGATGGACAGAAAAGCGTTGGGCCGGAACGTATCGGTTTCCAATACTGAGGCAAGCATGCGGGTGTTAAAGCTAAGCAGTAAGCCACCACCGGCCAGCGTGCTGGCTTTAATAAAATCTCTGCGCGTAATTACAGTTTTCATTTGGCACCTCCTTTGGTTGCGGCGGTTTGAATAGCCTGACGTATGCGTTTATAGGTTCCGCAGCGGCAAATATTTCCGGCCATGGCGGCATCGATGTCGGCATCGGTTGGGTTGGGTTTGCGGGCTAACAGTGCAGCAGCGCTCATTATCTGTCCGGCCTGGCAGTAGCCGCATTGGGCTACATCCAGTTCAACCCAGGCTTTTTGAACGGGGTGTTCACCATTTTCCGAAAGTCCCTCAATGGTGGTTACTTTTCCTTTAACTGCTGCTATGGGCAAAGTGCAAGAGCGTACGGGGTTGCCATTAAGGTGTACGGTACAGGCTCCGCACTGTGCCACTCCGCAGCCGTACTTGGTGCCGGTTAGGTTAAGCTCATCGCGCAGCACCCACAACAGGGGTGTGTCGGGGTCAACATCAACTGTGTAAGCCCGGTTGTTAACATGAAGTTGAAACGCTGCCATGGATTTGCCGTTAAAGTACTTTTTGGTTATGTTAATTATTACTGCCGGGCTGCCTTCACTTCTTCCGGGGTAACCACAGCCCCTTTGTTACCCCAGGAGTTACGGATGTAGTTCAGTACATCGGCTGTTTCTTCATTGGTTAAATCAAAGCCGGTCATCTCCAGATTATAGGTTTTGCCGTTTACTTTTATTTCACCGCTTACGCCATACAGAACTTGCCTTATGCTTCTATTTTTATCGGCCATAAGGTAATCGGATTTGGCCAGCGGCGGGTAAACGCCTTCAATACCCTGTCCCTGATCCATGTGGCACGACAGGCAGTAGCTTACGTAAAGCTGTTCGCCACGTGCCATACTGGCTTTAAGATCGTAGGGTTTTTTTTGCTGAAAGGATAAGCATACACATGCTGAAACTGAGAGTGCCAGAAGAAAATTTCTATACATAGTGCTAGTTTTGTTAAGGTTATTCGAAAAAAAATCAAATTTCTTCCAGGTTAAAAGGAAGCTTTCTGATGCGTTTACCCGTAAGGTCGTAAATGGCATTGGTTAAGGCCGGTGCAAGTGGCGGAAGGCCCGGTTCGCCCACCCCGCCGGGACGTTCGTCATTCTCCATGATATGTACCTCAATGTCGGGTATTTCGTTAATGCGGGGCATTTTGTAGGTATCGTAATTTCGCTGAACAGCCTTGCCTTCGTTAAAGAGGGTGGCATGTTTCAGGGCTGCGCCCAGTGCCATAACAATGCTGCCTTCTACCTGGGCCCGAATAATATCGGGGTTTACGTACCAGCCGCAATCCATTACGGCCCATACCTTGTCTATTTTTATATTCCCGTCAGCTTTGCGCGAAACTTTTACCACTTCGCCCACTATGCTTTGAAAGCACTCGGTTACTGCGGCTCCGTAGCCGGAGTTCTGTCCGCGCTGTTTCCAGTTGCTTACTTCCATAAGCCTGTCAATGAGCAGGCGGTGGCGTTCATTGGGGAGATGCTGCTTTCTGAATTCCAGCGGATCTTTACCGGCGGTTCGGGCCAGCTCGTCAATAAAGCTTTCGAAGGCAAAAGCATTGGTTGATGAATACACGCTTCGCCACCACATTACTGGTATGGGCGATGCCAGCGGAATATCGGCAAAGCGGTAGTGCGGAATGGTATTCAGGTAGGGTTCGGGAAGTCCTTCGGTGGTGCTGTCGTTATATGATTCGGTGTCGGCTCCCGGCCACTGATGGTTAAGGTTTTGGGCAGCCATCTTTACCTGAAAAGCCGAAATACGTCCCTGTTCAGAGAGACCGGCTTTGCACTCGTAAACGGCACCGGGGCGGAACGGGCCCTGGGTCAGGTCGTCTTCACGGGTCCATACCACCTGTACAAGAGCATTTATTTCTTTTGATATAGCTACGGCTTCGTAGGTATAATCGGTAAAGGCCTTCCGGCCAAAGCCCCCACCAAGGAAAGTCATGTGCACGGATACATTTTCAGGCTTCAGGCCGAACTTCATGGCAATATCACTTTGAATCCAGTCGGGTGCCTGGATAGGCCCCCATATTTCGCAGCTGTCGCCTTTAAAATGGGCAATACAATTAAGTGGCTCCAGGCAGGCGTGTGCCTGATAGGGAGTTTCGTAAACGGCTTCCAGTTTACGGCTGGCTTTGTTGAAGTAGGCGTCAAAGTTGCCAGCTGCTTTCTGAGTAAGGCCGGGATTGCTCAGGCTGTCGCGCATAAGCGAGAACAACTGATCGGTGTTGTACTGTTCAAAGCCGGTATCGTCCCACGTTATTCGCAGTGCTTTTTTTCCTTCGAGAGCTGCCCACAGGGTATCTGCTACAACGGCTACTCCTTCGCGTTTGTGCGAAAATACATCCATCTGCACTTTGAACACGTGTTTTACACCCGGTATGGTGCGGGTAGCGCTGTCGTCATAGCTTTTTACTTTACCCAGAAAACGGGGGTTGCGCTCAACCGCAGCATATAACATCCCCGGCAGTTTTTTATCAAGCCCGAATACGGCTGTACCATTAACCTTTAAGGGTGTATCCTGGCGGGGCAGGGGTTTGCCCACTATTTTGTATTCGCTCCGGTTTTTAAGTTTTACATTTTTGGGTGGCTCCAGCTTTGCGGCATCGGTTGCCAGCTCGCCATAAGTAGCTTTGCGGCCGGTGGCGCGGTGTATTACCATTGCATTTTCGGCATAGCATTCATGTGCGTTAACCTTCCATTTGCGGGCCGCTGCCTCAATAAGCATTTCGCGCGCTGTTGCACCCATGCGCATCAGGTGCCGGTAGGCGCCCCGTACGGTAGAACTTCCCCCCGTTACCTGGCTGCCGTATTTGGTCTGGCTGCCAGGAGCAAACATTATGTTTATTTCATCAAGTGAAACCTCCAGCTCTTCAGCTATCATTTGTGGAACCACCTGAAAGGCCCCCTGGCCCATTTCCGAACGGTGATTCATTATGGTAATCTTCCCCGACGGTTCAATAAAGATAAAGGCATTTAATTCTATTCCCAGGTTTTCGGCTGCTTCAACTTTCAGAATATGGGCGGGTCGCCCTGCGGCAGGCAGGTAATATCCCAGCGCAAGCGCTGCGCTGCCCAGCCCGGTTAACCGGATAAATTCTCTTCGGGAGACAGTAGTTGTTTTCATGGCTGCCTGTTATTTTACTGATGAATTTTGCTGCATAAGCCGCGCTGCTGTCTTTATAGCTTTGCGTATGCGCGGGTAGGTACCGCATCGGCATATATGCCCCATCATGGCGCGGTCAATGTCGGCATCGGTGGGATTGGGGTTGCGGCTCAGTAGGTTTGCTGCAGCCAGTATCTGGCCCGATTGGCAGTAGCCGCATTGGGGCACTTGCTCCATAATCCAGGCCTGCTGCACCGGGTGCGTGTTCTCAGCAGATAGCCCTTCGATAGTAACAATCTTTTGATTGTGGGCAGCCGAAACCGGCAGGGAGCAGGATCGTACCGGATTGCCGTTAAGGTGCACGGTGCAGGCGCCGCACTGGGCAATACCGCATCCGTATTTGGTGCCCGTAAGCCCGATAATTTCGCGAATTACCCATAAGAGCGGCATGCGCGCATCGGCTTCAACCTGGTAGTTTTTATTGTTGACGGTAAGGGAGTATTGAGCCATGGCAATGATGGGTTATATGCAAGTAAGTTACGAAATTGCGGCTACATTGTTCAACAGGAAATCAACAAACGCAGCAAACAGCTTTAATATGGATGCCTTATTGCCATCTATTATTATTTGTATGCTGTGTTATTTTACATCAGCGGCAGGTCAGTTGGTTTGTTGTTCTCTTGAAATTCATGCCGGACCATTGGAGCCGGTTAAAGGTACCCTGCGGGTGGCGCTATTCAACCGGGCCGATCGGTTTATGAAGGAGCCATTCAGCGTGCAGCAGGTAAAGGTGGAGGGGCGTATTCATAAAATTCTTTTTGAAGAACTTCCTGAGGGTGAGTATGCCTTTAGTATTTTTCACGATGTAAACGACAACGGTAGGCTAGATACCGGCTGGCTGGGTATACCAACAGAACCCTGGGGTTTTTCCAATAATGCGCGCGGACGCTTCGGTCCACCGGCCTTTGAAGCAGCCCGGTTTTTTCTGAGTTCAAAACTCAGCATGGCTGTGCAGCTTAACCGGTAGTGTATTGGGTATATGAAGAGTTATATTTGGTAACCACGCTCTTCGAGCCACCGGAAAGCAAAGGTCGACACATCGGGGAAGAAGGCGTTGAACTCTTCCTGAAAGCGGTTATAATGCGCCTTCAGGTCGTTAACTGCATGTTCCATGTTCGATACATGGCGGGTACGCCGGGCCAGGCCCTTCAGGGCGCGGTCAATGCCTTCCAGGCGTGCATAGTTGGCCAGCCAGTTGTCGCGCATCATGTAGCCAAGCATGTATTGCACCTTTTCTGGGAGGAGGTTATAGTGCTGATACATGAGCTGGTAAATTTCCTCAGCAAAGTCGGGAAGAAGTTGGGAGTGGTACTCATGCCATTGCCGGGCCAGGAAATGGTCATAAAAAATATCAACGAGCACGCCGGCATAATGGCGGTAGCCGGGGCGCAGTCGTGTTTTGCTGGCTTTAACGGCATCGTGCTGATCGGTAAAGTCATCAATGGCGCGGTGCAGCTCTATGCCCGAGGCAATGCCCGGCCCGTACCGGTTGTAAATATTCCGGCCTTTCACAAAGTCGCCTATAAAATTGCCAATAATAATGCCCGGATTTCTTCCCGACAGGTACAGATGTGCCAGAAAATTCATGGATTGGATAAAAATACAAAAACCCGGTGCCGGTGGTTCGGGTTCCGGAAAAAAAGATTTTGATTATAGGTGAGCAAATGCGCAACTTAAGGCGTCAAATCAGGTTAGTATGGCTCTGGCGCAACTTAAGTTACTTGTTAATCTGGCCCGTATTGATGGCGAGGCATCCGAACGTGAGCGAAAATACATTGCCACAATAGGACTGGCCAACGGGATTTCGTGGGAAGAAATCCAAAAGTTGTTTGAGCATGATCATCCTCACATTGTGCTGGATAATCTTACTAACGAACAAAAATTTCAATATATCCTGAGCCTGGTTCAGCTAATGAAAATAGACGAGCGGCTATACCAGGAAGAAATACGCTACTGCGCGGCAGTGGCTGCACGATTGGGGTATGACCAGGCCGTACTGTTTGACCTGATGCTGCATGTAAGGGAGGCTATGCAGCAAAAAGAGTTGGAGGCCCTGAAACAAATTACCGAGCAATACCTCTCTAAAAAATAACAACCTATGAAGAAAATTTTAGCATTTGCACTGATGTGCGGCAGCGTCACCCTGTTTGCACAGCGTACTTTAATTCATTGTGGCGTCCTGATTGACGGCCGGGCCGATGAGCCGGTAAGCCAGGTAACAGTTGTGGTAGAAGGCAACAAAATTATCAGGATAGACAAAGGCTTTACACGGCCTGGTGGCAATGATAAGCTCATAGACCTTAGCCGGAAGACCGTTATGCCCGGCTTCATTGATTTGCATGTGCATCTGGAAGGCGAAACCAACCGCGACCAGGCGCTGCAGCGCTTCACCCTGAACAAGGCTGATGTAGCTTTCCGCTCAACTGTATATGCCAGGCGAACCCTGCTGGCAGGTTTTACCACCGTACGCGATGTGGGAGGCAGCGGTGTAAACATATCGCTGCGCAATGCCATAAATCAGGGGTTGGTAGTGGGCCCCCGTATCTTTACCAGTGGCAAAACCATTGCCACTACCGGGGGCCATGGCGACCCCACCAATGGTTATCGCGAAGACCTGATGGGCGATCCGGGTCCGCACGATGGCGTGATTAACTCACCTGAAGAAGCCCGCCAAGCCGTGCGGCAGCGCTATAAAGAAGGAGCTGACCTGATAAAAATTACCGCCACGGGCGGTGTATTGAGCCTGGCAAAAGATGGTTCCGGGCCTCAGTTTACCGATGAGGAACTTAAAGCCATTATTGAAACGGCCCGCGACTACGGCATGCATGTGGCCGCCCATGCCCACGGTACCGAAGGCATGAAACGTGCCGTGCTGGCCGGCATTACTACCATTGAACATGGTACAATGATGACCGAAGAGGTCATGGACCTGATGAAAGAAAAAGGTACCTGGTACATTCCTACCATTTCGGCCGGCAAATTTGTAGCCGAAAAAGCCAAAGAGCCCGGCTATTACCACCCCCTTGTAGTACCCAAGGCCCTGGCCATAGGCCCGCAAATTCAGCAGACTTTTGCCATGGCTTATAAAAAAGGAGTAAAAATTGCTTTTGGTACCGATGCCGGCGTGTTTCCGCATGGGCAAAATGCCAAAGAATTTGGTTACATGGTCGAAGCCGGCATGTCGCCCATGGACGCGATAAAAGCCGCCACCTTACGGGCTGCTGAGGTGCTGAATATGGCTGATAAAATTGGCACCATAGAACCAGGTAAACTGGCTGATATTGTTGCTGCTGACGAAAACCCCCTGAAAAACATAAACACCCTGGAACATATTACCTTCGTTATGAAAGAAGGAGTTGTTTATTTACCCTGATCAAACCATGAAGCCTTACATTTATGCAGTGCTGGTAGCCCTGGTGGCCTGTAATACTGGTAAGAAGAAACCTGAGGTCTCGGTGGTTGGCCTGGACGGAACGGTTTATTATGTTCCCGAACTGGATGAGCAATCGCAGCACAGGCTGGATAGCGCCCTGACCGCAGCACAAAAAGATTTTGATAACGATCCCAGCGAAGCCAACTACATTTGGCTGGGACGAAGGTTGGCCTACCTGTCGCGGTATCAGGAGGCTGTAAAGGTTTTTACAGAAGGTTTGCAGCAATATCCCGATTCTTACCGGCTACTTCGCCATCGCGGCCACCGGTACATCACCCTTCGGCAATTCGATAAAGCTGCTGCCGATTTGCAGATGGCCGCTTCACAGATGCGACAGCCGCTGGAAATAGAACCCGATGGGCAACCTAACCGCCTTAACATTCCGCTGTCAACCGTACAGTTCAACATCTGGTATCACCTGGGCCTGGCACATTACCTTAAGGGCGATTATGAAAGTGCTGAAAAAGCCTATGTACAGTGCCTGGATGTAGCCGATAATGACGATTTACTTGTAGCCACAGCCGACTGGCTGTATATGACCTACCGAAGGATGAATAAACCCGAAGAGGCTGCCCGGGTTCTGGAACTGATACATGATGATATGCAAATTGTAGAGAACAACTCCTACTATAAAAGACTTAAAATGTACAAAGGCCAACTTAAACCGGCCGATTTACTTGAGGTAAATACAGGTGCTGAAGATGCCGACCTGACCCTGGCAACTCAGGGGTATGGGGTAGGCAATTACTACCTCTGTCAGGGCGATACGGTTCGTGCCATAGAAACCTTTAAGCAGGTTAAGGCCGGCAAGCACTTTGCTGCTTTTGGATTTATTGCTGCCGAGGTGGATTTGCTCCGCCTTTCCGGTAAAAAATAAATCAGTGGGCTATCCGGCCAGCCCGGATAAAAAGCGGAAAAGTTACCACCAGCTCATTTTGCCAAAACGGAGATAATTTTCTGATAAAATCCGGTACCGGGTTTGTTTTACGGTTGGCAATGTATTGGGCTGTGGCTGACCAGCTGGAAACATATCCTTCGAAATGCTGCAGCGACCACCGGACTTTTATTTCGAATGCCGGTGCCGGTATTTCGTCAAAGGGAAAGGGCAGGTTGGCATACCGGTTTTCTACCTTTCTTCGGGCAGCATCCCAGTACGGTCCTACGGTATTCCTGTAAAAAGTGTACAACAGGATATCTATTTCAGAAGATATTACCGGAAGAGAATATCCCCAGGCGGCAAACAGGGCGCCCGGCTTGGCCGTGCGCCTTACCTCGGCATAAAATTCGGGCAAGCGCAGCCAGTGCAGGGCCTGTGCAACCGTAATTAAATCGAAAAAATGATCGGGGAAATCGGTTTTTTCGGCAGGTAACACCCGGTAAACTACATTTGGGGCGGGCTGGGCATGGCTAAGTTGTGCTGCGCTGATGTCAGTAGCATGAACAACTTCAAAATAACGGCTTAAGGCAATTGCTGCCTGACCGTTTCCGGTGGCGCAGTCCCATGCTGTTTTGCGGCCCGGGACATGCTGCAGCAGAAATTCGTACAGTTTTTTCGGGTAAGCAGGCCTGAAAGCTGCATAGGCGGAAGCCTGTTCGGAAAACAGATCAGCTCCGGCCATAGCCTTTAATTTACATCAACCCGGATGTTCAGCTCCCTGAGTTGTTCGGTGGCAAGCCGTGCGGGGGTGTCGATCATCATATCACGGCCGGCATTGTTTTTTGGGAATGCTATTACATCGCGAATGGAATCGGTGCCGGCAAACAGAGCACACAGCCTGTCAAATCCAAAAGCTATGCCTCCGTGAGGGGGTGCACCGTATGCAAAGGCCTCCAGCAAAAAGCCAAACTGCTGTCGGGCTTCTTCTTCGGTAAAGCCCAGCAGTTTAAACATGCGCTGCTGTGTGGACTGGTCGTGTATTCGTATGGAGCCACCGCCAATTTCGGTGCCGTTCAGCACCATGTCGTAGGCATTGGCGCGCACGCTGCCGGGTTCGGTTTCCAGCAGGTGCAGGTCTTCGGCTTTGGGTGAGGTAAACGGGTGGTGCATGGCGTGGTAGCGCCCGGTTTCATCGTTCCATTCAAGGAGCGGAAAATCAACCACCCATAGCGCTGCGTACACATCTTTTTTGCGCAGGCCCAGTTTTTCGCCCATCAGCAGGCGCAACTCGCCCAACTGTTTGCGGGTGGCCTCGGGCTCACCGGCCATGATGAGCAGCAGGTCACCGGGTGAAGCCCCGAAGCGTACGGCCCATTTTTGCAGGTCTTCAGCACTGTAAAACTTATCTACCGATGATTTGAATGTGCCATCGGCTTTGTATTGCGCATACACCAGACCTTTGGCGCCAATCTGAGGACGTTTTACAAATTCGGTGAGCTCATCCAGTTGTTTGCGGGAATAATCGGCACAACCCGGTACACAGATGCCGGCCACCAGTGTAGCCGAGTCGAATACAGCAAAGTTGCGTCCAGTGGTAAAATCAATGTTACCTTCCTGCAGGTTTTTGAGTTCCTTAAAGGTCATGTCAAAGCGGATATCGGGTTTATCGCTTCCATATTTATGCATGGCTTCGCGGTAGGTAAGACGTGGCAAGGGTGCAAGGTCTATGCCCTTTACACTTTTAAACAGGTGGCGTATAAGCCCTTCGAAGGTGTTCAGTATATCTTCCTGGGTAACAAAGCTCATTTCGCAGTCTATTTGTGTGAACTCCGGCTGGCGATCGGCCCGGAAATCTTCATCGCGGAAACACTTAACAATCTGATAGTAGCGGTCAAAGCCCGAAACCATGAGCAGTTGTTTAAACGTTTGAGGCGACTGGGGCAGGGCGTAAAATTCACCGGCATGAAGACGCGAGGGCACCACAAAGTCGCGGGCTCCTTCGGGAGTGGATTTAATAAGCACCGGGGTTTCTACCTCTATAAAATTCAGTGCATCGAGATAGGCGCGCGTTTGCCGGGCCATAAGGTGGCGTAATTCCAGGTTTTGGCGCAGCGGGTTTCTGCGCAGGTCAAGGTATCGGTATTTCATGCGCAGTTCTTCACCCCCGTCCGAATCATCTTCTATGGTAAAAGGAGGCACTTTGGAAGGGCCAAGAATTTCCAGTTCCGACAGGCGCACCTCTACTGCTCCGGTGGGGAGTTTATCATTCTTCGAGAGTCGTTCAGAAACTTTACCCGTAGCCCGGATAACATATTCGCGCCCCAACGTGCGGGCTTTTTCAATAAGCCTCGCATCAGTAACGCCCTCTTCCAGCACCAGTTGCGTAATGCCGTAACGGTCGCGGAGGTCAATCCATAGAATACCTCCTTTATCGCGCAGGCGCTGAACCCAGCCGGCAAGGGTTACGGTTTGGTTTACGTGCGAAAGGCGCAGTTCTCCGCAGGTATGGGTACGTAGCATGGTGTTTTGTACTTTTGTGGAAAATTTAAGGCGCGAAGTTAATAATACTATGAGTTTATCGTTCATCAGGCAAAAGATTATGAAACTCCCTGTGTCACTTGCTTATTGCCTGGTGTTGTTCGCCTTTAACGGGCCCAGGCTGGTAAAAACCAAAATTACCGATGATATTACGGTAAAACTTCCGCACAACTTCCGGCCTATGGATGAACTGGACCTTACGCAGCGTTACCCGTCGGTGCGGCAGCCTCTTGCAGCATTTACCAATGAAGAGCGCGAAGTGGATTTCAGCGTTAATCTTTCGGCTACCCGGTGGCCCGATACCAACCTGGAACTTGCCGGTAAGTTTTTCAGAGCAGGGATATACAATCTGTTTGATGGAGTGGATATGATTGATGAGGGTATTCATGAAATCAACGGCCGTTCGTTTATTTACTTTGAGTTTGAGTCGCGGGTAAAAGGCGATGCCCGCGACCTAAGCCTGCGGGAGCCGGTGCTGAAGTACACCTACATACAATACCTGGTTGAGCCGGGGCGTACACTTGTTTTTTCATTTCACTGCCCCCGAAGACTGCGCGAGGAATGGCAACCTACGGCTCACGCAATAATGAACAGCATTAAGGTAAGATAAGTGGAAAATTTATTTTCGGATGAATGGTTTATGCAGCAAGCGCTTATAGAAGCCCGAAAGGCGCTTGAGGCAGGCGAGGTTCCTGTGGGTGCCGTGGTGGTTTGCGGCAACCGCATTGTAGCGCGGGCGCACAATCAGACAGAAAAGTTAACCGATGCCACAGCTCATGCCGAAATGCTGGCTGTTACCGCAGCTGCCAATTACCTGGGCTCCAAATACCTGAGCGAGTGCACCCTGTATGTTACCCTTGAACCGTGTGTGATGTGCGCAGGTGCACTGGCCTGGGTGCAGCTGCAGCGGCTGGTGTTTGGTGCATCCGACCCCCAGCGCGGTTACCGGCTCATTAAAAACAATATTCTGCATCCGCGCACCAGGGTAACCGAAGGACTGGCCGGGGAACAATGCAAACAACTTATAGACCACTTCTTTAAAACCATAAGAGAAAAATAATTTTGGTGGCTGCAGGTGCGGTGTTGAACTTTATTTCGGAGTATTTGTTGAATGAAGTGTATATTTGAACTGTTATTGTGTTAAACCCATAAACCCTGTTTTGCTATGTCCTTTACTTTGCCGAACTTACCCTATCCGTTCAACGCACTGGAACCCCATATTGATGCCCGCACTATGGAAATACACCATGGCAAGCATCACAACGCCTATGTAACCAACCTGAACAACGCCATTGCCGGCACGGAGGCAGAGAAACTTACCATTGAAGAAATTTGCAAAAACATTTCAAAATACCCGGTGGCGGTTCGCAACAACGGTGGCGGGCATTACAACCATAGCCTGTTCTGGACCATTATGGGGCCCAATTCAGGAGGCGCTCCTGCCGGTGCGCTGGCCGATGCCATTAATGCCGCTTTTGGAAGTTTTGATGAATTTAAAAATAAATTTTCGGCTGCAGCGGCCGGCAGGTTTGGTTCCGGATGGGCCTGGCTGATTGTAGATGCCGGCAAAAAGCTACAGATTACCTCTACACCCAACCAGGACAACCCATTAATGGATATTGCCGAAACAAAGGGCACGCCCATTCTCGGGCTGGATGTGTGGGAACATGCCTATTACCTGCATTATCAAAACCGCCGGCCCGACTACATTGCCGCCTGGTGGAATGTGGTAAACTGGAATGAAGTGGCGAAGCGGTTTGCGCAGACCCAATAAAAACTTTTAAGCACCAGTTCAAGGCAACACCGGTTAGGTGTTGCCTTTTTATTTTTTAGGATTCGGTTTGAGTACCGCACTAAGTGTTAACTGTTTAGATTAAGCTTCATCATGATATCGGTTTGTTCATCATTTCCAAGCTTGAAAATATGTCTGTCAAATACGGTAAATCCGTTTTTACTGTAAAAACGGATGGCTTTTTCGTTATGCTCCCAAACGCCCAGCCATATAAATTCCGCCTGTATTTCTTTTGCCAGCGAAATGGCCTTTTTCAAAAGCATTTGCCCTATATTTTTTCCATGGTATTCTTTCAGAACGTAAATACGTTCAATTTCCAGGGTATGGGTGTTCTTTAATTCGGTTTTAGACTTGCCGGTGTTTACCTTAAGATAGCCTATTATTTTACCGTTGAGTTCGGCAAAGTAAAATTGCGTATTCGGGTCTGACAATTCTTCAGTTAGCTTGTTGGTTGCAAAAGCTTTTTTCAGGTATTGGTTCATGTTTTCTTCGGTGTTTTGCGAAGAAAACGTTTCGGTAAAAGTTTGTATGCCGATTTCCCTGAGTTTTTCAACATCGACAATATCAGCCTTTCTTAAAACAACCATTGTGCAGAAAGTTTCCTGAAGCCCGGCCTGCGCCGGAAGCAGTTTTAGCTTTACCGCAGCAGGTAACCGATGCCTGCGCGCAGGGCAAAGTCGCCCTCGAAGAAGAAGTCGCCTGCCAGTTCAAGGCGCACATTTTTTTTCAGGGGTATGGCGCCCCCAAGGCCAAGGG
>FWPU01005685.1_pt1 | contig 26447 bp, 24 predicted proteins | sample 2228361 | NCBI WGS metagenome assembly FWPU01 (sample SAMEA103939777, study PRJEB20133) | metagenome
GGAACGGGCGGAGGGGAGGAGGCGGACGGGCGGGGCGGCGAGGCGGAGCAGCGCCGGGCGGCGGCGAGGCGGCGTGGGGCGGGCGCGCGTGGGCCGCAACGTCATCGCGGCCAGGCGGGTTGCTTCGCGCGCGTTCTGCTGGTAGAGTGCGCGCGTCGTGGCGAAGAAGGACGCGAGCCCGAAGAAGCCGGCGGCCGCGGGCGAAGGGACGAAGCTCGTCGCGAAGAACCGCCGCGCCTACTTCGACTATCACGTCGAGGAGGAATACGAGGCCGGGATCGCGCTTCGCGGGACGGAGGTGAAATCGCTCCGGGACGGGCAGATCCAGCTCGGAGACGCGTACGCGCGCTTTATCGGCGGGGAGCTTTTCCTCGTCAACGCGAACATTCCGGCGTACAAGATGGGCGGGTACGCGAACCACGATCCGCTGCGCCCGCGGAAGCTGCTCCTTCACCGCAGGGAGCTCGCGCGGATCTCCAGCCGCGTCGCGGAAAAGGGGCTCACCGCGATCCCGCTTTCCGTCTACTTCCGGCGCGGCTACGCGAAGGTGAAGCTCGGGCTCTGCCGGGGCAAGCGCGCCTACGACAAGCGCGAGGCGATCGCGAAGCGCGACGCGGAGCGGGCCGCGCGGCGCGGCGAGGAATAGCCCCACGCGCGAGGCGCCTTTTTGGAGGGCCGCGGGACGCCGCGAGGCGAGGCGCGGCGAGGCGGTAGTCGCCCATTTACTTGACCACAGCGCCGCGAGCGCCGCGCCTCAGGCGCGCCCTCGGGGCCGCTTGGGCCTCCGCGCCGGACGGATAGCCGAGCGCCGCGCGGCGAGGCTTGCGCCGCGCGCCGCCCGGTGGCATACTGAAAGAGCACGCCGGTTCCGTGGGGGCGATCGGTATCGACCGGACATCGGAATCGGAGGTGGCGCGCGGAGGTTGTCTGGACCTCCTTAATCACCAGGCGCAATCGTAAGTGCCAACGAGCGTGCTTACGCTCTCGCGGCCTAATTAGCACAAGCTAATTCAGGCCCGACCGCCGCCCGAGCCCCCCGCCTGCGGGGCGCGGAACGGCGGCCATAAAAGCAGGCTGGCGGCGAGCCCTCGGCCCGAAGGGCCGCCGCGAGAACCTTCGGGCTGGCCCGCGCGTACCCCGCCGGCCGGGGCCGCGCGCGGCGAGACAAAAAGGCCGGCTACGCGCGTAGAAGCCTCCGAGGAAGTGCCGCGGGACGCGGGTTCGATTCCCGCCGCCTCCACCATACACTTCGGACCGAACCCGCTCCGTTCGGTCACGGCCCGCCGGGGAGACCTGGCGGGCCGCGGTCGTTTTGGGCCTGTTCTCGCGGCTTCCGCGGCGATCTCTACGGGAGCGCCAAAGGTCATCACCGTGACGAGCTCGGGGCTATCGGGCCGCTATCCGCCCCCTATCGAGCCGTTCTCGCTTCTCTTTCTCTGATTCCTCGTGACTCGCCTCCCCTCGTCACGATGATGAGGGGTGTTGCCAGGCAAGGACTTGCGGAGGCAGTTCCGGCGAGGGTTCGACTCCCGCGAGGAGTAGCGAGCGGACCGCATCGAACGCCGGCAGGTCGGCGGCGCCGCGCGCCGGGCGGAGCGCCGGCACCTCGAGGAGGCGGCAGATCCTGAGCCCACTGGATCCGCCTTGGAGGCGTCGAGGTTCGCCGAGAGGCGAACCGACTGACCAGCTTGAATCTGTACTTGAATCAGCGTACCATGTTCAGCCGATGACCGAGACCGTTGCTGTTCGGCAGGAGATTACTGTTGCGCCCTTACGCCCGCTGTCTCGGAGCTCAGCCGGGCTGGCTGAAGACAGTATACTGGGTCAATAAGGGCGTCTTTCCGATGAAGGCGTCCTTCCAGTGGTCGTCTCGCCGGGTTATCGTAGACGCTGCGCTGAGCCACACTCCGGCCGATACCTTGCGATCGAATGATCCGGGCCTGGGGATTCCTCGTGGAGGGGGCACTTGCTCGCATCCGCGCGGGAGAGCTCGCAGCGGAGGGGCCGACCGTCCTTCCGCTTGCCCTGCTCGGGCTCGCCGACGCGCTTGTCCACGAGGGTCAGCTCAAGCAGGCGATCGCGCATCTCGAGGAGGCGGCCCGGTTCCTGCGCGAGCTCGGGGAGCCTTGGGTCGACATGGCGCAGAAGGCCACCGAAGATGCGGCGCGCCTTCGCGAAGACACCAAGGATCCGGACCGAATTGTAATCGAGTTCGGCGAGTAGGGCAGGTCAAGTTGGACCATCGAGGCGCGACGGACGGAAGCTCGCGATCCACGGCAAGGCTGAGCACGAGTGCGAACGAAGGAGCGCGAGCGCGGCGCGGCCGCCTCGCGCGCCTCGCCCGCGGCGCCGCCCGTACCCGCCGCTGCCGGTTTGCTCCTTCCGCGGGACGCGGACCTCCCGCCTCGCCGGGATCGCCGACTGCCTCGGAGGCGCGGCCCCCAGCTCTACCCGCCGGGAAGGTCGGGGTCACTGGATTCGTGGGGACCGAAGAGCGCAGGAAATCGGGCCGGCCGGCGCGAAAATCGACGGAGGGTTCGGGATGCACCGCCAGATCATCTGCACGGTCGGCACGTCGCTCCTCACCAATGCCGATCGCCCGTGGGGAGGCTGGAGACCCGGCCAGCGCCTCCCGGAGGCAATCGATGGGGACGGCTGGCTCCGGCAAGCCGACCTTGTGAGGGCGAGCGCAGAGGCGAACACCTTGCGCGCGCTCGGTGTTGGGGAAACCGACGCCCTCGTGCTCCTGCACTCCGACACCTCGAGGGGCGGTTCTGCGCCGAGCGGTTGCGCGAGCTCTACCGCTCGCGATGCCGCGAAGTCTCGCTGGAGCAAGTGAGCAAGCTCGGCTACGGCGCGGCCGCGTTCACGAGCGGCCTCAAGGCCCTCGTCGACGTCACGCTGAGGCTCGTGCGGACCGCGCGGGAACGGGGTCGCGAGCCGCTGCTCTGCGCCACGGGGGGCTTCAAGGCCGAGATCGCGTTCCTCAACTTGCTCGGGGCGCTGCTCAGCGTGGAGGTCGTCTACATCCACGAGCTGCACAAGGAACTCGTCCGTTTGCCTCGCCTCCCGCTCACGTGGGATGCCAATTTCGTCTTGCGCCACGAGCAGTTTTTCCGCTGGATCGACGAGGCCCCGTGACCCAGCCGCGAAGTTGAAACCTGGCTCAAGGGGCGCCCGGAGCTGCGCCCGCTGGTCGAGCACGGAGACGACGGGAACACCTATCTCACGGCGGCCGGAGACCTCCTGTTCAAGGTCGCGCGCGAGCCGGTTCGTCGAGCGCCTGTGCGCCATCGACTGCGTGCGGGCCGTTCGCTACGACACCGCTGCCCTCGGCGGGCCGCAGGTCAAGATCCTCGACCCCGACCAGGGCGCTCTCGGCGTGCGTTATGGAAGGCGCGGCCAAGGGCTTCCGCTACGCGTTGAAACGACCGCGCGCGGGGAGGCTCAGTGCGAGCTTGTGGCGGTGTACCTGCGCGGGCTGAAACTGGGCTGAGAACCGATCGCCGCTCCGATCACTTCTCGATCGCGATCGAGTCGAAGACCTTGCCTTCGAGGTCGATGGCTTCGAGAAGGAGGCGCCGCGCGTTCGCCCTTCGGCGCACGAAGTGGTGCAGGGAGGCGCCGTGGGCGAGCCGCGGCGAAGGGTCGACCGGGTAGAGCTCCGCGCCGCCTCCGCCGGTCACGATGTACGTGGCGCTTCCGCCGGATGCGCTGGTAGTTATGGTCGTGCCCGGAGAAGACGACGCCGGCGCCGAGCCGTTCCAGGATGGGCACCAGCTCCGCCTGCACCGCGATGTCGTCGGCGTGTCGCCCGTCGGTGAACGGCGGGTAGTGAAAGTAGACGACGTTCCATGCGGCGAGGCTCGAGGCCAGGTCGCGCTCGAGGAACGCGCGCTGCGGCGTGCCCGCGCCGAAAGGCGTGGACACGGCGTCGAGCGCCACGAAGTGAACGTCCCCCCAGTCGACGCTGTATTAGCGTTCGCTTCGCTCTTCGTTGTTGACCGGCGTGACGAACGCGTCGAGCCAGGAGGCGCCGCCGGCCGAGCGCACGTCGTGGTTGCCGATCGCGGGGTAGACCGGGATCGACGCCGCGAGCGGTCGGAACGGAACGAAATAGCGGATCTCGTAATCGCGCCACGCGCCGCGCGGATAGACCACGTCTCCCGTGTGAAGGACGATCTCCGGTCGCGGCCGCGCCGCCAGCATGGCCCGCACCACCTCGCGCTGCGTGCCGGGAATCCGGCGTGCCGAATCGTCGGACGCGGCTGCGCCCGAATCGCCGATCACGGCGAAGACGATCTCGCGCGATTTCGCGAGCGGCGCGGTGCGGAATGCGCCGGCCCCGATCGTCGCGGCCCCCGTGCGCGCGCGGTAGGAGTACTGCGTGTCGGGGAGGAGCTCGGCGAGCGAAACCGCGTGAACGTGCGCGCGCTCGCTTGCGAGCTCGTGCGGGAGCTCCCCGGCCAGGGCGGTTTCTCCCCATTCCACGCGGACCGGGATCTCGTCGTGGGCGGCGACCGCAATCACGGCGGTCGCGGTCGAGACGTTCTGCACGTAGGCGAAGGCGGGGGCGCGCTCCTGTTTCGCGCCGGCGCACCCCGGGCCGGCGACGAGGAGGAGAAGAAGGGCGAGCGCGAACCGGGGCGGAGCGGCAGCAGGGGCGCGGGCGGCCGGAGCCCCGGGAGAGGGGGGCGGCGGCTGGGGCCCGGGGCGCAGGGGCGGCGGGGAGGCGGAGAGCGGCGCGGGCGGCGGGCGGTCGGGCGTGCATGAGGAATCCTATTACAAAGGGCGAGGGCGCGGCGCAAGGCGCTCCGGCGAGCGACGCGGTCGTCCGGGAACCGCGGCCCACAAGGGAGCGTCAAACGGGAAGACAAAGACAGAGAGCAGGGGCCGAACGCAAAGGAGGGTTCCATGCGCGCATTTCATGGCCGGGGAGCGGTCGTGGTCGCGATCGCTGTTGCGATCGCCGTTGTCGGCGCGGGCGCCGGCGCGCTCGTGGCTTGCAGAAGAGTAGTGTGCCGAGGGCTTGTACCTCGCGATCTAGGAGCCAGCCGAGCTTACGGGGGCGGGGTCGGTGGGAGCGGGGACCTGGGCGCGGGCGCGCCTCCCGCCGAGGCGCCGGACCGGAAGCAGGCGGAGGTCGCGCTCGAGCGTTCCTTCCGGCTCCCGCAGGATCCGGGCCGCGAGGTCTCGCACATGCCCGCCGTCGTGTTCGGGCCGGACGGAAAGCGGCTGTTTACGGCGACGAGCGCGGGCGAGGTCGTCGTCTTCGACGCGGCGACGCGCGGGATCGCGCTGCGCGTTTCCTTCTAGAGCGAGCCGATCGCCGCCCTGGCGGTCGACCCGAGCGGAAAGGTGCTGGTGGTGCTCCTCGCAAGCGGGGCCGCGCGCGTGGTCGACCCGGCGACCGGAGAGGTGCTCGCGGCGCACGCGGCCGCCGGGGGCGCGCCCGGCGCGCGGCCGGAACCAGAGGACGCCGGGCACCCCGCCGCACAGGGCGGCCAGGCCTCGCGCAACGAGACAAAGGGGCCCGGCGTCGTGGCCGCGGTGTCGCCCAGGGGAAACGTCGCGGCGATCGGGCGCGGCGCGGCGATCGAGCTCCGCGCCATCGACGGGTGGCGCCTTCTCAAGGCCGCGCCCACCGCGCACCCGGGAGGGGTGCACGGGCTCGCGTTCTCGCCGGGCGGAGGCGCGCTGGCGTCGGTCGGCGAGGACGGCCGCCTGCGGATCTGGAACGTCCCCGAGCTCGAAGTCTCGCGCGAGATCGAGAAGGCGGAGCCGCTCTACGCCGTCGCCTTCTCGCCCGACGGCCGCCGCATCGCGTTCGGCGGGCGCGCGCGCACGCTCCACGAGTGGCGGCTCGACGGCGACGGGGGGGAGCGCGCGATCGCGGAAGGGCAGCCGTACTGGATCACGGCCGCCGGGTACAGCCCCGACGGGCGGACGATCGCGGTCGGCGACGAGAGCTGCGACATCTGGGTGTTCGACGTCGAGTCGCGCGAGTGCCTCTTTCACTCGAAGCACCATGTCGAGTGCTGGCTTTCGACGGTGGCGTGGTCGCCCGGCGGAGAGACGTTCGTCTTCGGGTGCCGCCCCAACTCGCGCGCGGGGAAGCCGGAGCTCTACGTTCCGAACCTGGTCGCCGAAGCGCGCCAGTGCGAGGACGTCCGGAAGGCCGCCGAGGAATGCGCGGCGCGCGAGGCCGAGCTCGCCGCCGCGCTCGGGAACGCGGGATCCGAAGCGCGCGAGCGGCTGCGCGCGCTGATCGCGAGGCGGGCGCGCCTCGCCGGAGCGGGCGCGATCGAAGGCGGCGCCCTCGAGAACGCCGAGCGAGCCCTCGTTTTCGGCAGCATGCTTTCAGGACCTGCGGCGGCGACAGCGCCGGAATCGCAGGTCAGCGCGCTTCCGGCGCTTTCGCTCCAGCTGAAAACCGGGGACGCCGGGAGCGCCGGCGCCTTCCTCTCCGCGCCTGCCGGTCCCGCCGCGGCTCCGCTCGATGAGGCGGCGCGCAGGGAGCTAGAGCAGCTCGAGACCGAAATCGCGAACGCGCGGGCGGCGCTCCTCGCGGATGGTCATGTGAAGGACGCGCTGGCGAAGCTGGAGCAGGCGCGCCGCGCATACGCGGAAGCGGAGCAGAAGCGCGTGGCCGAGCTGCGGCGGACGTTCAACCTGAATCAGTGGGAAATCAGAAAAAAGTGAGCAATTACGGCGGGACGTCCGACACGCCGTCCGCGCCAGGGATTCGGGGAACGCGCGCATTTGGGCCTTGGCGGTGTCGCGCTGGCGCTGCCGCCCGCAAGGTACGGCGGCGAGCCGCCCTCGCGGGTGTAAGGCCAGTCCCGGCGCGCCGGGAGAGGGAGGGACGGCGGCGGCGGGGGGCGCCGCCGTCCGGGTCCATCAGGAGACCGCGAGAAGGTCGGAGACGACCACCGAGCGCCGGTGCCCGCGCCGCTCGAGGAAGCGGACGAGCCCCGCGTCCCAGCCGTGGGCTGTCGCCCGCAACTGGGGCAGGCCTTCCTTCTTGCACCAGTCGAGCACGGCCTCGTAGAGAGCCGTCCCCGCCCCCGTGAGCTCGGCCGGCTCCTCGATCGCGAGGTACACGAGCTCCCCGAACGGAGGCGCGAGAAAGTCCTGGCTCTCGGCGCGCTCCGCCTTGGCAAGGGCGAACCCGACGAGCTTTCCGGCCGATCGCGCCGCGAACACGGCGTAGTCCGCGCTCGCGATCCAACGGGCGAAGTCGGGCTTCCAGTCCGCAGGCCCCCGCCCCGGCGGATACCGCCGCACGACGGCCTCCTCGAAGAGCCGTTCGAGTGCGGGCACGTCGGCGGCCGCGGCTCGATCCACAGAAACCGGGGAAACCTTGCGCCCTGCGACTGAAAGGCTCTTCTGATAGACGAGCCCCTCCCACGACCAGGCGCGCCATTCGTAGTCGATCGCGAACGGCGCGAGATCGGGCCGGATCGTCCCGTCGAGGATGGCGATCCGTTCCTCCCAGATCGAGATCACGCGCTCGCCTTCGACGATCGCCTCCCGGCGCCCGCGCACCTCGAATCCGCTCGCCGCGGGCCAGATGGTCTCGCGGTGGCGGAGCACGCGATCGAGCCGGGTCGGGCCGGAATACGCGCCGTGAAAGCGGGCGAAGCCAACCTCCGCGTCGCCGACCACGCGGCTAACGCCGCTCGTCTCGATGGCGCCCTCGGCCGCGCCGGCGTAGTGGATCGTCCCGCGCACCTCCCAGGACTTGACCCCCGCGAGCGGCGAGTACTCGGGCCTTGGAGGATGGTGCTTGCAATGCCACGACCGGCACAGCGTCGGCGCGAACGTGTCCGGAAAGCGATCGAAGACGATTCGGGCATCGGACCGGCGGGCGACCGCGTCCCAGTCGCCGAATCCGATCCCGCAAAACGAGGTGCCGTTCACGCACCCCTCGACGTGCGTTTCGAGGCGCATGGCAGGTTCTCTCTTTGTCCGTAAGTGGGGCCGTATCGTTCCGGCGGCCGCCCCGTCCCCCGCGGGGCGTCCTGCATAGAGGCGCATTGTTACCTCGCGCGGGGGCCATGTCAAGGGTGTTTTGTAGGCACGGTATTCGAGCCGCTCCGGGAAACGCGAACGCATGGCGATCGAGAAGAGGAACCGGGTACAATCGCGCGCAGTGCGAACCCGGAGCGCGAGAGGGAGTCAGGACGCAACGGCGCCTGCGCCGTCCGGCGGCGTGCGCGTGGCGGCAATGGGGCTTCTCGTTGCGAGCGCCTTCGCGCTCGCGGGGGCGGGCGCGCCTCCGGACGCGCGCGCCGCGTCGCCCGCCGAGGTCGAGTGGGTCGCGCTGGAGAACGGCCTGCGCGTGGCGGCGCGGCAGGTCGGCGGCACCGACGCGGTGGCGGTGGTCGCGGTCTATCAGGTAGGGGAAGGCCACGACCCGGAGGGGCGCTCGGGACTCGCCCACCTGATCGAGCACCTTCTCGTCACCGCCCCTGCCGAGGGCGCGCCGCGCCGCAGCCTGGAGGAGGTCGCCGCGCGATATGCGCGCGGGTTCCACGCGAAGACGGGCGAGACGGCCACCGCGATCGGCGGGGTCGTTCCCGCGGCCGCGCTCGAGGCCGAGCTACGCGAGGTCGCCGCGCGCATGGGGGCGCTTCGCCCCGCCGAGGAGGACCTCGCGCGCGAGCGGGCGCACCTTGTCGACGAGATCGGCGCCATGTGGGAGCGCACGCCGCCGCTCGTCGCCGCGAACCGCGCCCGGGAGCTGGTGCTGGCGCTCGCGCCGGGGCGGCGGCGCGGCGGAACGGCGGAGGGGCTTTCGGCGATCGACCTCGCGCTCGTCCGCGATCGGGTCGCGCGGTGGTACAAGCCCGCAAACGCCCTGGTATCGATCGCGGGCGGCGCCGACCCGCAGCGCGCGCTCGCGCTCGCGCGCGCTGTGTTTGCGCGGCTGCCGCGCGGCGAGCGGGCGCCGCCGCCGCTCCTCGCGGAAGTCCGGGAGCGCGCCGCGGCGTCCGCCCCGGTCGAGCACACGATCGCGCGCGATCTCGGGCGGCCGCGGGCGGCCGGGGCGAGCCTCGGCGGGCCGCTTACGGTTGCGGCGCTCCCGGCCCCGGCGCCTTCGGACCCGGACTTCCCGCCGTTTCTGGTTCTTGCGGCGCGCCTCGGGCTGCGCGGCGCGCGCGCCGGAGTGCGCGTCGCCTTCGAGCCGCTCGAAGACGGGCGCGTCTTCACGCTCTCCACGGACCGCGGGGCGGGGGCACTGCGCGCGTTTCTTGCGGGCGCCGCCGGCGACGTCGCGCGCGCGGTTCCCACGAACGCCGAGGCGGAGATGGCGCTGGCGCCCGTGCTCGGGGATCCGCGGCGGCAACGGGAGATCGAGGCCGCGCTGCGTCCGGCCATGCAGCTCCACCTGGGGATCGACCCCGAAGAGCTGCGCGCGGCCGTCGAGCGCGCGAGCTCCGCCGCGCTCGCCCGGGCGGCGCGCCGCTGGCTCGACCCGGAGCGGGCCGGAATCGTGACCGTGCGCGAGGGCGAGTGAGTCGCGACGCCCGGGGGCGCCCGCTCGTGAGGTTCCACAAGCCCCTCCTGCTGAGGCGCGAGCGGTGAGAATCGAAGAGCGTGCGACATGGGAATCGAGCGTGGGACGCGACATCGGTCTCCGCGCCGGCGTCCCAGGCACCACAAGCAGAATCATTTGCCGCGGAAGCTTGCATTTTTGGTAAGGATGTAAGTCACATCGCCGCGATCCATTCTTACATACTTACATGCTTGGTAAGTTTGCGCATACCGGAGCATTTGGGAAGGGCTGCAAGTCTCGCCTACGTTGAGATCTCGCCGTCCGGCCGCCTGGAGTGAGGTGGAGAAGCGCGACACGTGTCGCTTGGGAGCACTCGCGCGTTGCCAGACGCCGATCGGCTGGGGGATCCGGCCGCGCGCGACGCGTGTCGCTGCGGGGGGCAAGAGAGGCTCGCGGGTCTCGCGCCGCCTGGAAGCGCAGGCTCGCGCGCGCGGCCGCGGGCGCGCGCGGCGCCCGGCGGGAGGTAGCGACACGTGTCGCCTTGCGGCGAGGGGAACGGGGAATCGCGACACGCGCGATGGTGGCCGCCCTTTGCATGCGTGCCGCCAGTCAAAACACGCGCCGCGTGTTTGGCGGCGGAGGCTCGGGAGGGCGCGGGGACGGCGCGTTGCGCGGCGGAGGCTCGGAGGCGGCGGGGACGTCGTGGGGCGCGGAGGGCGCGCGCGGATCGGGCGCCTCGCCCGGGTGCGCGCTGGCGGCCGAGCGGGCGGGCGCGATCGCGCGGTCGATGAGCGCGTTCACGCGCTCGTAGAAGAGATCCCCGGCGCGCCCCGGCGCGCCGACGTGGCCGGCGCCCTCGACTTCGAGGAGGTCGGCCCCCGCCCCAGCCGCGCGCGCGAGCGCGCGCCCGTGCGAGACGGGGATCGTGCGGTCGGCCGTTCCGTGCACGATCAGCGCGGGGGCGCGAAGCCGCGGGGCCTTTTCGAGGTTGTCGTAGCGCTCGGAGAGGATCTTGCGCGCGTCGAGGAACGGCAACGTCTCCTCGACCACGTCGGGGATCGCCGTGAACGGCGCTTCCAGGACGAGCGCCGCCGCCGGGCGGCGGAGCGCGGTCTCAACGGCCACGCCCGTCCCGAGCGAGTGCCCGTAGAGGACGATCGGCGCGCGCGTTCGCTCGGAAAGCCAGTCGTATCCGGCCTCGGCGTCGAGGTAGAGGCCCTCCTCGGAGGGCCAACCCTCGCTCTTCCCGTAGCCTCGATAGTCGAGGAGCAGGACCGCCACGCGCGCTCTCTCCGAGAGCCGCGCGGCCGAGCGCTCCCAGAACGTGAGATTGCCCGCGTTCCCGTGGAGGTAGAGGACCGCGGCCCGCGCGTCCGGCCAGGGATAGAAGAGCGCCGCGATGCGCACGCCGTCGGCCGTCCGGAGCGCGACTTCCTCGGTTCCGGGCGGCGGCGCCCATCCGGCCGGGAGCGGGCGCGGGTGGTAGATGAAGCGGTCGGCGAGATTTGGCGCGGCGACGATCGCCCCGCCGAGAGCGCTCGCAAGCGCGAGCCCGAGAAGCGCTGTCTTCGTGGCCAAGGCGCCGATCCTCCCCTCACGCTGGCCGGGCCGGGGCCGCCCGCGAAACCGCCCGCACGAACGGCCGCCGCCGCAGAGTGCGCACATCCGCGGCGATCTCGTGCGCGGCGCGGGGGCGGGAAAGCTCGCGCGCGCGCCCGGCCATCCGGTCGTAGAGCCCCGCCTCCCCGAAGACGCGCGCGACCTTCGCCGCCGCGTCCTCCGGCGAGATCTCCAGCGCCGCGCCGCACCGCACGAAGTGCGCCGCGTTTCCCGCTTCCTGTCCGGGCATGGCCTCAAAGAGGACCAGGGGGCGCCCGACCGCAATCGCCTCGCTGGTCGTGAGCCCGCCCGGCTTCGTCACGACGAGGTCGCTCGCCGCCATGAGCAGGGGGATCGTGGTGACGAACCCGTGAACGCGGGCGGGGACGTGGAGCCGCGGGACGAGCGCCTCCACCTCCGCCCGCAGGGCCTCGTTCTTTCCGCAGACGACCTCGAGCGCGATCGGAAGGTCGGCGCGCGCCCCGAGGGCCTCCACGATCCGGGCGACGGGGCCCATTCCGAGTCCGCCCCCGAGGACGAGAAGCATCTTGCGGGCTGGATCGATTCCGAGCGCGGCCCGCGCGATCTCGCCCTCGGGCGCGGCGGCGAAGGCCGGATCCACGGGGATCCCGGTGACGCGGATGTTGCGGCGCGCGACGCCGTCGAGCGCGAGGCGCCGCACGACCTCGCTCGTGGCGACGTAGGCGCGGTCCGTGCGCGGCTCGACCCAGTAGCGGTGCGCGATGAAGTCGGTCACGACGCATGCGAGCGCCGCCTGGAGCCGCCGCCGCTTCTTCCGGCGGGCGAGCGCGTCGAGCGGCAGGAAGTGCGTGACGACGACCACGTCCGGATCGCGCCGGTTCACCTCGTCGCAGAGCTCGTGCGCGACGATCCGGTTGAAGAGCCGCCGCACCGCGCGGAACGCGCGGAAGCGCGCCGCCTCCGAGCTGGCGTGGAACATGGCCCCGTAAAACCACGGGGCGTGGCGAACGGTTCGCTCGAACGACTGCTGGTAGAAGCGGCGGAACCCGGGCGGCGCGAAGTCGAGCGCGTCGAGCACCGCCACGTCGTCGGGCGGCCCGAAAAGCGCGGCGAATGCCGCCGCGATGGCCTCCGCGGCGCGCTTGTGACCGGCGCCCGCCGACGCGTGTACGAGCAGCACGCGCATGGCGCCGAGTGTAGCCGAATCGCCGCCGCCCGTCGAGCCTCGGCGGGCGGCGCGGCCGCGGCTCAGCCCTGCGAGGCGCCGCCTCGCTCCATCTCCGCGCGCAGCGCCGCGAGAGCCCGCGCGCACTGGGCGTCCGCGCCGAAAATCTCGATTAGGCGCTGCGCCTTTCGGAGCGCCTTCGCGCGCTTCCCGGGGAGCGCATCGCGGAGGTTATCGAGCGTGTCCGCGATCTTGCAGAGCCTCGCGCCGAAAGGGGCCTCCCGCAGCCCCTCGAAATAGCGTGCCTCGCGCTCGTCCTCGGGGAGCCGCTTGTCCTTCGTGAGCGCGGCGACCATGCGCGCGACGCCGGGCCCGAACTCCCGCTCGATGTCGTCGAAGTCCGTGGCGGTGTCCTCGATCGTGTCGTGAAGGACGGCCGCCGCAAGGGTCTCCGGATCGGTCTCGCCGAACTCGCGAAGCACGCAGAGCATGACCCGCACGGGGTGGGCGACGAAGGGCGTGAGGCCGTCCTTTCGCGTCTGCCCCTCGTGCCTGCGCGCCGCAAAGCCGATGGCCTTCCAGACCGGGTCCATGGCGCCATGATAACCGGCGCGCGCCGCGCGGAACAGCGCGGCCGGAAACGCCGGAGCTGGAGGCGCCCGCCGCCGCCGCGTCGCATCAGGGAAGGGACGCGCTCGCTTTCGCGAGCGTGACGGGGGTTCGATCGGCGCCCTCGAACATCCGCCGGAACTGCCGCACGAGCTCGGTCCGTGCGCCGAAAAGCTCGTGCGCGAAGCGCGCGCCGAGCGGCTGGAACAGGAGATCGGCCTCGACGGCGTCCGGCGTCACGTCGGGCGGGATGTCGATCCGGTAGGTGACGCGGTCCGCTCCCTCCTCTGCGTCTGCGTCGTAGTCCGCGTCCGCCCCGACTCCGACGGGGTCCACGCGCGGATCGCGGCCCCGCTCGAATCCCTCTGGCAGGAGCCGGTTGTCCTTGAGAAACCCCGTGCCGCTTAGGACGAGGAACGTGGGCTCGCCGTTCGAATCGCTCATGACCGCCTCGTAGATCTGGACCTGGTCCGGCGAGACGATCTGCTCCCGGTGCGGCTCGGGCGGACCGCCCGTCTCGAAGGCGAGGGGGAGCCCGTCGCGGCCTACGATCCGCCCCTGCGCGTCGTGCTCGCCGGAGGCGAAGACGACAAGCCCGCTCTGGTCCCGCAACCGCAGGCGGATCCACGCGCGCCGGCTCGGGAACCCGGTCGGGAGCTTGTGGCCGGTCCTGTTCTGCACGCGGACCACGACGTCGAGCACGCTCGGGGAGGAAAAGCTCACCGACTCGATCGAGATTTCGGCGGTCCGAATGGAGAGAAACTCCTCGGTCCGCGCGATCTGCTCGTCGAACGCCGCCGCCGTTGCGTGCGGCCGCAGCGTCCCCGCGTGATCGCGCAGGATCGAGAGGACGAGCGTGTTCCCGCCCACGAACGTGTGCTTGGCGAAGGGAGCGCGCCGCGGGAGCGCGGGCCGGACGTCCCCGCCGAGGGGGTCGCGCGCCACCGCGGTCGAGATCGTCTGCGCGAGCGCCGTCGCGGTCGGGGCGTGGCAGTCCACGCAGCTTGCGGCCTCCGGGCCGGGCGTCCCTTCCGTCGTGTAGTCGGAGTTCCGCCATTCGAGGAAGGACGTCTGCTCGTGGAATCCGCTTCCCGTCACGACCGTGTGGCACGTCGCGCAGAGCGCGGACTCCAGGATGTGCGCGCCGGTGGCAACCGCGAGCCCGTCGCGCGTGGCCATGGGCCCCGGGTTCAGCCCCGCGTGCGGGCCGTACATGCGGCGCGGGTTCGTGACTTCGAGTTTGCCGCCGAAGTTCGAATCGTCCGCCGGCTCGGCCGCGTGGCACGCCGCGCAGGAGACGCCGTCGAGCGCGAGCTGGGCGCGATCGGAATCCTTCGAGAGGAGCGAGAGCCCGGGCGGCGGGGCGTTGTCGAGCTCCGCCTGCACAGAGGCCATCGGGGCATGGCACTTGAGGCACTCGGCCTCGATCTCCGCCCGCTCGGCCGGATTCGCCGCCACCTCCGCCGAGACCTGCGCGCGAAAGAAGGGGTCGCGGGCCGAGTTCGCCATCATGCTCGCGCCCCAGAGGTCGTAGGGCGCGATGGGCGCGTCCGCAAGAGAGGGCGTGCCCGTGCTCGGCGTCTCCCGCATGGCCTCCGCCTGCGGGGAGTTCGAGTGGCATTCTGCACAGACGAGCGCGGTGGAAAAGGCCGTGGGGTCGTTCACCGCGCGCGGGGCCGCAAGCCGCGGGCCGCCGCCGCCGCCCCCGCCGCCGCCCCCGCACGCGGGAAGAACGAGGACCGCAATCAGCGCGCAGGAAGGAAGAATCCCGAAGCGCGTGCGCATGAGAGCCTCCCCATCGTGTGCCGGCCGGAGCGCCGCGCGGGCGCCGGAGGGCGCCGGGTTGTGGGCCAGGGGCCTCGGAGGCGAGAGCGTAGCGGCCGCGCGAGGCGTGTCAAGGGGTGGTCCGATAACCCGCGAGTCGCCTGTTGACATCGGGTCGCGCGCGCGAGCATCTCCGGGGTCGCGCGCCGGCGCGCGCAGCGGCGCCGGGGGAGCGTGGGTGCAGGGGAGGGCGGATCATGAGCGTTTCGGGCGCGGGCGGCGCCGGCTCGATCTCGGGGCGCTCCAGAAGAAGTACATCGACGAGATCATCCGCGGCGACGGCGGCGCGGAGGCGCGCGGGCGGGGAATCGCCGCCGTGCTGGCGGCGCTCCCGCGAAACGCGGGCAAGCCAGAGTCGGTCGCGCCGCTCGCGGTGCTTTCGGCGCTGTCGCATCGGTCGAGCGCGGCGCGCTCTACACGGACGCGGAGCCCGGCCGCTGGGCGGATTTTGCGGCAGGCGCGCACCTCCTCTCGCGCGAGGAGCTCGCGCCAATCGCGCCGCGTCTTGCCGCGGCTCGGAGACACCACGAGGCGGAGAGGGCGCTGGCCGGCCTGTACAGCTTCTCGATCGAAGACAGCGCACGGGCGGAAGGCTTGCTCGCGGAGCACCGGCGTCGCATCGAGGCCGGCGCCAATCCCGACGACGAGATCGTCCGGATGGTGCGCGCGCTGCCGCGCATGCCGGCGGAGATCCGAGACACCGTGATCGCGCACGTGCAGGAGCTCGGGTCCGCCCTTCCCGAGGCGCGCCGCTCCGAGGTCGTCGGCGCCTGGTGCGCATCGCAGGGCGTCTCGAAGGAGGACTTCGTCTGGTCGATTGCGACGGCGCAGGCGGATCGCGACGCCCCCGAAATGGCGGAGGCGCGGCGCGCGTTCGATGCGGCGGTGCGGGCGCGGCGCGGGTACGGCGAGGCGCTCGTCGAGGCGGCGCGAGCCCTGCGGGCGGCGGAGCCGGACGCGACGCCGGGAATCGACGCAACGGCTCTGGTTCCGCTCGGCCTCAGTTCCGCGGAGGAGGCGCGCCGGGCGACCGAGAGAATTGCGATCGAATCGGGCTGGCTCGCTCCGCAGCTCGATTTGATTGCGCGCACCGTCCTCGGCAGCGGCCCCTTGCGAGCGTCTCCCGAGGCGGACGAGGTCCTCTCGCGCGTGCGCGAGCGGTTTTCCCGGCCCGGAGCGGGACTCGAAGACGGGATCGATGCGATGCTCGCGGCCCTGGGCCCGCGCCCGCCCGGCGCGCCGCGCTCCGAGATTCAGTCGCTCTCGTTGGGACTCGGGCAGGTCCTCATGCTGGCCGACCCGGCGCGGCGCGCCGAAATCGCCGCCCGCGTTTATGCGCGCGCGGGATGGACGCGGCCGGAGGCGATCCGCGCCTTCGTCGAGCGGCTTTCGCTGCCCGAAGGGGCGCTCGCCGCCTACGATCGGGAGGCGGCGCGCGGCGGACCCGTGGCGGGCCTCATTGCGCTCGGCCGCCTTGCCCGGATCGACGGACTGACGGAGCAGCTCGCGTTCGCGGGCCTCCTCTCGCCGGACGAGGAACGGCGGCTGCTGGAGGCGCTCGGGACTCCGTAGGAGGCGGGGTGCGGCGGGGCGCGCGCGCCGGCTGACGCGCAGCGCGCCCGAGCGAGCGTGCGCGGGGCGGGGCGCGCGCGCCGGCTCACGCGGGCCGCCAGCGCGGCGCGACGAGGCGGCGGTTGCCCTCGGCGGCGAGCTTCACGCCGGGCTCGTCCAGCGCGAGCCGGTCCCAGAGCTTGCAGGTGACTTGCTTGTGCTTCTGGTCGAGCCCCTCGCAGTAGTTCGTGAAGACGCAGCGGCGCACCTCCGCGCCGCGCCCGAGCCGCACCTTGAGGAACCAGTCGGGATCGGCGAGGGACTGGCGCGCGGCGCCGATCGCGTCGGCCTCGCCGCGGGCGAGGATTCCCTCCGCCTGGTCGAACGTGCAGATCCCGCCCGAGACCACGACCGGCGTCTCGAATCCGGCCGCGCGGATCGCCGCCCGCACGCGCGCCGCCGGGCCCACGTTGCGGCCGAAGGGGCCGCGCGCGTCCGAAAGAACCGTGGGCATGCACTCGTAGCCGCTCGGGCCCGTGTACGGATACGCCGCCCAGCCCACCGGGGGCTGCTTCGCGTCCTCGAACTTTCCGCCGCGCGAGAGCGAGAGCCAGTGGGCGCCGGCGCGCGCGAACTCCACCCCGAACCACACCGCGTCTTCAAGCTCGCTGCCGCCGGCGATGCACTCTTCTGAAAGATAGCGGATTCCCACGGCGAGGCGCGGCGAGACCGCGGCCTTCACGGCGGCGAGCACCTCCAGGGGAAGCCGCACCCGGCGCTCGCGCGGCCCGCCGTAGCCGTCCGGGCGATCGTTGAGCCGCGAGAGAAAGGACGCCATGGTGTAGGCGTGCGCGTAGTGGAGCTCCACGCCGTCGAAACCCGCCGCCTCCGCGCGCGCGGCCGCCGCCGCGAAGATCCCGGGCAGCACGCGCGGGAGGTCGCGGATGTGGGGCTTGTCGATGTCGGTGACGCGCTCGCGATACCCGAAGCGCAGCGCTTCCAGCTCGCGCGGCGAGAGCACGCGCTCGTGCTCGGCGTCGGAGGCGCGGATCAGCCACTCGCGGATCTCGTCGTCGGTCCGGGCCACGCCCGCGAGCAGCGCCCGGTGCCGGTCCGTCACCTCGAAGAAGCGCCGGAAGTACTTTTCCTTCTCGGGGCGTCGTTTGATCGCGAGAAAGTCGATGATCTGGATGAAGAGCCGCGTCTCGCCCCCGCTCGCGCGGCGCACGCGCTCGACGAGCTCCCGCAGCCCGGGGATGAATCGATCGTGTCCGATCCTGAGGAGCGGGCCGCTCGGGATGTCGCGGACCCCGGTGGCCTCGACCACGATCGCGCCCGGGCGCCCCTCCGCGAAGCGCTCGTACCAGTCGAGGACGTCCGGCGTGACGAACCCGTCCTCCGTGGCGCGCCACGGCACCATCGCGGGGACCCACGTCCGCTCGCGGAGCTCGACCGGCCCGATCCGCAGCGGGCGGTAGAGGAGCGAGCGGGCCGCCTCCTCGGCGGTCGGCCAGCGCGCCTCCGGGAGCGGGTGGCGGATCGGGTTCGGTGGGTGCCACACGCTTCCCATTATGGCGCGCCGCCGGGGAGCGTCCATACCGCGAGCGCGCCGGCCGCCGCGACCGGCGCGTTCGTGAAGCTCGCGGGGGCGCGCCCGGGCTCTACTCGCGGAGCAGGTGCCGCGCGATGAGGAGGCGCTGGATCTCGGTCGTCCCCTCGTAGATCCGGAGCGCGCGGACGGCGCGGTAGAGGCGCTCGACCGGGTGGCGGGCGAGGACGCCCTCGCCGCCGCAGATCTGGAGCGCGCCGTCGACGATCTCCTGCGCCTCCTCGGTCGCGAAGGTCTTCGCCATGGCGGACTCGACGGTGACCCGGGCGGCGCCGCGGTCCTTTTCCCAGGCGGCGCGGTAGACGAGGAGCCGCGCCGCCGCGAGGGACGTCGCCATGCGCGCGATCCGCTCCTGGACGAGCTGGAACTCGGCGAGGGGCTTTCCGAACTGGCGGCGCCGGCGCGCGTGCGCGATCGCCTCCGCGAGCGCGCGCCCCGCCATGCCGCACGCGGCCGCGCCCACCGTGGCGCGCATGCGGTCGAGCGTGGCGAGGCCCACCTTAAGCCCGTCTCCCTCCGCGCCGAGGCGCGCTTCCTCCGGGACGCGGCACCCTTCGAGAGCGATCTCCCCGAGCGGGTGGGGCGCGGAGAGGACCTGCGGGCCGGCGAAGCGGACGCCGGGCGCGCTCGCATCCACGACGAAGCAGGAGAGGCCGCCCTCGGCCGCCGCGAAAACGCAGTAAAAATCAGCAATTCCCGCGTTCGAAATCAGCGTCTTGCGGCCGTCGAGCACGTAGCCGCCGCCCTGCGGATCGCGCCGCGCCGCCGTGCGGATGGCCGAGACGTCCGATCCCGCCTCCGGCTCGGTCATGGCGAAGGCGGCGATCGCCTCGCCCCGCGACACGGCCGGAAGCCAGCGGGCGCGCAGCGCCGGGGAGCCCGCGAGATCGATGGGGATCGACCCGAGGCACTGGACGGCGTACACGGCGTCCGCGAGCGGGGACGCCGCCGCGAGCGCCTCGCGCACGAGGCATGCGGCGCGCAGGTCGGGCGGCGGGGCCCACCCGGTCGCGCCCAGGCGGCGCGCGATCTCCCGCGCCTGGGCGCGCGCGTCTCCGTCGGTCTCGGCGAAGGGGAGCGGGGCGATCTCGCGGGCGACGAAGGCGCCGATCTCGCGCGCGAGGGCGAGGTGGCGCTCGTCGAGGAACGCGCGCACCGCCGCCGGGTCGAGGGGCGCCGCCGCGCTCACGAAAAGCGCGGCTCCCGCCGGGCGCGAAAGGCCTCGTACGCTTCCCGGAAGGAGGGCTGCTGCATGCAGATCGCCTGGGCCTGCGCCTCCATCTCCAGCGCGGTCTCGAGATCGACCGAGGCCTCGCGATTCAGCATTTCTTTGGTCATGGCGAGCGCGAACGGCGGACCGGCTGCGAGTCGCTCCGCCCAGGCGCGCGCCTCCTCCGCAAGGCGCTCCTGGGGCACGACGCGGTGGTAGAGCCCGATGCGCTCGGCCTCGCGCGCCTCGATGAAGTCGCCCGTCATGAGCAGCTCCGTGGCGCGCCCGAGCCCCACGATCCGCGGGAGGAGCCACGCCGCGCCCATGTCGGCCCCCGAAAGCCCGACGCGGGCGAAGAGAAACGCAATCTTCGCGGATTCGGCGGCGATCCGGACGTCGCAGGCGCTGGCGATGACGGCGCCCGCGCCCGCCGCGGTCCCGTTGAGCGCGGCGACCACGGGGCGCGGGCAGCGGCGGATGGCGCCGACGAGCGCGCCGGTCGCGCGGGTAAACGCGAGAAGCCCGGCCGCGTCGCGCGCGAGGAGCCGGCCGATGATCTCCTCCACGTCTCCGCCCGAGCAGAAGCCGCGCCCCGCCCCCGTGAGGACGACCGCGCGGACGCCCGGTTCCGCGCCGAGCGCGACGAACGTGTCGCGCAGCTCGGCGTAGACCTCGAAAGTGAGCGCGTTGAGGCGCTCGGGCCGGTGGAGCGTGATCGTAGCCACGCCGGTCGCGGCATCGAGCGCGTAGAGGAAGCTCTTCGGGGCGAGCGCCATGGCCCACCCTCTACCGCGGAGCGCCCCGCGCGTCAAGCGCGCCGCCACCCCCTCGCCGCTCCACGGGGCGGGCGCGCCGTGGTATCATGCGGGCCGCTATGAGCGGGCCGCTCGACGGACGGGGCGCCGTGGTGACGGGGGGCGGTCGCGGGATCGGGGCCGCGGTCGCGCGCGCGCTTTCGGCGGCGGGGGCGGCGGTGCTCGTCGCCGCGCGCACGCGCGCGGAGGTGGAGCGCGTGGCGGCGGAGCTGCGCGCGGGCGGCGGCGCGGCGCACGCCGCCGTCTGCGACGTGACGGACCCGCAGAGCGTCGAGGCGCTCGCGCGCGCCGCGGAGGGCGCGCTCGGGAAGGTCGATATCCTCGTCAACAACGCCGGCGTGGCGACGTCGGCGCCGGTGCGCGCGCTCGCTCTGGAGGACTGGCGCCGCGCGATCGACGTCAACGCGACCGGCGCGTTCCTCTGCTCGAAGGCGTTCGTGGCGGGGATGGCCGCGCGCGGCTGGGGGCGCATCGTGAACGTCGCGTCGGTCGCGGCGCGCACGGGGCTCGCGTATACGGCGGCCTACTCGGCCTCGAAGCACGCGGTGCTCGGGCTCACGCGCTGCCTCGCGCTGGAGGTGGCGCGCGATGGGGTGACCGTGAACGCGGTGTGCCCCGGCTTTGTCGCCACCGACATGACGGAGGAAACGATTCGCCGGATCGCCGAGAAGACGGGGCTTTCGCGGGAGGCGGCGCTCGAGCGCATCCTCGCGTTCTCGCCGCAGCGGCGGCTCATCGAGCCGGACGAGGTCGCCTACGTGGTCGCCGCGCTCTGCGACCCGCGCGCCCGCGGAATCAACGGGCAGGCGATCGTAGTCGACGGGGGAGGGCTCGTCGCGTGAGCGGGCTCGCGCCCGTCGAGCCGCCCGGCTGGCCGCGCCCGAGCGGGTACTCGAACGGGATCGTTGCGCCCGCGGGCGGCCGCCTCCTCTTCGTCGCCGGGCAGATCGGGTGGGACGAGGCAGGGCGGATCGTCTCGGACGACTTCGCCGCGCAGTTCGGGCGCGCGCTCCAAAACGTGCTCGCCGTGGTGCGGGCGGCGGGCGGGGCGCCCGAACACGTCGCGCGCCTCGCGATCTACGTGACCGACCGCGCCGAGTACGCGGCCGCGCGCGCCGCGCTCGCGGGAGAGTGGCGGCGGCTCATGGGGCGGCATTACCCGGCGATCGCGCTCGTCGAAGTGAGGGGGCTTCTCGAGCCGCGCGCGAAGGTCGAGATCGAGGCAATGGCGGTGCTGCCCTGAAAAGAAACGCCCGCGCCGCGTTTCGTGCTGAATCGCCGGGGCCTTCGCGCGCGGGGCGGGCCCCGCCCGGGGCGCCGCTCGCGTGCTCAGCCCGTCCGGAGCGCGGCCTCCACGGCCTCGGCGAGGATCTCGCCGAGCGTCTCGATGAGCGCGCGCCCTTCCTCGGCGCTCGCCGCCGCCGGATCGCCGAAGTAGGCGCGCGGGCCGCCCGCCTCCTCGAAGGTGCGCTTCCCGTCGCGGATCGCGCGCGAAAGCGAGACCGGGTTCGGCGGCAGCGCCGCCCGCACGTCTTCTCGCACGAGGTCGGGGCGCGCGGCGAGGACGATCGACCCCTCATAGCGTCCCGCGTGGCATGCGCCGGAGCGAAACTCCTCGCCGAGGCGCGCCGCCCACGGCCGCCGCGTGAGGTCGGGAAAGGCCACGGCGGGTGCGCCCGCGGCCTCGATCGCGGCGGCGGCGCCGTGGAGCGCCGCGAGGTGGGCGGGCTCGAGGTGGGCGTTCGCGATCCCGAGCGCGCGCACGCCCTGGCGCGCGAGCGACCGCGCGATATCGACGACGAGCGCGGCCGCGGTCTCGGGGCGCACGGAGATCGTTCCGGAAAAGCTCGCCGCGAACTCGGCGCACGTGTAGAAAAGCGGCGGGAGGAGGAGGGCCGGGCCCGCCCCGCGCGCCAGGAGCCGCGCCGCGGCCGCGCGCGCCATGGCCTCCGCGATCACGACGTCCGTCCCGAGCGGGAGGTGCGGCCCGTGCGCCTCGACGGCGCCGACCGGGAGCAGCGCGATCGCCTGCCGGAGGTCGAGCGCGCGCACCTCCTGCCAGGTCTTTTCAAGAAGGTCGCCCACGGGCACAATGATGCCGTGACGAGCGCCGGCGCGCCAGGGCCTGCGGGGGTCGAGCTTCCGGCCGCCCTCAACATCGCGGATCGCTTTCTCGACGCCCGCGTGCGCGAGGGGCGCGGCGATCGCGTCGCGCTGCGGCTCGACGATCGCGCGCTCACGTTTCGAGACGTGCAGGCGCTCGCGAATCGCTTCGCGCACGTTCTCGCCGCGGCCGGCGTCGAGGAGGAGCAGCGGGTGCTCGTCGCGCTTCCCGACGGCGCCGAGTTCGCCGGGGCGCTCTTCGGCGCGCTCAAGCTCGGCGCGGTCGCCGTCATGGCGAACCCCGAGCAGCGCGCGGAGGACGCGGCCTGGCTCCTCGAGTACACGCGGGCGCGCGCCGCGCTCGTCCACCGCGACCAGGCGGCCCCCTGGCGCGAGGCCGCCGCGCGGGCGCGCTACTTGCGCCGCCTCCTTGTCGTGGGCGAGCCGGAGCTCGAGGCCGCGCTGGCCCGCGCCCCGGCCGAGCGCGAGACCGCGCCCACCCACCGCGACGACCCGGCGATCTGGCTCTTTTCGGGGGGGACCACCGGGCGCCCGAAGGCCGTCGTCCAGACGCACGGCTCCTTCGCGAACACGGCGGAGCTTTACGGAAAGGGCGTCCTGGGCGTGCGCGAGGACGACATCACGATCTCGGTTCCCAAGCTCTACTTCGGCTATGCGACCGGGTCGAACCTCTTCTTTCCGTTCGCGGCCGGGGCGAGCGCGGTCCTCTTTCCCGAAAAGCCCACGCCGGAGGTCCTCTTCGAGAAGATCCGCCGGCACCGCCCGACAATTCTCGTCAACGTCCCCACCATGATCGGGCGCATGGTGGCGCACCCCGAAGCGGCGCGCGCGGACCTCTCGTCGCTCCGGCTCGCGACGTCGGCGGGGGAGGCGCTTCCGGTGGAGCTCTACCGCCGCTGGCGCGAGACGTTCGGCGTGGAGCTTCTCGACGGGCTCGGGACGGCCGAGATGTGGCACATCTTCATCTCGAATCGACCGGGCGAGGTCCGCCCCGGCACGCTCGGGAAGGTCGTTGCGGGGTTCGAGGTGAAGGCGTGCGACGAGGCGGGGCGCGAGGTGCCGCCCGGCGAGGTGGGCGAGCTCTGGGTGCGCGGGCGCTCGCGCGCGATCTGCTACTGGCAGGACATGGAGCGGACCGCGGCCGCCTTCCGCGGCGAGTGGTACGTCTCGGGCGACCTGATCGCGCGCGACGCGGAGGGCTGGATCACGTACTGCGGGCGGCGCGACGACATGCTCAAGGTGGCGGGGAAGTGGCTCGCGCCCCAGGAGCTGGAGGGGCGGCTCCTCGAGCACCCGGCGGTCAAGGAATGCGCCGTGGTCGGGGTTCCCGGAAAGGACGGGCTCACGAAGCCGATCGCCTTCGTGGTGGCGCGCGAGGGGGCGGGCGGCCCGGGGTCGCCGCTCGCGGAGGCGCTGCGCGCCTTCTGCGCCGAGCGCCTCGACGCCTGGAAGCGCCCTCGCGAGATCGTCGTGCTCGACGCGCTGCCGCGGACCCACCTCGGGAAGGTCGATCGCGGCGCGCTCAAGCGCCGCGCGGCCGGGCCGCCCGAGTGAGGGCGCGCGCGTGCCGCGTGCGGGCCGCTTCCACTCTCACGCGCTGGGCTCGCCCGTCGCGGCGGCGCCGGCGCGCCAGCGGTCGTAGAGCGCCACGAACTCGGGATCGCGCCGCGCGAGGCTCTCGCGGTCGAGCCGCCCGCTCCGGGTCATGCACGACCAGGCGAACGGGATTGGGTCGAGGCGCATGTGCTCGCGCGCGCGCTCGAACCAGACGAGGCTCTCCTCCGCGGCCGCCTGATACTCCTCGACGGCGGGCCGCCGCGCGCGCTCGAACTCGGGGAGGGCGGCCGCCGGGGCGCCGCCCGCCGCCTTAAGCGCGCGGGCCAGCGCGATCGCGTCCTCGAGCGCGAGCTTGGTCCCCGAGCCGATCGAGAAATGCACCGTGTGGAGCGCATCCCCGAGCAGCACCACGTTCTCGTGCCACCAGCGGGCGTTGCGCAGGACGGCGAAGCGGACCCACTTCGATTGGTTCGAGAGGAGCGGCGCGCCGCCGAGGTCCTCCGCGAACACGCGTTCGAGCAGCGCGAGCGCCTCCGACTCCGTCTTCGCGGCCAGTCCGGCGCGCTCCCACGCCGCCGGGTCGCATTCGACCACGAACGTGCTGTGCGTCTTGCTGAATTTGTAGGAGTGCGCGACGAACACGCCCTCCGGGGCCTCGCGGAACGTGAGGGTGAGCCCGTGGAAGAGGCGCGGCGTTCCAAGCCAGATATAGCGATTCGCGCGGTAGTCGAAGGACGGTTGAAAGCGCTCGCGGAAGGCGTCGCGGACGGCGCTGCCAATCCCGTCCGCGCCGACGAGCAGGTCGCATTCCGCGGCGAGCGCGGCCGGGTCTGCCACGGGCGTCTCGAAGCACATGCCGACGCCCAGCGCCTCGCACCGGCGCGCGAGGATTCCGAGCAGCGCGATCCGCGCGATTCCGGAAAACCGATTGCCGCGCACGGAGATCTTCTGCCCGCGGTGCACGATGTCGACGTTGTCCCAGGTCTCGAAGGCGGCCGTGATCTCGCGCCAGGTGGGCTCGTCGGCCTCGCGCAGATAGGAGAGGGTGCGGTCCGAGAACACCACGCCCCAGCCGTGGGTGCGGTCGCGCGGGTTCTTCTCGAAGACGACCACGTCCGCGCGCGGGTCTTGCCGTTTCGCGAGGAGAGCGAAGTAGAGCCCGGCGGGGCCGCCCCCGCAGATCCGGATCTTCATCGGCTCCGCGTTTCCTTCTCCGCCGCCGCCCGCCGTCTGTCGATCTCGACGTCCACTCCGCCCGCGCCCGCGCCCGCGCCGCACTGCGCGCCGATCGAGAAATCGCTCGTGGCGGTCCGTTCCTCCCGCCTGGATTATAGCCGCCGGGGCCTGCGCGCGGCATCCTGGGGCGCATGAGCGCGACGAAGAGCGCGTACGAGAACGGCGCGATCGCGCACGGGCGCGACGCGCTCGTCCTCTGTCTGGGGCGCTTCGACGACGCGGCGCCCGGAGAGCGCGCGAGCGAGTACTTCGCGGACCCGTACTACGCGAGCACGCTCGCCCGCGACCGCGACTTCCTGCGCGCCGAGGACTACTTCTTCCGCTACGACGCGGACTGCCACTGGCTCACGCGCACGCTGCCCGGAAGGTCGTGGCGGCCGCTGCGGCGCCTTCTCGGCGGGGTGCTGCTCGGCTCGACGAACCTGATCTCCTGGTCGCAACGGCTGCGCCCGATCCTCAAGGTCCGCCGCCGCCCGCCCGTGGTGGTGGACCTCTTCGTTCCCGAGCCGCGCTTCGACGACTTCTTCGCGTGGTACGAGCGAGAGATCGACTACTGGCCGCTCTGGATCGTGCCGTGCCGCATTCCGCGCCCCTACCCCTGGCTTTCGGAGGAGCGGCGCGAGCGCTTCCGCGGCGGGCTCGCGATCGACTGCGCGATCCACGGGCTCCCGAACGACCGGCCGGGGGTCGATCTCAACGAGGTGCTCGAGCGCAAGACCTACGAGCTCGGCGGCGTGAAGACGCTCATCTCGAAAAACTGCTATGACGAGGCCACGTTCTGGACCATCTACCACCGGGAGAACTACGAGCGCGCGAAGCGGCGCCTCGACCCGCACGGGGTGTTCCGCGGGCTCTACGAGAAGTTTCACGCCGCGGCGCCGTAGGGGGGCGGGCGGCCGGGCGGCGCGCGGTATAATGGGGGCATGCCGCACGCGCGCGCGCTTCATGTCTTTCACTGCGGGCTCGCGTCGGTTCCGGCGGCCCTCATGACGGACGGGCGGCCCAGCGCCGCGCTTGCGCTGCGGATCGACGCGCTCCCGATCCTCTGCTTCGCGGTGGAGCTCTCGGAGGGCGGCTGGGTGCTCGTGGACGCCGGGCTCGCGGCGCCGGCGCGCGCGATCCGCGTCGAGCCCGAGTGGACGCACGCGCGGCGGCTCGCCGCGCTCGGGATCTCGCGGCGGGACGTGCGGGCGGTCGCGCTCACGCACCTCGACTACGACCACACGGGCGGGCTCGTGGACCTCGCCGACCGCGAGGTCTACGTCGCCGCGGCGGAATGGCGCCACGGGGCGGAACCGGGCGCGCGCGACCGCTGGTTGCGCCTCACGCCGCGCGACTATCGCGGACTCCAGCGCGTGCACGAGGTCTCCTTCGCGGCCGCCGCGGCCGGGGGACTCCCGCCCCTCCACGAGATCCCCGAGTCCGCGGGCGCCGTGGCCCTCGTCTCGCTTCCGGGGCACACGCCCGGACATGCGGGGGCGCTCGTGCGGCTCGCCTCGGGCGAGCGGTTCCTCCTCTGCGGGGACGCCTGCTACGCGAGCGCGCAGGCGACGGACGGCGTTCCCCTCGGCCCGCTCGCCCGCGCCGCCGCGCACGACCCCGCCGCCGCCGGCCGGACGCTCGAGGCGCTGCGGCGCTGGCGCGCCGCCGAGCCCGATCTGCAG
>FWPU01005686.1_pt1 | contig 26438 bp, 19 predicted proteins | sample 2228361 | NCBI WGS metagenome assembly FWPU01 (sample SAMEA103939777, study PRJEB20133) | metagenome
GGTACGAGCCGCCGGCTTTACGCCGGCGGGGCTTGCGGGGGTGCTAGTCATGCGTTCGTGGCCCGGCGGGGTCAAACCCCGCCGCTCGTAGCGGGGTGAAACCCCGCGGCTCGTCGCTCGCACGTCGCCGCTTACGAGCCGCCGGCTTTACGCCGGCGGGGCTTGCGGGGGTGCTAGTCATGCGTTGGTGGCCCGGCGGGGTGAAACCCCGCCGCTCGTAGCGGGGTGAAACCCAGCCGCTCGTAGCGGGGTGAAACCCAGCCGCTCGTCGCCGCTCGCTAGTGCCGCGGCCCGTCTCGCCTTGCTCCCAGTGCAGGCTGGGGTGCGGCTGCTTCGTCCTGTATCGAGTCCGTCCCCTTAGCCTCCGGCTCCCACGGCCCAAAACGCCGCTGGTGGTACAGCACCAGGCCATGCGCGGCGTGGTAGAGGCCGCCGCACTCCAGGTCGAGCTTTCGTGTAGCCTCCAGTTTGCCGCACAAGAAGAGCACCGCCCGAGTGATCCAGGGCTGGCGCAGCTCTTCGTCCTTGAGGGCCAACATCAAGAACTCAAGCGTGTGTCCCGTAGTATTGATCTGCACCCCCACGTCCGCCGCCTGGCCGGGGCCATGAAAGTAATTGCTTGAAAACGACCCATCAGCATTCTGATAGCGCTGGGCCGCGGCGACAGACTCTTGAATCTTCTTCTCAGCCTCCAGCCAGCCCCCCTCTAGCGGCTGGCCGGATTGGAGGAATCGATTTACGGCCGCACACAATCCATACAACCGGTGCGTGCCGCCGCAGGCACTTGCGCGCAGATCTTGGCGGGCCTCCATGGCCACGAGGCGTTCGAGGGTCCACTCATCGCCATTCTTGGCCTTCCAGCGGGCATCGAGCGGCAAATAGGTAGAGAAGGCCATTACGGTCCAGGTGGCTTCCATGCCGTCGTAGACATCCCATTGGGCCTGGCGGACCATATCGGCCGTCGTGAAGCGCTGGCCGCGCACAACGATGGTTCGGTCGGGTGCCAGCCCGATTTGGGAGAGATAGCCGAGCCATTGATCTTCGTGTCCCTGGCCCACCTTGTCTCCGGGTTCGAGGATCGCTTCCAGACCCTGCCCCTCGGGGAACTGTTCGCCGGGAACGAGGGTCCAACCGGCAAGCTGGCCGCCTTCGAGCAGGTAATCGAGTGCAGGTACAGGCTCGCCATCGACGAGCACCTCGAGCCGTGGTCCGAAGGCCAGCACGCCATGCACCACTTGCCACGCATTCGAGACCTTCACGTTCAGGTGTCTCGCCAGCGTAAAGCCCAGCACACGGCTGATGCGTTCGCGGAGTTCCTCGTCGCTTGGAAGCTGAGTATCGCCCTGCGTCTGGTGCGAGGCTTCTGCGTTCGCAGCCTTTGGCACCGCGGCCGCGTCATGCTCGGAGCCTGGGCCGCTGCACCCGACGGGCACAAAGAGCACAAGGAGCAGCGTTGCGATGCTGGTGCGGAGTCGTGGGTGCCAATCGCTCGCCAGGGCAAGCCTGTTCATGGGAGGGGTTCCACGGGCTAACGGCGGCGCCAGCGCACAAGCCGGGAGTGGGAGTGTGCGGTCCCGCGTTCGGAGGGAGTACTGGCTACATCGGCCTATCTAGGGCTCTGCGTACGAAACATACCATGAAAACTGGCGGTACTCCAGTAAGAGAGGCAATCTGCCACAGTTGGGAAAGCATTGCGGGGACCGATACTGCAAGCTTGCGGCTGTGTTAGATGTAGAGGCAGGCCGCACGGCCGTTATACGTTGATGGTTGTGGCAGGATGGCCGCCCATTGGGCCATAGCTGGCCGCACGCCATTACGCTGTCTAGACTTAGGGAGGTGTGGACTGAAGTCGTTGGACCTGGATTCGAACTTCCGCCCCAAGGAACGCCGCTGTGCCTCGCAGTGCGGCTAGCCCCACGGCCCCTGAGCTTGTCGACCCCGACGTACGCCTGATGCTCCAGGTGCGCGAGGGCAATGCGGCGGCATTTGAAGAGCTGGTAATGCGCTATCAGGACCGGCTGGTTTCTGTGCTGGAACACCTGGTGGGTACGCGCACGCTGGCCGAGGACCTGGCGCAGGAGGTTTTCTTGCGGGTGTATCGGTCTCGGGAGCGCTACACGCCCGACGCCAAGTTCTGCACGTACTTGTTCACGATTGCCAACAACCTGGCCACCAACGCCCTGCGCGACCTGTCTCGGCGGCGGGAGGTACAAGTGGCCGCAGATCCGGCGGCAAGCGGCGCCACATCGCTGGACGAGCTGGCAGTGGCTGCAAGCGGGCAAATGCCGACCCGCGTGGCAGACAAAGCCGAGCTGCGTGCTGTGGTTCGGCAGGCGCTGGGCGTACTGAACGAACGGCAGCGGATGGCTGTGCTGCTGAACAAGTTCGAAGGCATGAGTTACGCGGAGATTGGGGCTGCCATGAAACTCTCTCCGGAGGCTGTGAAATCTCTGCTTGCGCGGGCGCGCGAGCATCTTCGCCAAGTATTGGAGCCCTACCTGGCCAGCGGCCGACAGCCGCAGGCGAGTTGACGCCATGCAATCTACCAACGCTTCGTTTGCCGACGATCCGCAGCTTACGGCCGAGCTGGTGGCCTACCTGGATGGGGAATTGGATGCAGAGGCCAGCCGCCGCATCGAGGAGCTGTTGGCCACCTCTCCAGAGGTTCGCGAGCGTCTGATCCACCTGGAACAGACCTGGGATCTGTTGGACGAGCTGCCGCGTGTGTGCGTGGGAGACGTGTTCACGCGTTCGACCATCGAGATGGTCGCCCTCAAGCAGGAAGAGGCCCTAGAACACGACGCGCCGTCGGGAAGGCGCGGATGGCGGCAGTTTCTGTTGCCCACGGCGAGCCTGCTGGCGGCCGCCGTGCTCGGCTGGCTGGCACTGCCGCTCGTCTGGCCGGATCCGAATCGCAGGCTGCTGGAGGACCTGCCGGTGCTGGAGCACCTTGACGAGTACCAGCAGGTGGGAGACATCGAGTTCTTGCGGCGATTGCAGGCCGAGGGCCTGTTCGCGGAGGAGCAGAGCGATGCGTTTTGACGCCTGCTCTGCCTGGGGAGGAGATTTTTTGCGGGCTGCCGTCTGGGTTCTGTGCGGCCTGGGCCTGGCACAGACTGTGCAAGCAGAAGATGCGCTGGCCGAACGGCGTGCCCGCATCGCGGCGATGACCGCCGCCGAGAGAGAACAGCTTGCGCGCAGGTATGACCGCTTTATGGCCCTCTCGCCAGAAGAACAAGGGCGGTTGCGGGCCTTGCACCGTGCGCTGGAGCAGGATCCGGCTGCCGACGAGCTGCGTGCCGTGATGGCGAGATACCATCGTTGGTTATCGCGGCTGTCGACCGCGCAGCGGGCGGAGTTGTTGGCCATGGAGCCCGAGGAGCGGTTGGAGAAGATTCGTCAGTTGCGGGCGGACGAGCGGGCACGTCAGCGTCGGCGATTGTCGCCCGAAGACAGGCAGGCGGTCCGACGGTGGATCGAAGGGCTGGTGCGCAGCCGCATTGCGCAGCAGGAGTGGGAGCGGTTGGAAGCGCTGCCGGAGCCGCAGCGGCGCGCGGAGCTGGCTCGGCTGGTGATGCAGCGGCGTCAGCAGAACCTTCGCTTGGGAACAGCGAACGAGGAGAGCCTGAAGGAGCTGCGCGAGGCGCTCTCGCCCCGTGCTCGCGAGGCGCTGGACGCTGAGGGAACGCTTGAAGAACGCCGGGCGCTGGTGGGCATTTGGATCCGGCAGGCATTCGCAGACGTTTATACGAGGGGCCCCTTCCGCAGGTGGCAGCCGCCTGACCCAGAGGTGTTGATGAGATTCATGAACGAGGAACTCTCGCCGCATGAGCGTCAGGAGCTGACAGGTCTTTCGGAGGACGAGCTGCTGCTCCGGTTGCAGCGGATGTATTTCCAACGCCAAATGAGGCGCAACCAGCAGAACAAGGGCCCGCGCGGGGCAACTCCTTGGGAGCGCAAACGGCCCGAACCTCAGCGAGAGCGGCGGCCGTAGGGGCGTCAGCTTCAGGTGGGCCGGCCGACAAGCATTCGGCCGGCCAAGCGAGGGCGGGGGGTATAAAGCCCGGCGTTTGCAGCGGGGGGGGAACTTGCGCCACCTCAGAAACGAAGCCGCCCATGCTGGCTGCTCTTCTCCTGGAACTTGCATCCTGCAAGTCTGCCACAGCGGTCGGCGTTCATGCGTGGCGGGGCGCAGTTACCCAGACCAAAAGCGTCTCTCCAGCCGTGTCGTTCTCCAGGGCACATTCATACCCGGCCGGTACGAGCAAGGCCGCGCCTTCGGCAAGCCGTTGCTGCCGGCCGCAGACTTGGCAGCGGCAGCGGCCCCGCGCAGCCAGAACCGTCACATCGCCTTGTCGGCGCTGCATCGTTCCTCGGCTGCCGGCGGCAAGCACGACGGCTCCCATTCCCATACTGCCAAGCGCCGGTCGAGAAAACCAACTTGCCAGCGGTATATCGCGCTCTTGCCGGACAGTCAGCTCCGACCCGAGAGTCAGGTCCGAGGCGAAGGCAGCCTGCACCGCACGCGCGCCAGCCGGTGGCAGCACCGCGCGAACGATCTGTTCCCCTCCCGGCTCCCCCAACGCCGAGCTAGGCATCATGCGGCGAACATAGCGATCTGCTACCAGGGTGCGAGTCGGCTCCGCAGATCCCATCGCAATGTAAATCGTTGCAGGACGATGTGCCGATCTGTTGCTCGCCCGATGTGGCGTGTGGGGGGGAACGCACAGCGCGTCTCCAGCATTTAGCTGGTATGCCCGGTCTTCGACCTGCAAGAGCAGCTCGCCGGCCGTGACGACCATCAGCTCCGGAAACAAATGCTCGTGGCAGGGGAGTCCCTTTTGTGGGGCAAACTTCACCCACCCCACTGTCATGTTTGCCTGAGAGTTGAATCCTCCCACAAGTGGGCGAAACACAACGCCAGGCTCCAGCTCCAGCCGAGCAGCCCGCGCGGTAGTGGCGACTACGACGGGCACGTCGGTCCCACCCGCAGAATGCCCACCGGGCAGCCGCGTGGCGTCATCGCGCGTACCTACGACCGGCGTACCGCCTACAGCCGGCAGTGAGTGCGCAACAGCCAACGACCCCGCAACCACCGACGAGCCCCCAACGGCCGGCGAGCTGACAGCGGGGGACGCACCGGCCTCAGCCGTGATTGTTGTCTCAGCCAAGCCGGCCCCCACCGGAGCCGAGCCTGAGGCGGCCGGCGCGGCTGCCCGCATCGGCGGCGTTGCCGCAGGCGCGTGCCCCATGGTTCGAGAGCCGACCCCTTCTTCAGCCGCCTCGCGTTGCTCCGCGACCGAGACCGGAAAACCTGGCTTTATGCTTGGTATGCGGCCGACCGCTGCGACCACTGCGCTGATGCTCCGCACGAGCAGCCCGGCGTCCAGTCCCACGCCCAGGAAGCGAAACCCCTGGGCGCGCCGCGAGAGCAGATCGTCGGCATCTGTTGCCACCACGCCGCAGTGTTTGCCATGGCGCCGCACCGTGTCTTTGATTGCCAGAAGTTGCTGAGCGACGCCAGGACCCTCCCACTGGCCCGGAAAGCCTGCCGTCGACGAGAAATCGGCAGGCCCCAGTTGCACGAGTTCCACTCCCGGCACCTGGCAGATTTGTTCGATGTTCTCTGCGGCACGAACGCTCTCGATGATGGGCACCACCAGCACATTCGCCTCGGCCTCGGCCACGTGTTGTGGCAGGCAGCGGCCCCAGCACGTCGCTCGTTCTCCGCCGATGCCTCGGCGGCCCGGCGGGGGGTAATGAGCATATGCCACGGCCCGCGCCAACTCTTCGGCCGTCTCGATCCACGGGATCACGACGCCGTCGGCCCCAATGTCGAGCGCGCGCTTGATCAATCCGGCGTTCAGCTCCGCCAGGCGCACAAGTGCCACCGTGCGGCTGCGCACCGCTGCCCGGAGGTGGTCGAGGATTTCGCGCCAGTCCAGGTGGCCATGCTCTGCGTCGATGACCACCCAATCGAGCCCCAAGGCCACGGCCATCTCTGTGATGCTGGCAGATTCGAGCGTAATCCAAAGGCCGTAGGTCGGCTCGTCGGCAGCCAGCTTGCGGCGCAGTTCCTGCAAGGCGGGGGCGTTCATGGGCCATGCAAGTCTAGCCCGCCCTATGCCTGCCGGCAATCAGCCGCCAGATCAGACGTGCCACGCTCGTGCACACAACGGTTACCCCACCCCCAGATCGCTACGACCCGTACCCGCAAGCTATAGAACGACCCCCTCTTGCACGCTCCGGCCGCCGTGCCGCTACGCAGCTTGCGGCCAACGCTGGCCGTCTGCTGCCGAATGGCTACAATGCCCAGACGGCGGTCGGGCGCCGGCCGCCTCCAGGCTTGTTTGACATGACAACTGCGCTCCTCCACACACCGCTGTACGAGTGGCATGCTGCGCACGGCGCGCGGCTGGTCGATTTTGCCGGCTGGGCCATGCCCGTGCAGTACCGCTCTGTTGTCGAGGAGCACCACGCCACGCGCCGCAACGCCGGACTGTTCGATGTCTCGCACATGGGGCGGCTCCGGTTCGAAGGCGCAGGTGCCGCTGCATTGCTCGACGGGCTGGTCTCGCGCCGCGTATTGGACCAGCCGCCGGGACAGGTTCGCTACGCGCTGATTACCAATGAACGCGGCGGCGTCATCGACGACGTGCTGGTCTACCACCTCAGCAACGCTGCGGGCGGCTCTTACTACGTGATGGTCGTGAACGCGGCCAACCGCGAAAAAGTCCTGCGGTGGCTGGAGGTGCGTACAGCCGGGCGCCGCGACGTGCATACTTTGGACGTGAGCGACGCCTGGGCGATGCTGGCGGTACAAGGTCCACGGGCGTGCGAGCTGTTGCAGCCTTGTTTGCCCGAGTTGGATCTGGCAGGCTTGCGATTTTATCGCGCCGTGGAGACGGTGTTCGATCTGTCGGGAGAGCGCGCCGCTGGCGTCGTGAGCCGCACGGGATATACGGGAGAAGATGGGTGCGAGCTGATGCTGGGAGCGGCGGCCGCGGTCAGGGCGTGGGAGTTGCTGGTGGCGGCCGGGGCGGCACCGGCTGGATTGGGGGCGAGAGACACGTTACGGCTGGAGGCGGGCATGCCCCTGTATGGGCATGAGCTGAGCGAGGATATCGACCCGTTTCAGGCGGGGCTGGATTTTGCCGTAGACCTGGAGGGACGGGAGTTTACGGGCCGTGCTGCACTCATTGAGCGGCGCAACAGCCCGAGGCTGCCGCGGCGCATCGGTCTGGAACTCGCGGGCCGCCGCGCCGCCCGACAGGGAGACGCGGTGTGCCATGGTACAGAACGCGTGGGCGAGGTGAGCAGCGGCAGTTTTTCGCCCACATTGGGCCGCCCGATCGCCATGGCTTACGTGGCACCGCACGAGACGACCGAGGGCAGGGCGTTGGAGATCGACGTTCGCGGCCGACGGGAACCGGCCGTCGTTGTGCGTCTGCCGTTCTATCGCCGCCAACAATCTGGGAGGAAGATGTGAGGCCGGAAGAGCTGCTGTTTACCCGAACGCACGAGTGGGTGCACTTCGAGCAGGCTGCCGATGGTTCGCAAGTCGCCACCATGGGCATCACAGCCTTTGCCGTGGAGGCACTCACGGATCTTACGTATTTGGAGTTGGCGGCGCCGGGCAGCCACGTCACGGCGGGCCAGCCGTGCGGAGAGATCGAAAGCGTCAAGGCGGTAAGCGACCTGTACAGTCCGGTGACGGGCGAAGTGGTGGAGGCCAACACGGCCGTGCGCGACAAGCTGGAGCTGCTCAGTCAAGATCCCTATGGCAGCGGCTGGCTGCTGAAGATACGGACGACAGAAGGTGCCGCGCGTGCCGAACTGCTTGACTACGCGGCCTACCAGCGGCAATGTGCCGAGGAACCTCACTAGCTCGACCAGACATGGCCTACATTTTGAATACGCCGCAAGAGCAGCAGGCGATGCTGGCCGCCATCGGGGCCGCATCGCTGGACGATTTGTTTGCCATGGTGCCGCAGGAGTTGCGGCTGGGCCGCGAACTCGAGCTTCCTCCGGCGCTGACAGAGATGGAACTGCTGCACCATGCACAGCAGTTGGCAGCGAAGAACCGGTCTTGCCGGGATTTGGTGTGTTTTCTGGGGGCGGGGGCCTACGACCACTTCGTGCCTGCGGTGGTCGATCAGCTTGCTGGGCGCGGCGAGTTTTATACCTCTTATACCCCATACCAGGCCGAGGCCAGCCAGGGGAATCTCCAGGCATTCTTCGAGTACCAGACGCTGATCACGCGGCTAACCGGGATGGACGTTTCGAATGCCAGCCTGTACGACGGCGCCACAGCGGCTGCCGAGGCCGTGCTGTTGGCCCTCTCGGCCACGGGCCGGCGGCGGATTTTGGTGCCGGAAAGCCTTCACCCCGAGTATCGGCAGGTACTGGCCACGTACCTGGCGCACCTGGATGCGGATCTGGTCACGCTCGGCACTCCCTCGGGCAGCCTGCTGCCGGACGAGCTAGCGCGGGCTGCAGACGCGCACACGGCTTGCGTGCTCGTGCAGCATCCCAATTTTTTTGGCGTTCTGGAAGAGATGGCGGCGCTAGCGGCGGTGGCGAAGCGGGCCGGGGCGTTGTTCATCGCGGCTGTGGATCCCATCAGCCTGGGCATCCTCAAGCGGCCCGGAGAGTATGGGGCAGACATCGTAGTGGCCGAGGGGCAGGCGCTAGGAAATCCGCTGAGTTATGGCGGCCCCTACCTGGGGATCATGGCCTGCCGAGAAATGTTGATGCGCCGGCTGCCCGGCCGAATCGCCGGCCAGACGACCGATCGCCACGGCCGCACGTGCTATGTGCTTACCTTGCAAACACGAGAGCAGCACATTCGCCGCGAACGCGCTACAAGCAACATTTGCACCAACCAGGGCCTGCTCGCCCTGCGCGCCGCCATCTACCTGGCGGTGATGGGCCCCCAAGGCCTACGCGAAACAGCCACCCTCTCGCTGTACAAGTGCCGCTACCTGGCCCGCCGGCTCGTTGAGGCCGGCAAGGGGCGATTCGAGCCCGCATTCAATCGGCCAACGTTCAAAGAGTTCGTGCTCCGCGACCGCAGCGGCCGGGTCGAGCAGGTGATCGCGGATTGTCGTGAGGCTGGATACCTGGCTGGTCTGCCGCTGGGGAGGTGGTATCCGCAATGGGCAGACTGCTGGCTGCTGGCAGTGACCGAGCAGCGAACCGTAGATGAGATGGAGGGCCTGTGCAGATGCATCGCTCAGGCTTAACGGGCAACTGGTCCCGCTCTTGATGCGGGCATATCTGTGGGGGAAATGCCGCTCGATGCGTAATCAACTGGCAACGCAGACGCTGTTTGAAATCTCGAAGCCGGGCCTGCGCGGCTGCCGTTTGCCGCCGCCCGACGTGCCTGCTGCGCCCCTGCATGAGCTATTGCCTGCCGACGCGCTGGCGGCAGGACCTCCTCCGCTAGCCGAGCTGGCCGAGCCGGACGTAGTGCGCCACTTCACGAACCTCTCGACTCAGAACATGTCGGTCGATACGCACTTCTATCCGCTAGGCTCCTGTACAATGAAGTACAACCCCAAGCGGAATGAGCGCGTCGCCAGCGTGAGCGGCCTGGCTGATTTGCACCCGCTTCAGCCCGATGCCACGGTACAAGGCCTATTGGCGCTGCTTCATGAGCTGGCTGGCATGTTGGCAGAGATCGCTGGCCTGCCCGCCGTCTCGTTGCAGCCTGCGGCCGGGGCGCACGGAGAACTAACGTCGCTGCTCATTGCAGCAGCGCATTTCCGCCGCCGCGGCGAGAATCGCTGCAAAATCCTCGCCCCAGACAGTGCCCACGGAACCAATCCCGCCAGCGCGGCCATGGCCGGCTTTACGGCTGTGACCGTGAAAAGCACTCCCCAGGGATTTGTCGATCTGGAAGACCTGCGCCGCAAGCTCGACCCTCAGGTCGCCGTGTTCATGATCACCAACCCCAATACCCTGGGGATGTTCGACCCGCAGATCCGTGTGATTGCAGAACTGGTGCACAGCGCCGGCGGCCTGATCTACCTGGACGGCGCGAACATGAACGCCATTCTGGGGATCAGCAGGCCCGGCGATTTTGGGGCCGACATGATGCACTTCAACTGTCACAAGACCTTTAGCGGTCCTCATGGCGCTGGCGGGCCGGGTGCGGGCCCCATCGCCGTCACCGGCGACCTGGCACCCTACCTGCCCGTGCCGCTTGTCGAATGCGACGGTCGAGGCTTTCGCCTGGTCTACGATCGGCCCCTCTCCATCGGGCGTGTAAGGTCGTTCTTCGGCAATGTCGGCGTGCTGATCCGGGCCTGGTGCTATCTGCGCACGCTCGGCGCCGGCGGCTTGAAGGAGGTGAGCACGCAAGCCGTGCTGAATGCCAATTACTTGCTCAGCCGCGTGCAGCATATCTTGCCGGTTCCGCAAGGGAACCGATGTATGCATGAATTCGTAGCCTCGGCTGCCCAACTCAAGACCGAACGTGGCATCTCGGCCATGGACTTGGCAAAGCGGCTGCTCGATTACGGCTTTCATGCACCCACGGTGTATTTTCCGCCCATCGTTCGCGAGGCCCTGATGATCGAGCCGACCGAGACAGAGAGCAAACAGACGCTAGACGCCTTTGCCGACGCGCTGGAACGTATCGTGAGCGAATCGCCCGAACTGCTGCACCAGGCACCGCATACCACGCTCAGGTCGCGTCCAGACGAGGTGCAGGCTGCTCGGCACCCCGTCACCGCCTGGGGCGCAGGCCGGAGTTGAGGCAGCCTGGCATGAGCGGCCCGGTCTGCCGCCTGCTCTTCGATCCTCCCGGCGCCGGGGCCTGGAACATGGCTGTGGATGAAACCCTGCTCGACAGTGCGGCGGCAGGCCGGGCAACGCTGCGCTTTTACACCTGGCATGAGGAAACGCTCTCGCTAGGGTACTTCCAGCGCTGGAAAGCGTACGCCGTGCCCCCGTGCGGCCCCAGCCTGCCCGTGGTGCGGCGGCCTTCAGGAGGGGGGGCCATCTTGCACGGTACCGACCTGACCTACGCTTTGGCACTCCCTTTGGGCACATGGCCCCAAAGGAAGACCGGTGCGCTGTGCTTGGCCGTGCATCAGGCGCTGGTCGATGCCCTGCTGCGGCTGGGGATCACTGCGTATTTGGCCGCTTCAGGAGCTGGGCAGGACTCGGGCGACAGTACATTTCTATGCATGTGCAATGTATCGGCGGGAGACGTGTTGGTGAGGGGCGTCAAGGTCGCCGGCAGCGCCCAACGGCGGCGAGGCGCGGGTGTGTTGCAGCATGGTAGTGTGCAGTTGAGGCCCGTCCTACGGGCAGCAGAGCTTGCGCAGGCTGTACACGCGCATCACCAGGGAAGCGCGTACGCTGCTGCGGCGTATCCGCCGGGGGTGCTGGGTCTGGGCGGCCCAATGCCGGACCCCATGGAACTGGCGAACCATTGGTCGCTACAGATTGCCAACGCCCTCGGGCTCACGCTGGCGACGGCGTGCATGGATCCGATAGAGTGCCAAACGGCCAAGCGGCTTGCGAGCGAGCGGTATCTTGCTCCTGGCTGGACGTTTCGAGGGTGATGGCCCAAATTCGAAAGCGAGGTGATTGACAGTCAGAATTTGCGTTGCTAGGATACGGGCGCTACCGTGAAGTTCTTGCGCGTGGCGGTTCGCAGGAACGTAGCTCCGCATGCACTTAGTGGAGCGAAGGACTGGGCCCCAAGCGCACAGCGAGAGGGAGTAGCGGGAACTTAAGCGGGGGTTCTCCCTGCTTTGCTTCGCTGCCCGCTTTCGCGGCTTTTCTGAACTAGCGGTCTTGTTTGTACTCGGATATGTCTTCTGTTGCGACAGGTTCTCTGCAGGGTTTGCCGTTTCGGCCTCGATTCAGCCCTTTATCCTAATCCCCCCTCTGCGGAGCATCAGTGGCATATGGAAGTTCGACTTAAAGTGCTCGTAGGAGCCAATGCCGGCAAGGAAGTGTTGGTTACCGGACCGAAGTTTCTCATTGGTCGGGCCGAAGACTGTCAACTTCGCCCGCGTAGCGATCTGGTCAGCCGTCACCACTGCGTCCTCGTCCAGGAAGAGGGCTATTTAGGCTTGCGCGATTTTGGCAGCAAGAACGGAACACTGGTTAACGGCGAGCGTGTGGTCGGTGAGGTCGAGATCAAAGCGGGGGACCGCATCAGAATTGGTCCGCTGGAGTTTGAGGTGGCCATCGGCAGCATGGCGCCCGTGAAGAAAAAGCCGCCGGTGGAGAGCGTGCAAGAGGCAGCTAAGCGAACGGCCGAGGCGGCAGCGAGCGCAAGCAAAGCTGTCGATATGGATGTGAGCCAATGGCTTTCGACCGGAGACAGCAAGGTTGCTTCCGCCGATACCCGCGTTCTCAATATGAACGAGACGGGTGAAATCGACGTGAACGCCTTGTTCGCCAAGACCCCAGAGGAAGCGGCCCAGCAGGACACGCCGGCCCCACCCAAGCCCGCAAAGTTGCCGCGTTCTACCCAGGCTCCTCAGCCAGACAGCCGTTCGGCAGCAGCGGATGTGCTGAACAAGTTCTTCAAGCGCCGCTAACCGCGGCTGCCGTATGGCGTGAGCGGATGCGACGTCCATGCGGCGTACAGTCTATGTAAGTCGGGGCGACGTGTAGGGAGGGGGACCAGGTCTCATGCCACAATCCCTATCTTGTTTCGCGCCTCCGGGACGCTGCCAGGCGTCGAACGGAGTTCTTTCCGGCGGTTGCCCACTCTAAATCCGCCGTCTGCTCAATGCCCACTGCCGTACTGCTTGAAACTCCCTCGGCACTAATAGCGAGTGCGCCTGTTGCAAGTGCCGCTACCAACGCAGGTCGGAGCCGCGTTAGCCATAACGCGGGTGAATCGGAGCCGCGTTGGCCACGCCAGAGGTGAAGCTCCTTGGAGGCTCCCCAGGCACGGCAGCCCGCACTCTGCCGAGCGCGGTTGGGGCGAGCGCGGTTAGGCCGAGCGCAGCTACGGCGAGCAATGCTCGGATTGCGCTAAGAGCCTGGTGGCTGTCTTGGGCGGTTCACGCGCTGCTACAATTGGGGGGTGTAGAGAAGCAGCGGGCGGGTGCCAAGGCCGGCAGGGTCGCCAGAGACCCGCTACAATGGTGGGGTTGGTTAGGAATTGCCAGCCTGGGGGCGATGCGCCCGTTGGAAATTGCAGCGTCCTTGCGTGGGAGCGTCGGCGCTATTTGGACGAGGAGTTAAACGTGTCGCGTGCGACCGCCAAGTGGGAAGTGGATGCGGCCTGGAGCCGTCGACAGTTGCTCCGCGCCGGCGGACTAGGCCTCGCCGGTGCGACGTGTGAAGGGTTGTTGCAAGCCCGCTTGCGGGCTGGCGAACCTGAGGCAGGGGGTTTTGCCCATCTTGTGCAGGGCGATCCCCCCAGCGGCTATGTCGACGCGCATGTGCACGTCTGGACTCCCGACACCCAGCGCTACCCGTTGGCAGCGGGCTTCCGCCGCGACGAAATGCAGCCGCCCAGCTTTACCCCCGAAGAGCTTTTCGAACACGCCGGGCCGTGTGGTGTAACCCGCGTCGTGCTCATCCAGATGAGCTTCTACGGCTTTGACAACTCATATATGCTGGATGTCATGCACGCTCACCCGCGCGTGTTTTCGGGGGTCGCGGTCATCGACGACTCGGCTCCCCACCCTGATGTAGAGATGCGGCGGCTGGCGGAGCAGGGCGTGCGAGGGTTCCGTATCTACCCGCGCAACCTGCCGGTCGATCGCTGGCTGGATGGCGAGGGGATGGCGGCCATGTGGCGCTGCGGCGCGGAAGAGGGCCTGGCGATGTGCCACCTGGTTAATCCCGAAGCATTGCCGGCCATCGATCGGATGTGCGAGCGTTTCCCGGATACGCCGGTGGTGATTGACCATTTCGCCCGGATTGGTGTGGATGGACAGATTCGGCAGGCGGACGTGGATGCGCTTGTGCGCCTGGCGCGGCACCGCCAGACGTATGTCAAGGTGTCGGCGTTTTATGCGCTGGGCCGCAAGCAGGCCCCCTATACGGACCTGGTCCCGATGATCCGTCGTTTGGTGGAGGCGTATGGGCCCGAGCGGCTGATGTGGGCCACGGACTGTCCCTACCAGGTCCAGGCCGGCCACACGTATGCGGACTCCCTGGCCCTGGTGCGCGACCGCCTCGAGTTTCTCACGGAAGAGGAGCGCGATTGGCTGCTGCGCCGCACGGCCACGCAGGTATATTTTGCCGGCCGAACATGAAGCGTGCAGTGCGGTTAAGGGCGCGAAGGGCAAGAGGCATGGGGGGCCTGGAGACAGGTGCGAGGGAGGCGCGGCCATGCGTCGCATGACGCCTGCGCGGCGCATTTTGCTACTGGCCGCGGCCTGTGCGTTTCTTGCCTGGACGGCTGTACCCGCCTGGCGGCGGGCCAAGGTAGCCTACCATATGCACACGGCCCGCTACCTGCTGGGGCAGGGTGAATTCGCGCAGGCCCTGAGTTGGCTTTCGTACCCATTGCAAGAGCAGCCGCGCAGCGCGGAGGTGCATTACCTGTTGGGGAACACCTACCGCCGTCAGGGAAATTTCGACCGGGCCATCCGCCACCTGGCCAAGGCCCGCCAATATGGCTGGCGGCGGGAAGATGTCGACTTGCAGGTGACGCTGATCGATGTGCAAAAGGGAGACATAGAAGCCGCTGATCCGCTGCTGGATCGGGCTACCGTGCATGCCATCCCCGACGACGTGGCAGTCGAGGTATACGAGGCGCTGGCCAAGGGCTACCTGGCCGTGCACCGCATCCAGGATGCCATGGTGCTGCTCGATGCTTGGATTCAATGGCAGCCCAAGGCCGTCCAGCCGCGGCTCTGGCGGGCACGCATCCATGAGCGAGAACGTGACTGGGATCATGCGGCCGCTGAGTATCGCCAGATCCTGGCTGCCAAGCCCGACCACGTGCCTGCACTGCTTGGACTGGCGGGTGCGCTCCTGGCACGCAACGAGCCGGCGCAGGCCCTCCCCTACTTCAGGCATTGTGCGCACCTGGCACCAGACCAGACCGAAGCCCACCTCGGAGTGGCACAGTGCCTCCGCAGACAAGGACGGGGAGCCGAGGCCCGCCGGGCCCTTGAACAACTGTTGAAAGGCAGCCTCACCCTGGAGCAACAGGCTACCGCACACTACGAGTTGGGGTTGCTTGCACTGGCCGATGGGCAATCCGCTAGAGCTGTGCGCCATCTTCAGATGGCCGTCGAAATTGCCCCGCAACATCCCGCCGTGCGCGATGCGCTGGCCAATGCCCTGGAGGCCGCCGGCCAGCCGCGCAAAGCGGCACGCCAACGCCAAGAAGCAGAGCGGCTGCGGCAGCAGGAACAGCAGATCTCCCAATTGCTGGCAGCGATGGCCGAGTCTCCAGATAACCCCGATCTGCGCTGCGATGCGGGAGACGCCCTCTTGCAGGGCGGTTTCCCTCGTGAGGCCGAACGCTGGTACCTGCGTGCCCTGAAAATCGACCCGGAACATAGGCGAGCGCACGAATCGCTGGCCCGGTACTACGAGGCGATCGACATGCCGGAGTTGGCGGCCGAGCACAGACAGCAGGCTGCTGCGGCCGCGGCCCAGGGGGCCGGCGGCCCCCACAAAATGCAGCCTGACATGCAGCGAGGCGAGGCCCAGCCGCCGGCCCTCGCTCCCTGCGGCCCCTGCGGGACTGTACAGCAGCAGCCCCCATTGAGGAAGTTACAGCAGCCCGCGGGACCGCCGTGAGGCGGCGAACATGCCGCGCCCTGCATCAGCGTGCATGCGGCGAACTGCCTGGTGACATGCGTGCGCTTTGCCTGAAAGATGGGAGCACGAATCATGCAGCGTAGCGATATGCAGATGGGTTCGGCAGTCCGCGTACAAAACAGTCGTACAGGTAGAGCGTGCCGGTTCCGGTTTTGGCCGATGCGTGTAGGCGGCGTCGCGGCGTGTTGCTTGACACTCTGGTTATGCACCGAGTGCGCGGGCAAACAGCCGGACGGTGAAGAACCTGCGCTCGAAGAGCCTCTGCCTCAAGCCTGGCAATACGCCTCTGCCATGCAAGCCGTAGCTCGCCGCGGCGAGCAGCGGCCCGGTGTGGTGCTGCATGTGGGAGACTCGATCACCTATGCCAATCCCTATGGCCAGTGGGCGCGACGCGGGCAAGGCCAGACCGAGGACGACCGGCGCGCGCTCGCGTGGATGCACACGGGCGCAGACGACGATACGGATGGCTGGTGGCTGAGCCGCTTCGACCACCCAGATGGAGGCCGATCGTACACGGCGGCGGGCGGCCTGCGTGCTGACGAGCTGCTGGCCGGCGGCAGACAGGGGCTTGCCTCGCTCGCCGAGATGCTAGATCGATACCGTCCCCAGGCCGTGGTGCTCATGATTGGTACCAACGATGCCTCTGCGGGGCGCGGCCGCGACGAGTACCTTCGAGACGTGGCCGCCGCGCTCGACCTGATGCTCGAGCGGGGCGTGGTGCCCGTGCTCTCCACCATTCCGCCGCATCATGCGGCCCTGGACCTCGCCGCCGCGTACAACGAGGGACTACGAGAGCTGGCGCGGGCGCGCCGGCTGCCATTTATCGATTTTGAGCGAGAGATCCTGCGCCGCCGGCCAGATGATTGGAATGGCACGCTACTGAATGCCAACGACGTGCATCCCACCCTCGGGCGTGAGCCTGACGGCGCAACGCTCGCCCCCACGAACGAGAACCTGCGTTCCAGCGGCTACTTGCTGCGGACCTGGCTCTCAGTGCGCAAGCTGGCCGAGGTCAAGCGGTTGGTGTTCGACCCGCTACAGACGCCGCAGCCGCCGAGACGCACAGACGAGCAGCAGCGGGGCACAGGCAAGCCGTCCCAGCGCGCAGGCAAGCAGTTCCAGCCATTAGGCTCGCGCGAGACGATGCTTGTGACGGCCCCGGACGAGTACGCTGGCCAAGCTATCCGTGTCCCGGTTACGCGCGATACGTGGTTTTCGGCCGTGGGTGAGGAGGCGGACGGCAATCAGGGCGGCAACGCTCGGCTCAAGCTCAAGTCGATCCAAGAAATGTCGCTGGTCGACTTCGACCCCGCTCCGCTGGCCGGCCGCGTGGTGCTGGGCGCAACGCTCCACGTGAAGCTCGCCGGAGACGAGATACTGCACCGCGTTACCGCCGCCAGCTTTGCCGCCGAGTGGGTAGAGGGAACCGCAACCCAGTACGCCAAGCAGACTGGCAGCTCGACATTCAACCATGCCCGCCATCCGGACCAGCCGTGGGCATACGCAGGAAGCGACCTCACGGCCGTGACGCTTGGCCAAGGGGGCACCGTGTGGCGGATGGCAGACGCCTCGCCGCCCGACGAGCACGGCTGGCAGCAGGTACCCGTTCATCCGCTCATCGTTGCCTTGCGCGTGGCCGGCGTGTCTCACGGCATTCTGCTTTTTGACGACACCGGCTCGGAGTGGAGCCGCGAAGGGGAGCGCTTCGAGTTACGGCTCTTCCCCAACCGTTACATATACAGCCGCAATTCAGGTGAGTCGTCCGCGCCGTATTTCACGGTTTACCTCGGCGAGGCGGATCGTCTGCCGCCAGATGCACCAACGAACCTGGCGGCAGATGCCACCGGCCTGCCCGCAGGCCAATCACTTGTCTCGTGGGATACCCCCCAGGATCAGGGACCAGCCGGCACCGTGGGGTTCTTCGCGCGGTGTGGCGGCCAACCAGTGCCGCAGTACCTCGTGCCCACAGCCGGCGAACCGGGCGAGAGGGTCCACATGCACCTTCGAGACCTGGGGCTGCCGCCAGGGGCCGAATTCGAACTGGAGGTGCAGGCTGTAGACGGCGCCGGCAACCGCTCCGAGTGGGCGCGCGTGCGGGGCAGAACCTCCGGGTTGCGTGCGCAGGGTGCGCAGCTAGCGGCGGCGCCACAGTCACATGCGCCCGGAGGTGCCCAACTTCCCCGGCTGGGAGCGGCGCAAGTTGCCGTCATCGACGAACTGGACAAGTTACACCCGCTTACAGCCACCCTGTTGCCGGAGCGGCCGCCGGAGTACCTGGCCGCGAATCATCTGTGGCATGCGGGGCGGCGCGAGGTGCAGTTGTTTGCGGCGCGCAACGAGTTCGTGGCATTTCAACTGGCCGTAGTGGGGCAGATCAAGGGAATGACAGCCGTGCTGCACTTTGATGACGTGCAGCCGCGATCGCAGTTCTATCGTCTCTGGCACGTGAGCACGGCGTTAGGGCCGCTTCCTGATCCTGCGGTGCCGTGGAACGGCGCTTTCGACGTGCCGGCCGCAGACGAAGCGATTGCCGGCCAGAAGGCCGCTGGCCTGCTGTGCGAGGTGTATGTGCCGCACGACGCGGCACCGGGCATGCATCGAGGCACGCTGACTCTGCAAGCCGGCCCCGAGCGTCTCGAGCTTAAGGTCTCGCTGGTCGTGTGGAACTTCACGCTGCCCGATCAACTCAGCTTCCTGCCCGAGATGAACTGCTACGACTTGCCCGCAGACGAGCGCGCTTACTACAGGTTGGCACACCTGCACCGCACCGTGCTCAACCGCGTGCCCTACTACCAGAACGGCCGCGTGGCAGCAGGCTGCGCGCCCGAGTGGGATGGCCGCCAGTTAGACTTCTCTGCGTGGGACGAACGATTCGGCCCCCTGTTCGACGGATCCGCATTCGCAGACCTTCCGCGGCCCGGCATTCCCATAGAGTGCTTCTACCTGCCGCTGCATGAAAACTGGCCCACGCCCATGGAAGGGCATTACAACGGAGACTACTGGGCAGATCGCGCCTTTCCTCGCGCCCATCGCCAGGCATTTGTGGCCGCCTCACGGCAGTTTGCTCAGCATATTGCCGAGCGAGGCTGGCACCGCACCTACTTCCAGTGCTACCTGAACAACAAGAACAACTTCAAGGCCCGGGGCTGGTCGCGCGGTTCTTCACCCTGGTTGCTGGACGAACCGGCTAACTTTCAGGACTACTGGGCCTTGCGCTATTTTGGCGAGGCGTTCCACGAAGGCGTACGGCAGGCAGGCGAGCGAGGCACGGCACCCACAAAGCTCGTCTTTCGCGCAGACATCTCACGTCCCCAGTGGCAGCGAGACGCTCTGGACCACGTCCTCAACTACAACGTGGTTGCCGGCGGGCCGTTCCGGCAGTATCACCGTTTGGTCCGCGACCGCCAGCGGGCATTCGGCCAGGTGGTGCTGGAGTACGGCAGCCCCTGCGCGATCGAGCAGAGCAACGTGCAACCCGCCGCCTGGTGCGTGGAAGCCTGGTGCCTCGCCGCCCAGGGTGTTGTCCCCTGGCAGACGCTGGGCAACGAACGCTCCTGGCGCGAGGGCGACCAGCTTGCCTTGTTCTATCCGCCCCGGCCTGGCGAGAGCGAGCCGGCTGCCTCTTTGCGATTGAAGGCATTTCGCCGCGGCCAGCAAGACGTGGAGTACCTGGTCCTGGCGGCGGGCGCCCGCCGAGAGCCGCAATGGCTGTTGGGAGAGCAGGTGCTGGAGGCACTTCGCCTACGTGGCCGCCGCCAGAGCAGCGCTGATGAGCCAGACGATGCGGGCCGCATCCACTATGCCGAACTGTCGCCGGTCGACCTGTGGCGGTTGCGCCGTGCTTTGGGCGAGCAAGTCGACCGCCTGGCGGGCCAGGCCAGATAGGGGGGCGCCGCGGCTGGGCAGAGCGAGTTGCAGAGGCGATCCCCACGCCGTTTGTTGCCGCACACGCGTTTTTTTCCAGATTTCTCTTGCCCGCTCCCAGACAACGGCGATGTACAATCACGGAAGCGGCTGCCCATTGTTCCGAATACCCGTATGAGCCAAGTCACGCGAATCCTGAACGCCATCCAGGAGGGCGACAAGCATGCCGCCGCCGAGCTGTTGCCGCTGGTCTACAACGAACTGCGCCGGCTGGCAGCCGAGAAGATGTCTCGCGAGCGGCCGGGGCAGACCCTGGCGGCCACGGCCCTAGTGCACGAGGCGTACTTGCGTCTGGTCGATTGTGAACAGCCGCAACGCTGGGATAGCCGCGGACACTTTTTTGCGGCGGCGGCGGAGGCGATGCGCCGTATATTGATCGAGAATGCCCGCCGCAAGGCCAGTCTGAAGCGCGGCGGCGGCTACGTGCGCCGCGTGCTCATCGAAGATCAGATTGCGGCCTCGGGCGAGAACCGCCAAGAAGATCTGCTGGCCCTTGATGAGGCCTTGAGCAGGCTGGCGAAGATCGAGCCGCAGACCGCCAAGCTCGTCGAGCTTCGATACTTTGCCGGGTTGACCAACGAACAGGCGGCCGAGATCCTGGGCATGTCGCCGCGCACGGCCAAGCGCGCGTGGACTTATGCCAGGGCATGGCTGCGCCGCGAAATCGAAGGCGAGGGTTGAGCTGCGGCTAACGCCTCAGGACAGGCGGCCCAGCCCAGCCGACCAAGGGTGTTTCGGGGCCGAACACGAACAGCTCCACGCGGCGGTTGCGCTGGCGCTCGGCAGGCCCTCGATTGGCGACCAGCGGCTGATGCCGTCCGTATCCGATCACGCCGATCTGCTCTTCGCGCACACCGGCCTGCTGGAGGTAATCGGCCACAGCAAGCGCTCGGGCAGCGCTTAAGTGCCAGTTGTCGGGGTATTTCTGCCTGGTGGCGGGGCGGGTAACGGGGCGGTCGTCCGTGTGGCCGACCAGTAGCACGCGCAGCTCGCGGCCCTCTGACGATTTGAGGAGGGCAGCAAACTCGTCAAGCGTTTTGCGTGCCTCGGGTTTTAGCCTGGCCTCGCCCGTTTCGAACAGCACATCCGTATGGAAGCGGGCGGCGCCCGTGGCTGGATCGATCTGAAGGGCCGGCCAGCGCTCGGCAAGCGCCGCCAAGGTGCCAAGCGCCTTGGCATCGCTTGGCTGGCCGCCCCCCATCGCTTCGCGGCGCGCAACCGTACTTGCCGTTCCGCCTGCACCTCCTGCCGAGCGGCTGCGCCCGCCTCCTGTGCGCTGGGCGAGCAGTGCCAGCTCTTCTTCTGCTTGGGCCAACTGCGATTCGAGCGTCCGGCTGTGCTGCCGCAGGTTCTCGATCTCTGCAAGCTGTGCCTTGCGCTGTTCGAGCAGCACGCGGTTCTGAGACTCGGCCGCCAGCAACTTGCTGCGTGGCACCCACTGGCAGCCGGCAAGCAACAGCATAGCCGCCGGCCACAGGCGGCAGACGAGCAGTCGGTGCACGGCGCGACTCCTTTCGCTGAACCGGACCCTCCGAGTCCGGCCGGGCAGTGGCAACTATGGGAACAGGCTGACGATGGCGTCCATCAACTTGCTGTTGACGGCGTAGGGCTCATCCCAGCTCCACATCACACGGACCATCTCGAACATCATCATGCCCGTGAGGCTGAGGACAAGCACGCAGCCCCCCAGGCTGAGCACCACGGGAATGCTGTAGGCGGCCTCACGTGCCGGGGCCGCTGGCCCGACAAGCTGCTGGCCAGGTACGCCAGGAGCTTGCACGAGGCCAGGGGCCAGGCCAAGCGGCGCAGCACCCTCATCTACCACCTCCAAACTCGAGGCGCTGTCGGTGGCCAGCATCGTGGGGCTCACGTCGTCAAACGAGGCGCTATCTTCGTCCAGGGCAATCACCTGCGAGCCGCTGTCCTGCGACTCTTCGTCGCTCGACTCCTCCAACGGCGTGAGCAAAAAGTCGTCATCGGACTTGAGTTCCATCACCGCGTCTGAGTCGAAATCGGCCGCTGTGCCGAGAACCTCGCTGGAATCGCTGCCCAGATCGAACGAAGAATCGTCTCCGCTGGAGCTGCCCAGCTCGACCGGCTCCTCCAAAGATAGGCCGCTGTCTGCCGGGTTCACAAGCTGAATACCGCTGTCTCCCGGGCTGAGCGTGATATCGCTCCCGGAGCCGCCAAGCACCAGCTCCTCGGAACTGGATTCATGAATGCTCGAATCGCCCACAGTAAAGCCCGACGGGGGAGTGGCCAGCGTCACATCGCTGGAAGACTTCTTGTCTGAACCGCCCGTAGCGAGGGCCGGCTCCTGCCCTACGCCCAGATCGCTGGGCAGGTCGATGCCGCTGCCCTCCTTTTCCAGCTCGCCGCCCAAATCGATCGTATCCGGTTCTTTTTGTTGCCCGCCCCCGGCCTGCGCCGCCCCAGCCCCAGCAGCAGGCTCGGCAGCAGACTCGGCCTTGCCCGCCGCACGCTCCAGCGCGCCAGAACCCCCAAGCGATATGGTCCGCTCTCCGCTTTCGGCCAGCTTCAAGTCACTGTCTGACGCGCGTTCCTCCTGGCCGCCACGGCCGATGACCGTGCTCGATGGGCTGGCGCCAGACTCGCCCAGCTCTGCCTCGCTAAGTAGCACCAGATCGTCGCCAGAAGAATCTTCGGACGAATCTCCGCTGCTTACGAAGCCTGTTGCGCGGGCAGCCAACTCTTCCTTGAGGCGCTCTACATCCTCGGGCTTGAACTTCCAGCTTGCCCCATCTCGATAGCCGAAGATCTCTTGCTTTTGCCGCATCTCGTTGAGTGCGTCGGGTGTGACGCCCAACATTGCTGCGGCTTCTTCGAGGGTGACGAGCTTGCGGGTCATACGGGCCTCCGAGGCTTGCGCGGGGCCAGCAACGTAGCGTGCTTACGGCAAGCCATCAGTTTTGTTCGACGAGGGAACGAATCTCTCGCGGTAGGGGACTTGTGCCGTTGAACTCCTGCAACTCCATGTCCCAGCGGAGGTTGCGCACGCTCTTGAGCCAAATCTCGCCAGTGTCCGCGTCGATATGGTAGACGCACAGGCACTTTGTCTTGGCGTCGATGACCGAGACCTGCTGGCGCCGCTCTCCCAGCGCCATGGTTAACACCACAAACTCTCCGCTGGCAGCGGGCTGAGCGGCAGCCGCCGGCTGCACAACCTCTCCACGCGGCCCAGGCCATGCCCGGGCGGCTGCCATCAAAGCCACGACCAGTACCAACCCCAGAACCGCTGTTCGCATACGGCACCCCATGGGATGAGAACGGCGAAACCGGGGCCTTAAACTCATTGTACGAGCCTCAGGCCACGGTTCAAGCAAAATCAGTCTGCCAAAGGAGAAAGGGCGAAGCGGCCGGAGTTTATCGGCCCGCTGCCAGCAGGGCAAGGCCAGGTTCCCCTATACACCCAACCCCTGGAGGATCGCAGCGTTGAAGTAAAACCAAGGCCTATAGCAACATGCGCAAGCACTCGGCCGCCCCAGCCGCCACCAACAGGCCATGCAACATGGTCGTGCGCTGAGCAGGCGATTCGAGCCAAGACGCGCTCGCGATAAAGGCGGCCAAGGACGTAGCCTGCTATGCCGCCTGGTCTTGCCTACACGCAGCAGCACCGGGGAGCTGTGCACCTCACGCAGTCTTCAGCATTCGCCTTGCTCTGCCTTGCGCCAGGCCGCTAGAATCCGCCGCTTTTCTGGCCCCTGGGGCCGGCCTGTTCTCTATTTTGCTAGCGAGTATTGGCGGCTGCATGAGCCCAGAACCGCACCCCGTCAAACAAAGCCTGCTGGCAGGCCCACTCAACGCCGCCACGCGCCTCGTGCTGCGCGTGCCCACCCTCACGGTATCGCTCGCACTTGCTTTGGCCCTGGCCAGCGGCTGGTACACGTATCGCTACCTCGGATACCGCACCAGCCGCCTGGATCTCTTGGATCCCAACAGCGACTACAACAGGCTGTGGATCGAGTACATCGACGAGTTCGGAGAAGACGATGACGCCGTTGTCGTGGTCGAAGGCCCTGACCGCGAACGCGTCGTGCCAGTGCTGGACGAGATCTCCCAAGCACTGTCGCGCGAGGATCGGCTGTTCCACGCCGTGCTGCACGGCGTCGACCTGAGCAAGATTCGCAGCAAGGGTCTGCACTATCTCTCTGTGGATGAGTTGCTGGCCATCGACCGCTTTCTGGCCGAAGTAGAGCCGGTCATCGCCGGCGGCTGGCAACGGCTGAACGTGAGCAACATGGTCTCCGGCATGACGTTGCGGCTGGAGACACGCCTGCAAACTGCCCAGGAGCCCGACACGCAAGCGCTCCGCCGCGTAGAGAGATTAGGAGAAAGCCTGCTGGCGGTGCTCAGCGGCCACGCCCGCTATCAGTCCCCCTGGCCCGCCATGCCACAGTCTGTTGCCACCCTCAGCGAACTAAACGCCGAGTACCTGCTGACCAAGGAAGGCCGCCTCGGGTTCGTGCTGCTGCGCCTGGCTCGGGATCCGGACGGCTTTGCTCGCTGCAGCCGCGCCACCGATGCGCTGCGGGAACTGCTGCGCCATGTGAATGCCCGCCATCCAGACGTCACCATCGGCCTCACCGGCTTGCCCGTGATGGAAAACGACGAGATGCGCTCCAGCCAGTCCTCCATGTACTCGGCCAGCGTGCTCTCGCTGATCGCCGTCGCTCTGCTGTTCGTCGCCGGCTTTGGCGGCGTGCGCCATGCGCTACTAGCAAACCTCGTTCTGGCCGTCGGCATCGCCTGGTCGTTCGGTTACGTGACCCTCGTCATCGGCCACCTCAATATCCTGAGCATGTCTTTCACCGTAACCCTAATCGGCATTGGCATCGACTACGGCGTCTACTACGTTGCCAGGTACCTGCAAGTGCGCCGAGAGATCCGCGACTGCCGCACCGCGCTGCTGGCCACGACCGCAGCGGTGGGGCCGGCCATCCTCACCGGCGCTATGACAACGTCGATTGCCTTTTTCGCCGCGGGGCTGACCAGCTTCGTGGGTGTGGCCGAATTGGGCAAGATCGCCGGTGGCGGGATCCTGTTGTGCGCTGCGGCCGAACTGCTGGTGCTGCCGGCGGTGCTGTACCTGGTAGATCGCTCGCGGCTCGGCATGCAGGTACCCGACCCCCTGCCCGTGCATACCTGGGTGCGGCCCTTGCAGCGGGTACCGCGGCTGATCGTGGCAGCGACCTTGGCCGTAACTCTGCTGCTCAGCAGCGGGCTGGGCAAGCTCTGGTACGACCACAACCTGCTCAACCTCCAGGCCGAAGGGCTAGAGAGCGTCGAGTTGGAACGCAAGCTGCTGACAGAGAGCCAGCAGAGCTGCTGGTATGCGCTGTCGCTGGCAGACAGCCGCGAGGAGCTGCTGGCTCGCAAAGCCAAGCTTATGAAGCTGCCCAGCGTGGAAAAGACAGAGGAGATCGTGTCGCTGCTGCCTGCTGACGCAGGAGTGAAGGGGCCGCTGATTTCCCGTATCTCGCAGCGGCTTGCACGGCTGCCTGAGCGGCCCCCGCTGATCCCCGTCGACAGTCCCGAAGCGCTCGGTCAAGCGCTGGCTGCCACGCAAGAGTTGCTGGCTTCGATTCCCTCGGCTGCCCGTGGCAGCCGCGTGTACGAGCAGATCCGAGACGCCCTGCGCCGCAAACCGCTGGCCGATTGCTACCGCCTACTGTCTCAGTTCCAACAGCACATGGCCGGGGATCTGCTCAGCCGCCTGTATGCACTGCGCGGCATGGCCGACCCCCAGCCTCCGCAGCTAAGCGACCTGCCAGAAAGCCTTGTCAACCGCTTTGTCGGCCATAACGGCAAGTATCTGCTCAAGATTTACGGCCGCGGCAACATCTGGGACATGAGTGCCCTGCGGCAATTCGTGTCTGAGGTTCGCAGTGTGGACCCACGGGCCACGGGCAATCCGTTGCAAGCGTATGAGGCCTCTTTGGAAATGAAGCGCAGTTACGAGCACTCTGCGGTGACGGCCTTGCTGGTGATCTCCGTGGTGTTGCTGGCCGACCTGCGCAACCTGCGCCATGCCTTGCTTGCGGGGCTGCCGCTGGGCCTGAGCATGGTGCAGATGTTCGGGCTGCTGGGGCTGCTGGACATACCGCTGAACCCTGCGAACATGATCGCCCTGCCGCTGATGCTGGGAATCGGCATCGATTATGGCGTGCATCTTGTGCACGAGTACCGCGAGCAACGAGGGCCGTACCGCATTTCGCAGGGTACGGCGGTGGCGGTACTGGTCGATGCGTTGACGACAATTGTGGGATTTGGTGCTTTGATGATCGCCAGCCACCGGGGCCTGCAAAGCCTAGGGCGGGTGCTCACCTTGGGCGTGACATGCTGCCTGCTCACGTCATTGGTGAGCCTGCCGGCGCTCTTGGCGTGGATCAGCCGCAAGCGCGAGCCACTCGAGCCGCCGGAGGCGAGCAGCATGTCAACGGTCCTTCGGCCGAGCAAGCGGCGTGCTGCGGCCCAGCGACGAGAGGGGAAGCCCTCTGGTGCGAGTGCCGGCGTACCGCCCCACAACGAGAGGCGGCGAGCGGCGGGATTTCACCCCGCCACGAGCGGCGGGGTTTCACCCCGCCGGGCCTCGACAGGCGATTAGCCCTCGCCCCCGGCCGGGCCGCCATGTTGTACACGTGCGCCCCCCGCCGGCGTAAAGCCGGCGGCTCGTAGCATAAAGCCGGCGGCTCGTAGGCGCGGCGACGTGCGAGCGACGAGTGGCGGGG
>FWPU01005687.1_pt1 | contig 26437 bp, 28 predicted proteins | sample 2228361 | NCBI WGS metagenome assembly FWPU01 (sample SAMEA103939777, study PRJEB20133) | metagenome
CTGCTCGAGCGCGCGTCCATCGATGAGCTCGACCGCAGCGCTCCGCGCCGCCTCGCGCGCCTCGTCCGAGAAGCTGCCCGGCGTGACGAGGACGACCTTCTCGAGCTGCTCGCCGCGGGCGGCCTCGAGCGCCCAACGCACCTCGCTCGCCGAGACGGGGCCACGCTTCGCGGCGATGGACCGCACGTACAGCCGGCGGGGCGGCGCTCCCTCGGGGCGCTCGAGCACCAGCTCGGCGTACGTCTCCCCCGATGCCTCGGCGAGCGTGCCGTAGCCGCGCTCTTCGAAGACGACTGCCACCAGATCCGACAGCTGGCCCATCGACAGCTCTCCGAGCCGGCTCTCGTCCGCGGGCACGGCGTAAGCCCTCGCGGCACGCCGCCTCGGCCGGGAGAGCGAGATGGAGACGAGCACCACCAGCGACGCCACCGCGACGACGAGCACCGGAAGGACGAGCGGAATCATGCGGCCCTGCCTTTCTTCTGGCCCGATGGTGGCGACGGTCGTTCCATCGGCGGAGCGTCGGGCCGGGCAAGCGGGCGCCCGCGGTGTGGGCCGCTGCGCGCGACCGGTCGATGCGCACTTGTGCTTCATGCCGGATCAGGAGCAGAGGGCGCCGGCCGAGGAGGCTCCCGAGCGGCGGCCCCCCAACCACACGCCCGACCAGTCAGGCGTCTGGGACGACGGCGGCGGGCAGCGCACCGAGGTGGGTCACCCCTACGACGGCGAGGGTGGGGTGCGGCGCGGCGTCGAACGCGAGATCCACACCGATTGGCCCGAGAAGAAGGGCCCGCGGCACTGACGTCCCGTGCAGCGCTGGGCGGCGAGCCGGAGCGGCCGGAGGGCGGCCGGTGCCGCCTTCGTGCGCGCCGCACGAAGAATGCTGGTCAACAGCTCGAGAAGCGCGGTGCGCCGCGATTTCCAAGGCGCCATCCCTCGTTTGCCGAGCTCGAGCAATTCCGCGGCGACGTGCGCCCTGAGCTCGTAATCCTGTTCGGCCGAAAGCGAGCGGCGCGTCTCCCAGCGGGCGACCGTCACGCGCGTAATACCGAAGCGACTGGCAAGCTCCTCCTGCGCAATGCCGAGTGCTGCCTTGCGGAGAAATCTGGCCTCTGCTCCTGAAAGACGCCGGGACAACTCGAGCAGCGCCATCACCGCCTCGGCAGAGAGCGCTTCGAGCATTGCGCCGGGAAGCGACTCACCCCCGCATCTGTCACAGCGGACGACAGAGAAGGATCCAGTCGCGATGGCCGGGAGCCCGATCTCCGCGCTGGCGTCGTATTCGCCCCGGACCTTCCCTGGCCGGAGCGTTCCTCCGCAGGATTGAACAGGCAGCTCGCCCGGTTTCATCGCCCGCCGAACAGCCAGCCGCGCTTGTAGGCCTTGATGAGCGCGAACGACACCAGCACCACCGTCTCGAGCGACACCAGCGCGGCCAGGATTTCCGGCGCCAGCTCGCCGCGCGCGTAGAGCTCCCAGCCGATGAGGAGGAGCGCTCCGGTGGCCCAGGCGGTGAACGGGTTGTGCTCCTTCTTGAGGGCGCGCCGCACGTCGAAGCCCTGGCGCAGCCGGCCCTCGAACGCGGGTGAGAGGCGGGGGAGCCAGCGCGGCACCTTCTTCGCGTAGTCGTCGAATGCCTGCCCGAACTGCTCGCGCAAGAAGGCCTCCTCGGCCCGGATGATGAAGAAGTACTCGCCGAAGAAGAAGCCGAGCCCCACGAGGTAGGCCACGGGCTCGTGCGCGATGAGCAACAGCCCGAGGCAGATGCCGAGGTTCCCGACGTACAGCGGGTTTCGCACGTATGCGTACGGCCCGCGGGTGTTCAGCGTGCTGGCCTCGAGGCGGCTGCCCTGCCCGCTCGTGCCCTCGGGCACCTGGCCCAGCGTGTAGAAGCGGAGCGCCTGCCCGGCCAGCGCCACCGCGACGCCCAGCCCGTTCAGCGCCGCGTCGAGCCAGGGGCCGCCCGGGCCGGGAGCTCCGCGCGAGCGGTAGAGCAGCCAGCCCACCGCCGCCAGCACCGGCACCGGCGTGAAGCTTCGAAAACGAAAGAGGATTCTGCCCAGGTGCGCCGTCACGCCGACCGGTGCGAGTAGCAGAAATGCGGCCCGATTCACATGGCTTCGCTCGAATGCCGGCCGGCACGGCGGGCACCAAGGGGCCGTGACGTCGGCCTCGCTTCAGCTGGACGCGCCCATCCGGGGGGCGGTACACCGTCGGGCGCGGTCGGCGAGCACACCCATGACGGAAGCGGTCAGGAGCATCGGCGCACCGCGGGCGGACGTCGACTCGGTGGTCGAGCGCGCGAAGCGGGGCGAGGCCGCCGCTTTCCGCGAGCTCTACGAGGCCCACAAGCGCCAGGTCGCCTCGCAGCTCGCGTTCCTCGTGCCCCGGGCCGACCTCGAGGACGCGCTGCAAGAAGTCTTCATCGAGGTGTTCCGGTCCATCCGCAAGTTCGAGGGCCGGAGCGCCTTCACCACCTGGCTCTACCGGCTGGTGGTGCACGTGGCCATGAAGTCGCGGCGGAAGGCCTCGCGCTCGCGGCTCGAGCTCACCGCCCAGCCGCCCGCCGACGCGGCAGATTCATCGGCCGGTCCCGGCGAGACGGCGCTGGCCTCGGAGCGTTTCGCGCGCGCCGAGGCGTTGCTCGAGCACTTGTCGCCGAAGAAGCGCACCGTGCTGGTGCTGCACGACCTCCGCGGCATGGACGCCGCTCGCATCGCCGAGGTCACCGGCACCAACATTCTCACCGTGCGCACGCGGCTCTTCTACGCCCGGCGCGAATTCGAGAAGCTCGCCGCGGCGGATCCAGCGCTGGCGGATCTCTTCTCTTCGGAGGGCGGCTGATGCTCGGGCACCTGTCCGACGAGGCCGTCGAGGCGGTGGCACTCGGAGCCGAGCGCCCGGAGCATCTGCGCCACTGCCAGCAATGCCGCTTTCGCGTCGCCGCGGCGATCGCCCGTCGGGTGCTCCTCTCGGGGATGAAGCCGCCCGAGCTGGACGAGGCGGCCTTCGCCCGCGTGGAGGCGCGGCTGTTCTCCGTGCCGATTCGCGCTCGGTCGACCTGGTGGCGCATTCCGGTGTTCGCCCTGGCCGCGGCGGCCGCCGCCGTGCTCGCGTTCGTCTTCTGGCCGCGCACCGAGCCGCGCGCGCCGACGCTCGAGGCGCCGCCGGTTCTGGCCCACCTCACCGCCACCTTCGTCCAGGGGCCCGTGGAGTGGCGGCCGCGCGCGGACGCTCCGTTCGCCGCGCTGGAGCTCGGAGAGGGGCTGGCCGAGCCCGCCGAAGTGCGGACCGGCGGGGGCAAGGTCGCCCTGGCGCGAGAGGGGCTGGGCCTGTCGGTGCCGGAAAAGGCGCATCTGTCTCTCGAGGCGGTGCGGCCCGACCGGACGGCGGCGCGGATCCACCTCGGAGCAGCCGCCGCATCGGGCGGTCCGGTCGAGCTGCTCGCCGGGCCGTTGACGGCGAGCGCGGTGGACGCCTCGTTCGCACTGACGCGCTTTGCGTCCGAGACGCTGGTCGAGGTCGAGCGCGGGACGGTGCGCATCTTCGGCGGTGGCGCGTCCGTCGAGGTACGCGCGCCTGGGCGGCTCAGGGTGAAGGACGGCGGGCAGATGGGGCCGGCCGAGCCCGTGTCGAAAGAAGCGCTGTCGCAGCGGACCGCCCTGGCCCTCTCCGCGCCGAGCCAGAAGCCGTGGGTGCGGCTCGAGGTGGGCGAGCTCCCCGACGGCGCGCAGGTGCAGCTCGATGAGCTGGGCTGGGGGCCTCCGCCTCTGCGCGCGTTGCTTTCGCCCGGCCGCCGGTTGATTCGCGCCAGCGTCGCCGGAGAGCCCGTTCGCGAACGGTGGGTCGACCTGTCCGGCGAGCGCGTGAAGGTCGATCTCCCGCCGCCGAAGGTCGAGCGCGAGCCGAGCCCGTCGGCGATCGCCGCGCTGCAGGACCAATTGAAGCGGCACCTGCCCCAGCTGAGGCACTGCTACGAGAAGTGGCTAAAGCGCGACCGGAGCGCGCAGGGCCGCGTGGTGCTGACGCTCGAGCTGTCGGAGCAAGGCCAGGTGACGCGCTCGCGCGTGAACGGCGCGGAGGTGGATCCGGCGGCGGCCCGCTGCTTCTCCGACACCGCGAAACGGTGGCGGCTGCCCTCGCTCGGATCTCCGCAGACCATCGAGGTGCCGCTGGTGTTGACCACCGGCGAATGACGCACTTCAGGGCTGCGGCCGAGCTTCTTGGGCGATGATGCGTAGGTACCTACGGGAACGTTGCCCGTGCCTGAACATGCGTAGAAGTCTCTGACGGGTTCTCCAAAACGAGGTGCCAGCCGCCACCCGGGGGCATTTGCACCAGCTTGCTGAAGAATCGGACAGGAGAGCCAATGACGTGCCCCTGGAACGGATGTCCCTGTTGGTATCGAGCCAGATTCTCGGCATCCACCAAGTACACGTTCACGGGCGCTAGTGCCGAAACGAAGATGTGGACCATCGGCGACGGAGATACCGGTAGCGGCACATAGCCATGGGGTGGAAGCTCGTACTCGGTGGCGATCATCGAGGTAGCGGCCGCAGGAAATCCGGGACGTGGATCGTCCGCCCGGGCACCTGGACAGGGCGCACGCGATGCTGCGCTACCGCGGTAGGTGTCGTCAGCTCAACTGGCTCCGCGGGAGGCTCAAAGTCGAGCCACCACCACCAGCGCCCCGAAGCTTTCTCGGTGTCGCGGAGCTCTCGAATCGAGTCCATCGCCCCCGACCGTTCGAGATCGCGTACGCGTTCGGCCCGGCTCGCTTCAATCTGGTGATCCAGGTCGCTCAGTTCGGCGCGCTCCGGTCCAATCAGTTCGGCGGCGTCAAGTTGATCGCGCAGCAGGAGCGCATCGATTGCCTCCATGTCGAGCGAGTACGTCTGGAGAGCAAACGCCCGCCAGAGCGTCAGTGCCTTGCGCTTCAGCCTTGCGTCCATGCGAGAACCGTCTTCACCGTTCCAATATAGCGATAGCGCGAAAGCCCTCGGTAGGCGGCTTGGTTTTCAGGAGGGAAAGCTGTCCAGATTTCGCCGTCCCTGCCCACCTTGATGAACCATGAGATGTCGCTGTCGGGGTCACGCCCCCAGAGCACCAAGCCAGTGCCTTTGGAATCGAGCAATACCTCCGTCGAAGGGTCGAGCGCGATCTGGGCGATCGACTCTTCGTAGTCGTCGAGAGTGCTCCCCGCCGGGAGATCTTCGCGATGCCTTTGGAAATGCTCGACACGACGCTCGGGGGGAGGTGCCCAATACACGCCGCGTGTCTGGAGTTCCAACAGAGCTTGCTTGGCCTCGCCGAGATCCACGACCGCGTACGGTACCACCGTCGTGGGTCAAGGCTTGCGAGGCTGCAGCTCGAGGACGACTGACGATCAAGCTTCTCATCTTCACCGTCATCGGGCGGTGACTCGGTAGGCTGTTCGCCCCTCTGCTGCTCACGGTCTTCGCCCGTGAGCGGGAATATCCGCCACGCGGTCCCGGTCTGCGTTCCATTGTGCCTTCGCGGCGGAGTCTCTATTTCGCGGTGCTCGCCGGCTGGGTGACCAGCGCCCGGCGCTCCCGGAGCGCGGCGGCGATGACGGCAAAAGCCGCGGCCGAAAGAACGAGCAGGAGCGCTCCGCGCCACCGCGGCCCGAGAATGAGCTGGCCCACGCCGAACACCGCAGAGTAGACGCACAGCGCGCCCGCGGCCCACGACAGCCACGGACGCCAGGTCAGCCGTTCGGGAGCGAGCCCGCAGGAATCGGCAACCTTCTTCCAGCCGGGGCCCGGCGGGTGCACCCTCCGGTAGAACGACTCGAGGGTGCGCGCGTCCTCGGCGCGGGTGAGGAGCGTCATTGCGACCCACACGACGGTCGTGGCGCCGGCGTTCAGGACCATGAGCAGCGCTCCCTCGCGCGCGTCGGCCGGGTTCAGCCCCACGACGAGCGTCAGCACCAGGAACGAGGCCAGCGACGCCACCATGGCCGAGAGCTCGGACCAGGCGTTCACGCGCCACCAGTACCAGCGGAGGAGGTAGACCGCGCCGGTGCCGGCTCCGAGCCCGACGAGGATGCGCCAGGCGCCCTCCACCGAGCCGACCTTCGAGAGCAGCCACGTGGTCGCCGCCGAGAGGAGGAAGAGCGCCAGGGTGCACAGACGCGAGAGCGTCACCAGGCGGCGCTGGCTGGCCTGAGGGTTCACGAAGCGCGCGTAGACGTCGGAGACGACGTAGCTGGCGCCCCAGTTGATCTGCGTCGAAATCGTCGACATGTACGCGGCGGCGAAGGCGGCGAGGAACAGGCCCTTGAGGCCTTCGGGCAGAAGCTCGGTGGCGGCGCGGACGTAGCCGGCGGCCGGATCCGTCAGGTCCGGGTAGAGGGCGACCGAGGCCAGCGCGGCGAGAATCCACGGCCACGGCCGCACCGCGTAGTTGGCGACGGTGAACCACAGCATGGCGAGCAGGCCGTCGCGCTCGGACCGCGCGGAGAAGATGCGCTGGGCCACGTAGCCGCCGCCGCCGGGCTCCGCTCCCGGGTACCAGCTCGCCCACCACTGCACCGTCAGGTACACGAGAAACGCGCTCACCGGCATCCATCCGCCGGGCAGCGTCGAGAGCACCGCGTCGGTCGAGCCGTAGCGCTTCTCGAGCGCGACGAGCATCGGGTCGATGCCGCCCAGTGCGTTCACCGCCGCCACCGCCAGGGCGATGCAGCCGAGCATGGCCGCGGTGAACTGCAGCGCGTCCGTGACGACGACGCCCCACAGGCCGGAGGCCGCCGAGTAGACGACGGTGAGTGCGAACAGGAGCAGCATCGAAAGGAACGGCTCGAAACCGAAGGTGGCCGACAGCACCTTCACCATCGCCAGGTTCACCCAGCCGATGATGATGAGGTTGATGGGCAGGGCCAGGTAGACGGCGCGGCAGATGCGGAGCAGCGCCGCCGGGCGGCCGCCGTAGCGCAATTCCGACAGCTCGGCATCGGTGCGCACCTCGGCCCGCCGCCAGAGCCGCGCGTAGAAAAAGGTGGTGAGGAGCGCTCCGAGCGCCATGTTCCACCAGAACCAGTTGCCGGCGATGCCGTACTTCGCGACCAGCTCGGTGACGGCGAGCGGCGTGTCGGCCGCGAAGGTGGTGGCGACCATCGACGTGCCGGCGAGCCACCACGGCAGCTTGCGCCCAGCGGTGAAGAACTCGTCGGCGCCCGAGGCGGCGCGGCGGGCGAACGCGAGGCCCAGCGCGGCGGCGGCGGCGAAGTACAGCCCGATGACCACCCAGTCGAGCGAGCCGAGCGTCACGGTGCGCAGCGTACCGGCGGGAGGGAGTCACGGCCAGTGACGGCGAGCGCGGCTGCGTGCTGGCTCCGCGGCCTGCTGGTCGAGGTCGACCGGCGCCGCCGAGCGGCTACACTCTCACGCGTGCGCGCCGCCCTCGCCGCCCTCGCGCTGCTCGCCGTGCCCGCCTCCGCCAGTGACGCGCCACCGCGGCTCGCCTCGACACGGCTCACCGTCTTCAATCTTCCCGCCGAGGCCGGCGAGTTCTACGCCAACCACCTGGCGCAGCGGCTCGTCCTCTCGGGCGTGCGCGTGGTGACGAGCTCGGAGGTGGCCGCGCTGCTCGGCCTCGAGCGTCAGAAGGAGCTCCTCGGCTGCGCAGATCAACAGTCCTGCGCGGTCGAGCTGGGCAACGCGCTCGGGGTCGACGGGCTCGTCGTCGGCGACCTCGGAAAGGTGGGTGATCGCTACCAGCTCAACGTCAAGGTGCTCGGGACGAGAGATGGCGCGCTGCTCTCGGCCTACGCCGGCTCGAGCTCGGCCGAGGGCGAGCTGTTGGAGCTTTTGGACGCCGCCGCCGAGTCGATGGGGCCCGAAGTGGCGGAGAAGCTCGGCAAGCCGCTGGCGCCGCACGGATTTTCCAGGCCGCGGAACACCGTCTCGGTGAACCCGGCCGCCATCTATTTCGGCTACTTCACCGGCGAATACGAGCGTGCCGTCGCCAGCCGCCTTTCCGTCTTCGGCACTGCCGCAGTCATGGCCAACGCGCGGCTGCCATTCGAGGAGGCGCGCGCCAGCGGCGTGCAGGTGGGCGTGGGGCTGCGTTACTTCCCGGGCGCCAACGCCCCGGCCGGCATCTTCGCCGCCGCGCAGCTCGCCGCCGTGGCGGGCTTCGTCACCGGGGCGGAGGAGAGCTCCGCGATGGGCGGCATGCTCCTCGTCGGCGGAGGCTACGCGTTCGTCGCACGGAATCTCCTGTACTTCTTGCTGGGAGGGCTGGCGGGCCCCTTCGTCGCTCGAACGAGAGATTCCACCGGTGCCGAACGGACGGCCGGCGGCATCAGCATCGAGCCACGCATCGCGCTCGGCGCCACGTTCTGACGGCGCCCGCCCGTCGACGATGGTTGCGGCTCCAACCATCACAGCCAGTGGCGCAGCTGGTAGGCGATCCACGTCAGCAGCCGCTCGTACCAGGGCCGCGCCTTCCACCGCTCGAGCGTCATCTGATCGCACTGGTAGAGGTCCTCGGTGAACATGGCCTCCACGGCGGCGCCGAAGCGCTCGTCCTCGAAGACCGCGTTCACCTCGAGGTTCTGCCGCAAGGACAACGCGTCGAGGTTCGCCGAGCCGATGGTCGCCCACTTCCCGTCCACCACCGCGGTCTTGGCGTGCAGCACGCGGCCCCGCCACTCGAAGACGCGCACGCCCGACTTGAGCAGCTTCCCGTAGAGGCCGCGCGCCGCGTACAGCACGAGCTTCACGTCCGTGGTGGCGGCGAGGATGACCGAGACCTCGACTCCTCGCCGCGCCGCCTTCTGCAGCGCCCGAATCACCCGCGCCGGCGGCACGAAGTACGCGTGCGTCAGGTGGATGCGGCGCTTCGCCCGGTGAATGGCGGTGACGTACGCCCGGCGAATGTCCTTGCGGTCTTCGCGGAAGTCGTTGCCGATGATCCGCACCAACCCGTCGGACGGCTCGGGCTGTCGCACGTAGCGCGACTCGGTGAGCTTCGCTCCCTTGTGCTCGCGCCAGGTGGCGAGGAACAGCCGCTCGAGCTCGTGCACCGCCGGCCCGCGAATGCGCACGTGCGTGTCGCGCCAGCCCTGGCCGCCGTCGCTCACCGCGGCGTAGTCGTCGGAGATGTTCAGCCCGCCGGTGAAGCCCACCTCGCCGTCGACGACGAGCGACTTTCTGTGGTTGCGCCGCTTGAGGCGGGCGATGACCGGCGTCAGCCGTCCGCTGAAGCGGACCGGGCGGAAGGCGAGCGTGCGTACTCCCGAAAGGTGCATGCGGGCCAGCAGCGCGTCCGAGATGCTCGAGCCCCAGTCGTCGTAGAGCAGATTCACCTCGACGCCCGCCTGCGCCCGCTCGCACAACGCATCGGCGAAGCGGAGCCCGGTGGTGTCCTCGCGGAAGATGTACGTCTCGAGGCAGATGGTCGACCGCGCCGCGCCAATGGCCTCGAGCATCGCCGGGTAGGCCTGGGCTCCGTCGCGGAGCAGCGACACCTCGTGCCGGCCCACCACGCAGACGGCGAACGGCTCGCGCGTCTGTGGCTCGGGAAGCAAGACCGGCTGGGAGGTCTGGGTCACTTCCTGTACTTGTCGGTGTACCCGACCTTGCGTGCCCACTGCGACGCGGGCCAGCGCCGGCGCAGAAGGCCCCACGGCTCGTCGATGGCCGGAAAGAAATTCTTCGTCTGCCGGTAGCGGCTCACGCCCCACCAGTACGCGGCCTCGGGAGCGCGCTCGGCGTCGGACTCGGCCACCTTCCGGAACAGCGCGTCCGCGTCGTCGTAGCGCTTCTGCCCCATCGCCAGAATGGCCTGCGCGAAGGTGAGCTCGACGTGCAAGTCCTCGGGCGGGAGAAACCCCACCACCGCGTGCGCGGGCCGCTCGTGCTCGTCGGTCACCACCAGCCCCGGCAGCCAGCGGATGCCCAGCTTCCTCGCCAGGTCCGCGTTCCTGGCGCTCTCCACCTTCGCGGGGACGAACTCCTCCGACAGCCGCTTCGCCACCGACTCGTTTGGATACGTCACGGTATCCAGCTCCTTGCAGCCCAGTCAGGTCGGGCTGTGGAGCCACAAAAACACCGGCCGCTTCGACTCGGCGGCGTGGCGCTTCGCCTTCTCCCAGTCGTCTCCGATCCACGAAATCATGGCCGCTGCATACCTCTAATTGGCGGAGATGGTCACCTCGACCGGGCCGGCGCCATCGGGGCCATAGCTCTCGACGAAGAGGTAGTACGTCCCGGGAGCGAGCGTGCGCACCATGCGCTCGGGCGTGGGCGTGACTTCGTCGGCGCAGGCCAGCTCGGCGCCGCTCTCGCACGGGCCTTCGCGCAAGAAGAGCACCGGGTCGGCGGTGCCTCCGTCGGGCACCTGGCTGGTCAGCGTCACCGTCCGGGTCGACGGCACCGACAGCGCGTAGACGACGTCTGCGCTGCCATTGGGCAACGCGTTGCAGCTCCCGTCGTAGTCGTCGAGCACCTGGCGCAGGTCCGAGCGGTAGGTGACGGAGAAGGCTCCAGCGGGGAGCTGCACCAGCCGCGCGCCCGAGCAGGTGTCGTTGGGCGGCGGCGGCGTCGGGTTCGACAGCGTCACCGTCACGTCGGTCGGCCCGGCCGACGCACCGGCCTCGACGAAGAGGAAGTACTCGCCCGCGGGCAGATTGAAGAGCTCGAGGCCGCCCGCGCCGCAGACCAGGTCCAACGCGGTGCCGCACGGCGCCGGCCGCAGGTACATCACGGGAGCACCCGTCGCCGTCACCCGCACGTCCCGCGCAGCCGGCAGCGTCAGCCGATACACCGCCTCGCCGGAGCTGGGGCGGCTGCAGCGGCCGGTGTGGTCGTCGAGCGCGCTCGAGGTGTCGACCGTGAAGGCCGCAGTGCCGCCGTCGGACGCATCGAGAGCCTGCGCCGTCGCGCACGTCTCGTTCGGCGGAAGCGTGGGCGAGAGCAGCTCCACCGTCACTTCCGTCGGCCCGCCGGTGGAGAGGGCGTACGAGTCGACGACGAGGAAGTACTCGCCCGCCGGCAGCGACTTGACGCGGAACGAGCCCCCCTTGGCGCCGAAGTCCTTGCAGGCCAGCTCCTGGCCCGAACAGCCTCCCCGGCGCAGATAGGCCACCGGCTCGACGCCGGGCAGCGGCTGCACGGTGACGCGCACGTCGCTTCTGTCGGCGAGCTCGAGTCGGTAGACGGCGTCGCGGCCCTCTCCGCCACAGCTGCCCTTCTCGTCGGCCGAAGCGCTCGAGGTATTCACCACGAACGTCGCAGTGGCGGAGCACGCGCCGACGGCCACGTTTCCCGGAGACTGGCAGCTCTCGCCGAAGCCTCCGTCCGGCGGCGCGACGCAATTGCCCGACGAGCGCTCGCAGACGGGCGTGGGGCAGGCGCAGTGCGAGTCGTCGAGGCACTGCACGCAGCGGTTGGCCGCGGCGTCGCAACGCATCGGCGCCACGCACGCGGGGCTGCACGTCTGCCCGCCATCGCCGCCGTCCGAGCCACCATCGAGGCCCGGCTCGATGCCGGCGTCATGGCCTTCGATGGGGCGGCACGCTCCGGTGGCGCTGTCGCAGGAGCGGCCCGCTCCGCACCGGACGCGCGCGCACTTGTCGGGGTCGCCGCAGGCGGAGACGAGCGAGGCGAGCAGCGGAACGAGGAGGCGAATCTTCATCGCTCCGCAGTGTCCCTCTCCGAACAACGGAGGGGAAGGGCGCTCGGGGCGCGATGCCGAAGGCCGAGCGGCGAGGTGCTTCGTGCACGGGCTCAACGACCGGGAGTGGGAGCGGGAGCGGGAGCGTTGGCGGGACGGTGGCCGGATGCGACCAGCGCTGCAAACCGGCCGCCGCGCGCGAGCAGCTCGTCGTAACTGCCCTGCTCGACGACGGCGCCGTTCTCGAGGACGGCGATGAGATCCGCCCCTCGAATGGTGGAGAGCCGGTGGGCGATGACGAGCGCCGTGCGCCCGCAAAGGAGCGCCTCGACTCCCTTCTGCACCTCGCGCTCGCTCTCGGCGTCGAGCGCGCTGGTGGGCTCGTCGAGGAGCAGCACCGAAGGGCGTCGCAGCAGGGCGCGGGCGATGGCCAGCCGCTGGCGCTGTCCTCCCGAGAGGCGCCCGCCGCGCTCGCCGATGGGCGCATCCAGCCCGCCGGGCAGCGCCCGCACGAAGTCGTCCGCGTGCGCGCGCTCGAGGGCCTCCCACAGCTCGGCGTCGGTGGCCCCATGCCGCCCCAACAGCAAATTCTGCCGCACCGTGCCGGAGAACAGCACCGGTTCCTGCCCGACCCAGCCGAGCTGCGCGCGCACCGACGAGGGTTTGAGCGACGCGAGCGGGCGGCCGTCCCGTCGGACGGAGCCGGACTCGACGTCGGCGAAGCCGAGCAGCGCCGAGAAGACGGTCGACTTGCCCGCGCCCGACGGCCCCACCAGCGCCACCGTCTTTCCCGCCGGCACGTGCAGCGTGAAGCCCTCGAGCCCGGCCCGCCCGTCGGCGTACCGCACGGTGACGTTCTCGAAGGCCAGCGCGTAGCGCAGCGGCCCGGCCTCGTCTCCGGACTCGGGCGGAAGTGGCGCGTCGGAGATTTCGAACAGCCTCTCGGCCGCCCCCAGCCCGGACGCCACCGACGAGAAGGTGCCCGACAGCGCCTTGAGCGGCTGGTACATGAGCAGCGCCGCCGCCAGAAAAGAGAGCAGGTTGCCGGCGAGGGCCGGGTCGGCCGAGATGGCGCCCGCTCCGACGCCGAGTGATGCCGCCACGCCGGCGATGCCGGCCAGCTCGAGCGTGGGGGTGAAGGCTCCGCGGAGGAAGAGCGAGCGCTTCATGGCGGCGAGGTAGCGCGACTGCTCCTGGTCGAAGCGGGCCAGCGCCGCCTCCTCGAGTCGAAAGGCGCGCACCACCGCGAGGTTCTGCAGCTGCTCTGAGAGGAGCTCGGTGAGCCGCCCCAGGCTGGCCTGGCTCCGGTGGGCGACTTTTTTGACCGACCGGGCAAAACGCGAGACCGGCCAGGCGGCGGCAGGCAGCACCACGAAGCAGAGCACGAACAGCCGCCCGTCGATGGCGGCGCACACGCAAAGGAGGGCCAGCACCTGGAGGCTGTCCTTCGCGTACGAGGAGAGCGCCTGCGTCACCGAGAACTCCACCTGGGCCACGTCGGAGGTGAAGCGCGAGAGCAGCTCGCCCGAGTGGCGCGATTCGAACCAGCGCGGCGGGAGCGCGAGCAGCTTGTCGTAGAGGGAGCCGCGCAGATCCGCCATCACCCGCTGGCCGACCGCTCCCATCAGGCCCCCGTGGAGCCACTGCGCCAGCGCCTTCACCACCGCCATTGCCACCACCAAGAGGGGCAGGCTGGTCAGCGCGCCTCCGTCGAGCGACAGCGGGCCTGCGCTGGCCCGACCGCCCTGGAGCAGGGCCGTAAGCAGCGGGCCGACGAGGTACGCGTACGCCGCCGCGGCGGCCGCCGACACGATGGAGCAGCCGATGGCCACGGCGATTTGCGCCCGGTAGGGCCGGACGTGGCCGAGCAGTCGACGGTATGCAGAGGCAGGTCGGCCCACGGCCGCGACACTCTGTCACGGGAACGCCATTGCGACCATGGCGTCGCCTCGCCCCGCCGGCACCTCGGGGGGCCGCCGAGGCAGGCCCTGCCGATTGCCGGCCCAATCGTTCGCGGTCAACTTCTCCTTGCCATGCAAGCCGGACACGAAGGGGTCTTCGCTCCGGGCTGCGAGCCCGTCGTCGAAGACGACGAGCGGAGGCGGCTCCTGTGGCTGATGGCGGAGTACTTCCGCACGCTGGGCGCCTCGGACATCAAGGCGCGGCTCCCCGGGTTCGTCCCTCCGCCGGTGCTCTCGGGCACCATCGAAGACCACCGCCCCGATCTCACCTTGCGGCAGGCCGATGCCAACCACACGCCCATCATCCTCGAGGTCGTCACCGCCTCGGCCATCGAGGACCCGCGCAGCGAGAACCGCTGGTCGCTCATGGGCTCGGCCGCCAAGCTCTACCAGGCCGAGCTGCACTTCGTCGTGCCCAAGTGGCACCCGAGCGGGCCGCTCGACCCCAGGCTCCGCCGCCGGCTCGCCCGCATGGAGCTGACCGCCAACCGCATCTGGACCGTGTGACGGCCGGCCTGATCGGCCGAAATTGCCCGACGCACGGCGCGCGTTATATTGCGCCGCGCCCTGCGCGCGCAGTATTCGTCAGTCAATTCCAGGGGTTGGATCGATGCCGGTGGCGGGAACGAAGCGCGATTACTACGAGATCCTCGGCGTCGACCGGAACGCGGACGCGCACACGCTCAAGAGCGCGTACCGGAAGATCGCGCTGCAGTACCACCCCGACAGAAATCCGGGCAACAAGGAGGCGGAAGAGAAGTTCAAGGAGGCCTCCGAGGCGTACGAGGTCCTGTCGGATCCGGAGAAGCGCGCGCGGTACGACCAGTTCGGCCACGCCGGCAACCCGTTCGACGGCTTCGCGCAGGGGTTCGCCGGGGTGAACCTGAACGACATCTTCGGGGACATCTTCGGCGACATCTTCGGCCGGCCGAGGCGAAGCGGGCGGCAGCGCGGGAGCGACCTCCGCTACAACCTGGAGATCGGCTTCGAGGAGGCGGCGTTCGGCTGCGAGGTGCAGGTGAAGATTCCGCGGCCCAAGCGCTGCGAGACCTGTGACGGCACCGGCTCGAAGTCGAAGCAGGCCCGGGCCTGCCCGGCGTGCGGCGGCGCGGGCGAGGTGCGGTTCAGCCAGGGCTTCTTCTCGGTGTCGAGGACGTGCGGTCACTGCGGCGGCACCGGTCAGGCCATCGTGGACCCGTGCACCAGGTGCCGGGGCGCGGGCCGCGTGGAGAGCGAGTCGACGCTGACGGTGAAGATTCCGCCGGGCGTGGACACCGGCACGCGGGTGCGGCTGGCGGGAGAGGGAGAGCCGGGCGAAGGTGGCGGCCCGCCCGGAGACCTCTACGTGGTGGTGCACGTCAAGGAGCACCCCTTCTTCGTGCGCGAGGACTACGACATTCACCTCGAGGTGCCGATCTCGTTCACGCAGGCCGCGCTGGGAGCGACCATCGACGTGCCCACGCTCGACGGCAAGGTGAAGATGAAGGTGCCCGCCGGCACGCAGACCGGCAAGGTGTTCCGGCTCAAGGGCAAGGGCATTCCGCACCTGCACGGATCCGGGCGCGGAGATCAGCACGTGCGCGTCTTCGTCGAGGTGCCGACGGATCTGTCCCCGCAGCAGCGCGAGCTGCTCGAGAAGTTCGCGGAGATCTCCGGCGAGCAGTCGAGCCCGCAGACCAAGTCGTTCTTCGACAAGGTGAAGGAGCTGTTCGGTTGATCCGGCCCGTGGGAGCCTCGCGGCTCCGACGTCCCCCGCTCTCGGTGCGTTCACCCAGGTGAGGCGCTGGCGCCCGCGCGTCGTGCTGTATGCAGTGCTGTATATGTCGCTCCGGACGCAGATCTACCTGACCGACGAGCAGCGGCGCCGACTCGACGAGCTGAGCCGGCGCGAGGGCAAGGCGCTCGCCGAGCTGGTTCGCGAGGCTGTCGATCAGTACCTCGCGAGCCGGCGTACGGACGCGGCCGCGGCGCTCGAGGCCACGTTCGGTGCGGCTCCGAGCCTCTCGGTGCCTTCTCGCGACGACCGGGAGAGGCATGGCTGACCTCCTCGTCGACACGGACGTTTTCATCGACCACCTTCGCGGGTGAACCGGCTCGTGCCGCCTCGCCGGAAGGTGCTTCACTTCTCGGTCGTCGCCCGATGCGAGCTGTCGTCGGGCCGCGGCGTCGAGGAGGATGTCGTCGAACGGCTGCTCGCGCCCTTCGTAAAGCTGGGCGTCGACCGCTCGGTGGCAGAGCGGGCAGGCCGCTTGCGGCGTCACCTGGACATCCGCACGCCCGACGCGCTCATCGCCGCGACCGCGCTTCAGCACGGCTTGACGCTGGTCACGCGCAACGCGCGGCATTACCGGCCGGTTCCGGGGCTCCGCATCGAGTCACCGCGTTCGGGCGCGCAACACTGAAACGGCGCATGGATGCCTCGCTCCGCCGGCACGAGCCTGCCGCGCTGTCGGGGAATGCCGCGGCCGGCCGGCCGTTCGAGGTGCGGGTCGACTTCCTTGGCTCATCTGGTATTCAGCGGCCCGATGCGCGATTTGCCGATGCTCTTGGTGACCGCGTTGCTTTTCGGCTGCCCGCCGAAAGGACAGGTGCGGCCCGACGGCCCACACGACGGCGACCGGCCCCGCTACACGGCCCGGCAGGATGCGCAAGCCGACGCCGCTCTGCAGAACGCCACGCAGACCGCCGAGGCCGAGCCGGAGAAGGCGATCGAGTCGTACCTCTCGGTGCGCAAGTCCTTCCCCGAGACGACCGCGGCCCAGGAGGCGCTCTTCCGCGCCGGCGTCCTCTACTTCCAGGCCGGCGACTTCGCCAGCGCGCGCAAGGCGTTCAACGAGCTGCTCTTCGAGAACCCGCTCTTCGACAAGGCCTCGGAAGCCAAGCTGTACCTGGGCATCTCGGCGGTCGAGGTCGGCGCATGTCGCGACGGCTACCAGACGCTCTCGTCGCTGGCCGAGCGCCAGTCCGGGCCGGAACGGAAGAAGGCCCTCGAGGCCGCCCGCGACGCCGCCGAGTGCGCCGGGCTCTTCGGCGAAGCGCTGCGCATCGCCATTCGCATCGTCGACGAGGCGCCGGAGGCGGAGAAGGAGGCAGCGCTGCAGGCGGTCACCGACCTCGTCGAGGGCAAGGTCGGCTTCCTCGACGTGGCCAGGGTGCGGCAGGACCTCGCGACCGGCCACCCGGCCTGGCCCATTCTCACCTTCAAGCTGGCCCGCATCTACTACCACCTGCGCGACTGGAGCCGGCTCGAGGAGACGTTGCAGGCCTTCCTCCGCGAGGCGCCCTCGCACCCGTACGCCACCGAGGCCAAGGACCTCTTGGCGCGCATGAACCGGCGCGCCGAGGCGAAGCCGAACGTGGTGGGCGTGCTGCTCCCGCTCTCCGGCCGGTACCAGCAGGTCGGCGAGTCGGTGATGCGCGGCATCCAACTCGCGCTCCAGGGCTCGGACATCGAGCTCGTCGTCAAGGACACCCAGGGCGACGTCACCCTGGCCGGGCGCCAGGTCGAAGAGCTCGCCTTCGACGAGCAGGCCATCGCCATCATCGGGCCGCTTTTGGCCGACGAGTCGCACCGCGCCGCGCTCGTCGCCGAGGAACTGCAGGTGCCCATCCTCACCCTCACCCGCAGCGAGAACATCACCTCCATCGGCCAGTACGTCTTCCGCAACATGCTGACCAACTCGCAGCAGGCGCAGGCTCTGGCCGACTACGCGATGAGCACGCTCGGGTACAAGACGTTCGCGCTGCTCTACCCGAACATTCCCTTCGGGGTCGAGCTGTCGAACCAGTTCTGGGACGAGGTGGAGGCCCGGGGCGGGGAAATCCGCGGCGCCGAATCCTACGACCACGACCAGACGACCTTCACCAACGAGGTGAAGAAGCTGGTCGGCCGCTACTACCTGGAAGATCGTCTCGACTACATCGAGGGCGTGCGGGAGATCAACGCGCAGAACCTCGACTCGTTCCGCCGGCGCAAGGCCTTCGAGAAGCTGCGCGGCTCGCTCGACCCGGTGGTCGACTTCGAGGCGCTGCTCATTCCCGACAGCTGGCAGCGCGCCGGGCTGGTCGCTCCGGCCCTGGCGGTCGAAGACATCATCACCAATGCCTGCGACGCCCGCGACCTCGAGCGCATCAAGAAGTCCACCGGCAAGCGGCAGCTCAAGACGGTGACCCTGCTCGGCACCAACACCTGGAGCTCTCCCAAATCGCGCAGCGGGCTGCCCGAGCTCATCGAGCGCGCCGGCAAGTTCGTCAACTGCTCCATCTACGTCGACGGCTTCTTCGCCGACTCCGAACGGCCGGCCACGAAGAAGTTCGTCCGGGCCTTCCGCGAGGCGTACAAGGACAAGGGCGTCGAGCCGGGGCTCCTCGACGCCACGGGCTACGACTCGGCGGCGATGATCCGCCACCTTCTGGAGAAGGCCCGGCCCCAGACCCGCTCGGAGATGGCGCTCAAGCTCGCCACGCTGAAGGACTTCGACGGGGCCACCGGCAAGACGCACTTCGACGATCGCCGGTGCGCACAGAAGCCGCTCTTCTTCCTGGCCGTCGAGAAGGACGGGGTGAAGGAGCTGAAGGTCAAGCCGAAACCGTCCGGTTCGTGATGCTCGCGTTGAAAAGCGGAGGCGGCGTTCCTACAGGTGTCCTCATGAGGTCCGCTCTCTTCGTCGCCGCCCTGGCCCTCTCCTCGTGCCGCACCGTCGGCGGCGTTTCCGCGGGAACGCTGGCCCGCCTCAAGGAGACGCCCAACGGCTACCTCTCGGGCGAGGTGGTCGACCTGGCCGACTACGCGCTGATGAACAACATCGACTTCGTCTACTCGGTGGCCATCAGCAAGGACGGCGAGAAGGCCGCCTACACGCACCTGGGCCCGAAGAACTTCCAGGTCGCGTTCTGGTCGCTGTCGAATCGGCCGCGCCAGGTCGCGGATCAGGCGGTGAACCATTACCAGTACGACGTCGAGGCGCTCGACTTCTCGCCCGACGGCAAGTTCGTGGTGACCGCCAGCCGCGACGGAGCGGTGCGGCTCTACTCGGCGGAGACGGGCACGCCCGCGGGCTCGTACGCCACCGAGGAGCCGCTGGTCGCGGTGGCCTTCCACCCCTCGGGTCGCTACCTCGCCGCGGGCAGCGCCCGGGGGCTCATCACCGTGCTGTCGTGGCCGGGGCTTCAGTTCAGCCACGAGACGCGGGCCCACGAGGGAGAGGTGCGCAACCTGGCCTTCGCCGACGACGGCACGTTGTACTCGGGCGGCTGGGACAAGAGCATCGTCGCCTTCTCCACCGCGGAGGAGGAGTCTCCCACCGACCAGGCCCGCTGCCGCTTCGAGCGCCGCGGCGGCTTCAGCGTGGTGCGGGGCACGGTGAACGGCCACGTGTCGGCCGCCTTCGCCTTCGACTCCCGCGTGCCGTTCGTGGTGGTGACGACCGAGGTGGCCAGGGCCGCCGGCATCGACGTGCCTTTCCTCAAGGACACCGCCACCGTGGCCACGCCCATGGGCAACACGGTGGTGCGCGTGGCCAAGGCCCAGAGCCTGTCCTTCAAGTCGCTCAAGGTGAAGGACGTCGACCTGGCGGTGTGCGACGTGTGCGTGCCGCCCGAGACGCAGGGCATCCTCGGCGAGGCCTTCACGCAGCGCTACGACGTCGCCTTCGACGAGGTGGCCGGCGAGGTGCTCCTGTCGGCGAAGCAGAAGGGCGAGAGCGTCGAGAAGCAGAAGGTACTGACCCTCAAGCCCCGCAAGCGGATGACCTTCGAGTGGTACGTCAACGACTTCTCCCTCGACCGAAGTGGGCGCTTTCTCGGCGTGGCCTTCAGCGAGGTGAAGGCCGAGCGCACCCGCGAGGTGTACGAGCGCGAGAAGAAGGGCATTCCCGAGCCGCTTCGCGAGGGCAACGCCGGTGCCATCGTCGATGCCCACACCGGCCTCATCGTGCGCAAGTGGAGCCGCCACGAGGGCGTGGTGTCGACCGCGGCCATCTCGCCCGACGGGCAGACGCTCGTCACCGGCGGCTGGGACAAGCGCGTGTACATCCACAACCCGCTCGAGCGTTCGCCCATCAAGCGCGAGTTCGGCTGGTCGGTGCGGCGCGTGCGCTTCTCGGAGGACGGGCGCTACCTGGTGGTCGCCGCCTGGACGCCCCAGAACCCGCTGGGAGACCAGCAGTCGAACCCGTCGGCGCTGGTGTACGAGCTGGTCTACCGCTCGCCGGAAGTGCACGGCGGGCCGTCGGCGGTGGCCCGCTGAAGCGCTGCGAACCGCGCATCGGGAACGGTGAGCGTGCGCTCGAGGAGCTCGAGCTCGAGCAGACCGAGACTTACGCAACGCGCTCGGAGATACCGCGACGCGCGAGGAGCGCATCCAGGCCTGGCGGGGGCTGGGCCTTCTGATCCGGCGTCTGGTTCATCTGCGGCGACTCGAGCCGGGGCGGCCGGAGCGCGGACCGGGCTTCGCGGCCCCGGTGCCGGCGTGGGTTCGGGCGCAGGCCGAGGCAAGGAGAGCTCATCGCTCGACGTCGTGGTGCGCCTGAGCCGGCTCGCCGCCGACCAGCCACAGGACGGCGCCGGTCACCGCCGCCGCCGCCGCTCCGCCCCACAGCACGTTCGCGAGCACCGCGTTCGAGCGGGCCTGCTGGTCGAGCGCATGAGCCTCGCGCTGCGTCATGCCCACGACGCGGCCGGCGGCATCGGTCGGAGCGTTGGCGATGGCCGAGCGGGCCCGGCTCGACTCGAGGCCGAACCACCCGCCGACGGCCCCGGCCAGCGCTGCGACTCCGAACGACACGTACCCGGCGGTGCGCACGCCGGAGGGCCCGGGCGAATGCACCACCATCGGCTCGCTCGGCGCGCGCGTCGGGGCGAGCGCGACGGCCTTGGGCGCATCGGGAGGGCCGTCGATGCGGGGCGAGCTCTCGGAGCCGAGCTGTTGCAGCACCATCTCCTGCTCGCCCACAAGCTCTGCCCACCACTCGACCCGCTCGGCGTCGGTGGTCAGATGGGCGGTGCCGGCCTCGAGCGGCGCGTCCACCTGCACCGCGGAAGCGCCGTCGGCGCGAACGTGAAAGCGCACCGCCTTGACCAGCCGGAGCGGATCCGACTTCAGCTCGACGCGCAGGGACTTCACGCGACCGTTCGAAAGGAGAGCGGACGGCTCGGCCACGAGCGTTCCCCGCTCGGCGACCGCGGCCTTGGCCTCGTAGAAGGGCGTCATCACCCGCGGCGAGTGCTCGCCCGACAGCTTGTGCCCGGGCGCGATGGTGAGGAGCAGCTCGAACGCCTTCTTCGCCTTGGGCCCCTGGTTCATCGCTCCGAGGACGACGCCCTGCAGCTCGAGGATGCGCAGCACCGTCGCCCGGCCGTTGCCCCGCCGCTTCCACGCCGCGTCGAGCGCCTTCGCCGCGTCGGGGTACTCGAGGTCGCCGATGAGCCGCTCGGCGCGCTCGAGATCCGGATTGGCGGCCGCAGGCAGCGCCACGAGCACCGCCGCGAAGAGCGCAGGCAGTCTCGGTGAGCGCCGGATCATGCCGTCGATTGTACGACGGCCGAATCACCCGTGTCGCACCAGGCTCACCAGAGCGTCAAAGCCACGCGGCTCGTGCGAGCGGACCGGAGTTTGACACCCCGCGCGATTCGACGTGACGATTCGGCCCGTGCAGTCGATCGACATCGACCCGGTCGACCCCAACCTGCCGGATCCATGGCGCGCCGGTCAGACGGTCGGGCGCTACACGCTGCTGGCGAAGATCGCCATCGGCGGCATGGCGGAGATCTGGCTTGCCAAACAGGAGGGGCCGCGCGGGTTCGAGAAGGTGGTCGTCGTCAAGAAGATCGTCGACGCGCTCTCGCGGGACCCTGAGTTCGTCGAGATGTTCCTCGACGAGGCGCGCATCGCCGCCCAGCTCAACCACCCGAACGTGGTGCAGATCTTCGATTTGGGCGAGGCGGCCGGCAGCTATTACATCGCGATGGAGTACCTGGCCGGCGAGAACCTCGCGTCCATCGTGCGGGCCGGTATCAAGGCGGGCCACCCGCTGCCCATCCCGTACGCGGTGCGCATCGTGGCCAGCGCCGCCGAGGGCCTGGCCCACGCCCACGCGAAGACGACGCCCGACGGCAAGCCGCTCAACATCGTCCACCGCGACGTCTCGCCGCAGAACATCATCGTCACCTACGACGGCCAGGTGAAGGTGGTGGACTTCGGCATCGCCCGCGCAGCCAACCGCTCGAGCCGCACGCTGGGCAACCAGCTCAAAGGCAAAGCCAGCTACATGTCGCCCGAACAGGCTCGCGGACAGAACGTCGACGGCCGGTCGGATCAATTCGCCCTGGCCATCGTGCTGTTCGAGCTGGTGACGCGCTCGCGGCTCTTCCAGTTCGACGAGCCGCTCATGGCGCTGCAGGCGGTGGCCAGCCCGGAGCGGCTGCCCAGCGCCACGTCGCGGAACCCCGAGGTGCCCGAGGCGCTCTCCAACATCCTGGCCCGGGCCCTCGAGCGCAACCCGGCCGACCGGTACCCGACGTGCCGCAACTTCCAGTCGGCGCTGGAGGACTGGCTGAGGCGCCAGGACGACGCGCCCGGCTCGGCCGAGGTAGCGGCGTACATGGCCGCGCTGTTCCGCGATCGCATCCGCGAGCGGCACCGCCTCGTCGAGTCGGCACGCGCGGGCGAGCTGACGCCGTCGGTCGCGCACAAGGGCCTGAAGAACGACACCGAACAGTCCATGCCCGGCCGCTCGACGCAGATGCGCGAGCTGGAGGCGCAGAAGCCCAGGCGCAAGGTGGGGCACCTGGCCGCGGTGGCCGCATCGGGCGCCCTGCTGGCGGTGATTGGGGCGACGCTGCTCGTCAGCAAGCTGACGTCGGACGCCGAGCCGGACGAGTCTGCCGCGGGGGCGCCTGCTGCCGAGCCGGCGAGCGCCGACCTGGGCAAATCGCCTCCGGTTGCGAGCGCTGCTCGGGCGCAGGCCGCTTCGAGCGCGGGTGTTCTGGCGATCGAGACGGACCCACCCGGCGCTTCGGTGGCGGTGGACGGCATCGCGCGAGGGCCCTCGCCGGTGGTGCTCTCGGAGCTGCGGCCCGGCGACTACGCCATCTCGGCGTCCGCGAAGGGGCGCCAGCCCGCGTCCAAGACGGTGTCGGTGCGCGCCGGCGAGCGCACCCAGGTGGTGCTGGTTTTGCCCGCCGAAACATCGCGCCCCGCCCCATCCCCATCTGAGTCGGTCCGACCCAAGGCGGCGCCGAAGGCCGCCCGCGGCCTGCTCAGCCTGAACACGGTGCCGTGGACCGAGGTGTACCTGGGCAGCCGCAAGCTGGGCGACACGCCGCTCATCGACGTGCCCCTGCCCGCGGGCACGCACGTGCTCAGGCTCGTCAACGCGGAGAAGGGCGTCTCCAGCTCCATCGAGGTGGAGATCCGCCCCGGACAGACGACGGTGAAGAAGCTGAGCCTGTGAAGGGCTGCCCTCGCCCGGCTACGCCCGCCGGAACCTGGCCACGATGCGCTCGCGCGCTTCGCCCTCGAGGCGGGTCGGCGGCACGGTGACGAAGACGCGCTCGTCGGGCACGCGAAAGAGGAGCTCCTTCACCGCGCCCTCGAAGTCCTCGAGCGAATGGTCGAAGCCCACGCCCACGCGCCGGCCCGCTTTGTCGGGCGGAGGCCAGACGATGCACTCCACCACCGTGACGTCTTTCAGCCCCTTCATCGCCCTGAGCTCGAGCTCGGCGTTCTCGTAGCGCACGGTGTGCCGGTCGCGAACGATGTACTCGTCGGTGAGGAGCACCTGCTTGCGCCCCTCGAGCAGAATGACGGCCGCCCGGGCCAACAACAGCGCCGCCACCGCCGCGGGTACCCACAGCCTGAACGAGCCCGGAGGCGGCCGCGCCCACGAGAGCAGCGCAAGGAGGGCCAGCGCGATGGCCAGCGGCCAGCGGACGTTCCGCAGCCGCCGGCCGAGCCTGAAGCGGTAGACCTGCCGCATCAGAAGTTCAGGAAGACGTTCTCTTGCGGCAGCCCCCGCTTCTCGAGGGCCTCGGTGACCTCCTTCACCATCGCCTTCTGCCCGACGAGGAAGGCCACCGCGTTGGAGACGTCGACGTCGCCGATGTGGGCCTGCACGTAGCCGGTCAGCCCCTGCCAGCCCGAGTTGCCCGGCCGGCTCACGGTGCGCACCACGCGAATGCGCGAGCGTTCCCAGTCGGTGAGCTCGGACTCGTAGGCGAACGAGCTCGGCGTGCGCACGCCGAAGTACAGCGTGACCGCGCCGTAGGCGTCGCGCTCCTTGCGGATCTGCGCGATGACCGAGCGGATGGCCGAGATGCCCGAGCCGGTGGCGAACAGGAGCACGTCCTTGCCGCGGGCCTTCTCGAGCGGGAAGCCCCTGCCCAACACCGCCGAGACGCGCACCTGCCCGCCGACCGGAGAGTCGCACAGCGCGTCGGCCAGCGGAGCGCCCCGCTTCACGAGGAACTCGAGCGTCGGCCCCTTGCCCGGGCCCGAGGCGATGGCGAAGTACGCCTCGCCCTTGCCGTCGAGCGAGAGCTTCACGCACTGGCCCGGAACCGAGTGAGTGCCCTCGAGCGGCGTGTTGGCCACGTTCAGCACCAGGTGCACCAGCCCGTCCGCCGCGGGGGTCTTCTCCGTCACCGTCGCGGTGTGCCATTCGGACATGCCTTGGTGTCTAGCAGGCCGACGAGGGTGACGGGAACGGCGAAGGCGGCGGTAGGATGCCGCGCGGGTGAAGCAGGTCATCTGGATCGCGCTGTTCCTCGTGGGGCTGGTCGGGGTGTTGACCCCCGTCATCTACCTCTATACCGCGAGCCAGCTCCCCGTGCTCGAGAGCGAGCTCGACCTGCACCGCATTTTGAAAGACGCCATCGAGAGCGAGCGCATGGGCGTCAAGCGGACGCAGTACGACCCGCGCGGGGTGGAGGTGACGTTCGACCGCCCGGACTTCTCGCGCCTGCCCAAGGACCTGGTGGCGCTCTACATCTCGCAGCGCGGCTGCCCCACCTACTTCCAGACCGAGCGCGAGGACGGGCCGGCCTGGGCCTGGCGCATGCTCCAGGGCGTGTTCGGCAAGGAGTCGGGCGGCGACGGCTGGTGCGAGCGGCTGTTCGCCATGCGGCTGGCCGAGAGAATCGGCGTCAAGGGCAACCTGCCGGTGACGGTGGCGGCGAACAAGATTCACTCGTTCTTGTCGAAGGACCAGCTCATCGCCTACGACCTGTTCAGCATCCGCATGGAGTACGGCGTCATCGGCGTCGACGCGCTCTCGCAGAAGCTCTTCCAGCGGCCGCTCGACGATTTGGGGCTGACCCAGCTCGCCGAGCTGGTGCTGACGTTGCCGCCGCACAACGGCTACGACCAGGTGAAGGACTGTCAGAACCCGTCCGTCATCCGCAAGGTGCGCGACACCGTCATCGAGGATTTGGCCCGGCATGCGCTGGTCGCTCCCGAGCGGGCGAAGAACGCGCAGGCGCAGCCGGTGACCTGCACCGTGAAGTAGCTCAGGCCCTCGCCCGCAGCCCGTCGAGCACGATGGTGGTGAGCGCCTCGGGGATTTCGAGCGGGTTGCCCACGTCCTCCTCGGCCAGCACCGCCTGGAGCAACCGCTCGGAGGCGCCGACCACCGCCAGCGCGCTCACCGCGGGGTGGATGGGGCGGAACACCCGGTGCGCGTGCGCCTTCTCGGTGATTTCGATGGCGTAGCGCGAGACGAGCTCCGACAGCGCCCGCACCGGGGCCCTGGCGCCGACGCCGGGGCCGCGCGATTCCTGCAGGTACAGCCGCGCCACCTCGGGGTGCTCGAGCACCAGGGTGATGACCGCCGAGCCCACCACCCGGTAGGCCCGGAACATCGACTCGCGGTCGGCGGCCTCGCCCAGCATGCGGCTGCACTCCTCGAGCGCCGCCTCCATCTCGGCGCGGGCCGGGGCCATGAGCGATTCGACCAGCGCCGTCTTGTCGCGGAAGTAGCGGTAGAAGCTGCCCTTGGCCACGCCGGCGCGCTGGGTGATGTCGTCGATGGACACGCCCTCGATGCCGCGCTCGAGGAAGAGCTGCATCGCCGCGTCCTTCAGCGCCTTCTCCTTGCGCTGGCGATTCAGGTCGCGCTTGCCGCCGGGCTGCCCCGGGCGAAAGGTGGGCGGGCCGACGGAGCGGCGCTTCTTTCTCGCCCCGCTACTGGACATGCAGGCGAGCTCCGCGCAAAATGATGACCGTTCGGTCATTTTTTAGGACAGCCCGGGGCCGGACCGGGCCTGAAGGAGGGTGGAGCATGATTGGCATCCCGCTGGGCCTTCTGTACGCGAACGCCGGCGAGTGGCTGGTGCACAAGTACATCCTGCACGGGCTGGGGAAGAACAAGGACAGCTTCTGGGCGTTCCACTGGCACGAGCACCACCGCGAGTCGCGCAAGCACGACATGTTCGACGCGCAGTACGTGCGGAGCCTCTTCGGCTGGTCGGCCCAGTCGAAGGAGGCGCTCGCGCTGCTCCTCGCCGCGCTGGCGCACCTGCCCCTGTTTCCCGTGGCGCCGTTCTTCACCGGCACGGTGCTCTACCGCATGTGGGCCTACTACAGAATCCACAAGCGCGCGCACCTCGAGCCGGGCTGGGCGAAGGAGAACCTGCCCTGGCATTACGACCACCACATGGGCAGGGACCAGAACGCCAACTGGTGCGTCACCCACCCGTTCTTCGACTACGTGATGGGCACGCGCATCGCCTACGAGTACGGGCACGGCCAGCCGGCCGAGGCGCGCTGATTCACTGTCCCACTTTGGGAGGGTTGAAGCCCTCGCCTTTAGGCGACAGCTTCAGCGTCGGTTCGGCTA
>FWPU01005689.1_pt1 | contig 26419 bp, 33 predicted proteins | sample 2228361 | NCBI WGS metagenome assembly FWPU01 (sample SAMEA103939777, study PRJEB20133) | metagenome
GTTTTATCTGAACCATGTGGGATATAAAGAGCTTTAATCTCCTGTCTTTTATCTTGTTATGATTAGTTTTATCTGAACCATGTGGGATATAAAGATAACCGTGAAGTATGCATCATCAAAAAAGACAACAGTTTTATCTGAACCATGTGGGATATAAAGGCATGAAAGAGAAGCGGAAAAGGAACGGCTTGAAAGAGTTTTATCTGAACCATGTGGGATATAAAGGAGGCATTCCATGTTATTTCTCTTAAGGGGGGCAGGTGTTTTATCTGAACCATGTGGGATATAAAGTATGAAACTTTACAATAGACCAGTCGATTAATTCCTCGTTTTATCTGAACCATGTGGGATATAAAGAATGGTCTGTTGTCTTTTGCTTGTGAATCACATAAGTTTTATCTGAACCATGTGGGATATAAAGCCGCTACCTCTGTAACGGTCAAGGGTAACACAACCAGTTTTATCTGAACCATGTGGGATATAAAGCATAAAAGTTGGGGTAATAATCAAGCATCAAATTCCGTTTTATCTGAACCATGTGGGATATAAAGTATGTGGTAATGAACTACAAAAAGCAGATCCTTTTGAGTTTTATCTGAACCATGTGGGATATAAAGCAAGGACCATCAAGCTAAGTTATCGTGTTCCCTCTATGTTTTATCTGAACCATGTGGGATATAAAGTTTGCCTCTACTTTCAGCATGTTTAGAATGTTTCTGTGTTTTATCTGAACCATGTGGGATATAAAGAAAATGGAGTAGTATCTACTCCAATATTGGAGCAATGTTTTATCTGAACCATGTGGGATATAAAGCGATGAGCGGAGCAGGAGAATAACAATATTCGCCGGTGTTTTATCTGAACCATGTGGGATATAAAGAAAATCTCCTCAAGCCTTTCGAGTTCCCATCTCAAAGTTTTATCTGAACCATGTGGGATATAAAGTGATTTTATTGAGAGTTTTGCTTGTTCGTTTCATCTCGTTTTATCTGAACCATGTGGGATATAAAGACCAGTTCCTGAAGCTCAGGATTATTGGCGATTATGAAGTTTTATCTGAACCATGTGGGATATAAAGTGCAGTGTTTTTGCTGAATCGGTGGTTGACTTCATAATCGGTTTTATCTGAACCATGTGGGATATAAAGTCGGGGCGAGGACGCTGGGAAGGAGAGGGAAAGCACTGTTTTATCTGAACCATGTGGGATATAAAGCAGGTAAAAATCACAATAACAACTCTGAATGGAAATGTGTTTTATCTGAACCATGTGGGATATAAAGAAAATTAAAGTGCTAAGAGATAAAGTATACCTATAGTTTTATCTGAACCATGTGGGATATAAAGTGTAGACTTTTGCTTTCACAATATATACAACTTCGTTTGTTTTATCTGAACCATGTGGGATATAAAGATAGAGAGGTTAATTAAAGTAGAAAAAGACGGATTGTTTTATCTGAACCATGTGGGATATAAAGCACACGTAACAACGACATTTTGATAAAATTTACACAGTTTTATCTGAACCATGTGGGATATAAAGTCTGCAGTCCACATCCCTTTTGCCAGCACACTAAACGTTTTATCTGAACCATGTGGGATATAAAGGTTCTACTCGCATCTGTCATCGTATCTTGTATAGAAGTTTTATCTGAACCATGTGGGATAAAGGAACTTGCTGAAAAAGCAAAGGTTACAGGCGGATATGAGTTTTATCTGAACCATGTGGGATATAAAGGTCCAGTTCTGCTGTGCTCATTTCAATATTTTTTACGTTTTATCTGAACCATGTGGGATATAAAGGCACACTAAACTCATTATTCTGCATTTTTGAGTTTTATCTGAACCATGTGGGATATAAAGGCTGTGCTTTTATTTTTATACTGCCCCCTTATTTGGACTAAATATGCCAGAGGTGTAAGAGGTTTGTAGCTAATATAAGTAGTGAGCACAAGATAAGCGAGATGTTTTAGTACAGGTGTCATGACAGGTTCTTAGAGGCAGGGAAGAAGTGGTTAATTAATGATAATGTTTACAAGCCTGAGATTGAGGGGCTTCAAAAAATTATGGGCAAGCAAGTGATACAAATTGAAATTTAAAAAACAGAAGAGCTATTTCCAACAAGGGAGAGGCAGTAGAGACACTTAAAAGACATGGTACAAGTATAGTAAGGGTCGCACGAACCGCCCCTATACTAAGGAAAGATTAAGTAGGGTAGCAGAACCTTCCTGTCCGTGCCGTTGACACGGCAGACAGGTACAAGTTTGAGTCATAAGAAATGTCTTGAAAAAGGGGTATAATAAAAATCTTTTTCGATACGGTCAGATAGTTTCATAATTGTCATAATTATGAGATAATCAATAAAGTAATTCCTCCATCCGATCTTTCAAATCTTGTAGAGCGGTGAAGTGAATGGTTTTCAGTCCCTCTTTCTCTGCATTTTTTATGTTCTTGACGTTGTCGTCCACAAAGATCACCTTCGGCGGGCTTACATTAAGAAGGGAACAGACATGGAGGAATGTACCCTGTTCTCTTTTGCCCTTACCTATTTTGTACGAATTAAAGATATGGTCAAAGTGATGATTAAAGGGAACCTTGTTGTTCAGTTCATCGAGCCAGTTTGTCTGGTCGCTCAATATAGCAGTAATGAGGTTTTCCTTTCTTAGCCTGTCAACAAAATCAATAATATCCTTCCTAAGGACAAACCTGTTGAGAATCTCATTTCTCAACTCATCATCATTACCTTTTATGCTAGTCCTTTTTTTGAGAATATCCCAGAAGGTATTTTCATCTATCAGGCCCTTGACGTAGCCAGTCTCATAAATTAGTTGGTCAGCTAACCGGAAGAACCATTCTGGGTCTATGTTATTATTCCTTGCAATGGCCTTTAACCCCTCACGGAAGCCTTCCTCAGCAATAACGCCACCAAAATCAAAGATAACTACCCTGATCAAATTTCCTCGATCTTATATGTAAAGTTTATTTTTGCAGAGCCTTCAAGGGTTGCTTTAACCGAACAGTATTTCTCCATTGAGAGTACAACTGCACGTTTAACTGCCTCCTCAGATAGGTTATGACCTGAGACTACGAATTCAATATCAATCTCGGTGAATCTCTTTGGATGGGTCTCAGCCTTCTGGCCCTTAACATTTATCTTAAGCCCACTGATGTCCTGTCTCTTTTTCTTCAGGATCGAGACTATATCCATCCCGGAGCAGCCTCCGAGACCTATAAGCAGCAGTTCTGTTGGTCTTACACCCGTATCATTTCCTCCGACCTCATGGTCACCATCCATTATTATCGCGTGTCCTGAACCTGATTCTCCTACAAACTGTAATCCTTCAACGTATTTTACTGTTGCTGTTGGCATATTCCCTCCCTCCTTTAAGGATAGTTTAGTAACAGCCTCTGAATGGCTGCTGCCCTTCCAGAATTATCGTCTATCTCAATAACGACAGCAGATAAAATTCCACTGCCTGATGCAGTCTCAAATTTTTTTGGGATCTGATATATAAATCTCTCAATAATCTGTACCTTATCGATACCAATAACTGAATTGGCAGGTCCTGTCATACCCACATCAGTTATATATGCAGTTCCACCTGGCAGTATCTTTTCGTCAGCTGTTTGAACATGAGTGTGGGTACCAATGACTGCGCTTACCATCCCGTCAACAAATAGACCAAATGCCATCTTTTCCGATGTTGCTTCTGCATGAAAGTCAACAATGATTATGTTTGTCTCTTTCCTTAACTTTTCTATCTCTGCAATGCCTATCCTGAAAGGGCAATCGATCGTTGACATAAATACCCTTCCTGAGAGGTTTATTATCCCGATTTTTTTGTCTCTTACAGTATAGGTGGTACTCCCAAAGCCAGGTACACCCGGGGGATAATTCAGTGGCCTGATAAGTCTATCTTCCTTACCTATATATGGTATGGATTCCTTTTTGTCCCAGATATGGTTCCCGCTTGTAAGGATATGAATGCCGTAATCGAATAATTCCTTTGCTACCTTTTCGGTTATTCCAAAGCCTCCTGCGGCATTCTCCCCGTTGGCTATAACGAAATCTACTTTATACTTATCGACTACTAAGGGAAGAAGGTTTTTTACTGCAAGCCTTCCTGTTTTTCCGACAATATCGCCAATAAAGAGGACCTTCATTATTTGGCAAACTCCACAAACCTTGATTCTCTAATGACGGTAACCTTTATCTGACCTGGATAAGTCATTTCAGATTCTATTCTTTTGGAAAGGTTTCTGGCAAGAATTGATGCCATCTCATCACTCATTTCCTCAGGTTTTACAATTATCCTTACCTCTCTACCAGCCTGAATGGCATAACATTTCTCAACGCCTGAAAAAGACATGGCTATTTGTTCCAGTTTTTCGAGCCTTTTTAGATAGTGTTCGATACTTTCTCTTCGAACTCCCGGTCTTGCTGCTGAAAGGGCATCAGCAGCAGCAACAAGTGCTGCCTCAGGAGTTAAAGGGTCGACATCACCATGATGGACAAGGATGGCATTAACGACCTTTTCATTTTCCCCATATTTCTTAGCAAAGTTTGCACCTATCTCCTGATGGGATCCCTCTACCTCATGGTCTATAGCCTTACCGATATCATGGAGGAGTCCTCCCCTTTTGGCAAGCTTTACATCAGCTCCTATTTCAGCAGCCATAATACCTGCAAGATATGCAACTTCCTTTGAATGCTGTAACATATTCTGGCCATAGGATGTTCGGTACTTGAGTCTTCCGAGAAGCTTTATAATCTCAGGGTGAACCACGGAGATGCCTAATTCAAAGACTGCCTTTTCTCCTTCCTCTTTTATCGTAGCTTCTACCTCTTTTTTCACCTTTTCTACAATTTCCTCGATCCTTGTTGGATGGATCCTTCCATCAGCTATTAATCTCTCAAGGGATATCCTTGCTATCTCCCTTCTTACCGGGTCAAAAGCGGACAGTGTGACCATCTCAGGCGTATCATCGACAATCAGATCAACCCCGGTGGCTGCCTCGAGTGCCCTGATATTTCTACCCTCCCTTCCGATGATCCTCCCTTTCATCTCATCATTTGGTAGGCTAACGGCTGTTACTGTTCCATCGGCAACATATTCACTGGCATATCTTTGTATTGCAAGACTTATGATTTCTCTGGATTTTTTCTCCGCCTCTTCTTTTGCCTCATCCTCTATTTTTTTTGCAAGTTTTGCTGCTTCAAAACGAGTTTCTTCTTCGATCTTTTTGAGGAGTACCTCTCTTGCAGACTCTGCACTCAATCCCGAGATCCTTTCCAGGGCCAGGGTTTGTTCCTTAATCAGTCTGTTAATTTCTGTCTCTTTCTCTGCAAAAATTCTTTCCCTTTGACTGAATTCTCTTTCCCTCTTATTAATTTCGTGTTCTCTTTTTTCTAACTGATTACTTTTTCGCTCAAGGGCCTCCTCTTTTTGTCTTAATCTTCTGTCGTACTGATTAAGTTCATTTCTTCTTTCTCTGATTTCTTTTTCTGCCTCAGACTTTGCTTGATAGACTAAGTCTTTTGCCTCAACAGAGGCTTCTTTTTTTATAACTTCAGCAGCTTTCTTTGCCTCTGCAAGGATTTCCTCTCTTTGTTTTTCCAGTGCCTCACTTTGTAGTCTTATCGATCGCCTGTAGAAAAAAATGATTGCTACAGCAATCACAACACCAAGAACTATAGAGATGAGTATCTGAAGGATTAAAGACATAATTTTTCCCCCTTTCAAGGTTTACGAAGGTAGGCCAGTCTCAAAAAAGAAAAGGGTTCTAAAGGGATGCGCAGTTTTTTACGTAATGATGTACCTGGAAATCGACCATCACAGATTCTTTAGCGCTAACTAATCTTTTTTTCCGAAGAGTATTTATTATTATATATACTGAACCCCAGAACCCCTTTATCCGACTTAATATAGAAACTAAAATCCCGCCCTGCCGTTGTAGTGAAAAATTAGATCCCCTAAATATTAGGTGGGTGTTCTGAAGAAGCCTTAGGCTTCCGATCCTTGGATCGGCATGCTCACCGGTCATCTTACCCGAACTCCCTAAAGATCTAATTTGCCGGATCAACATTTTTTCACCCTCCACGAACAGGGCAGGTACACTACCCTCTGTAAACCCAGTTAATCTTAATTTAAGATAATATATTTATACCAGAAATTGGGTGTTTTGAGCAAGAGAAAAATTAATCTATGTTATTATTATACCTGCATAACCAACAACATAATCATAGTCTCCGCTTACATCACCTGATGTGGAATATTTTATCAATTTTGCCTGTCTAGCCTTTAAAGACCTTGCCGTAAACAGCATTATCGTGGCAGGGATATATCCACACATGGAGATACGTTCTGATGTCACTGTGTCATAAAGACCTTCTGGGTCTAGTTGAAGTATCTTATTTATTGCAAGCTTATCTTTTCTCCTGGCTACCTCATCAGACACATAGTGGCTCATGTCCGAACTGGCTACTATCACAACAGAGTAGTCTATCCTGCTGACTGCCTTTGCTATTGCCTCTCCCATAGTGCGACATTCCTCAACTGTAGCATGCATAACTGTTATGGGAACAATTTTTGCATCCTTGGATAGATAGACAATGAAAGGCAACTGTACCTCGAGCGAGTGCTCAAAGATATGCGCCTGTGTATCTGATGTAAACAGTTCCGATTCATTAATAATCAGTCTTGCAAGTCTCTCGTCAATCGTTAAGACTCCTAAAGGTATCTCCCATTCACCTCTGGGCATAATAGAGACCTTTGATCCAAGGCCTGTATGGTTAGGCCCTATAAGGATAAAGGTTTCTGGCATAACAATTCTTGAATAAACAGCACCTGCAACATGGCCTGAATACATAAGACCTGCATGGGGGCACAGGGCAGATAGCGCCTTTTCTTTGGGTATATTATCATTAATATAACCCTTTACTTCATTTGCAAGCCTTTCTTTATTTGATTGATAGAACTGACCGGCGACAGCAGCCTTTCTCCTCATATTTCCCCCTAAAACCCAAGCAGTAGAAAACTAACCTTAAAATCTGTCCTTTTATTATTTATTATGATTTTGGACTTTTAACTGCTGACTTTTGCTTGATAGCCTTCATCAATCTCTCGTACTTTTCTACTCCCACACACTCCTTGGCTGCAGGACACCACTCAATGCAGGTTGGTGTCATATCCCTTGAGATTGTTTTACCACATTTCTTACATTCAATCTCAATCTCATCTGACCATATCTCATTTGTGGTATGGCAGTAAAAACACCTTATTTCTTCAGGAAAAGGATTTCTTATCTCTCTGCTTCCCGGGCAACTTTCTTTGAACATCTTACTATTATTTTACCAAATTACAGAAATTATTGTATGAGATATATCATAACCTTGAATGCGAATAAAACTAAACGGTAATTGAAATAATCAGGCCTGATAGGCTTTTTCAAGTTTTTATTCTTAATATACTATGCCTTTACCTTTTTATATAAAATCTGACATAATATTTCAATTTTCCAGAAGTTAAGGAGTAGAGATGGTAACTATTCATAAGATACCAGCATCACCCTGGAGGGCTATGATTGAGAGTGCCTTCTTTACAAATTCTGTAAGAAAGACCGCCATGACCGAACTTTATAATCTTGCCATGACACAACTGAGGTGGTCGTTACATCGCATCCTTTTTTATAGAGGGATTTTTAATTGGAAACAGCAGGCATAATCAGACAATTAGCGCTATCTGCGCTTCCTGTTCTTGTGGCAATAACGTTTCATGAACTGGCTCATGGCTTTATAGCCAACAGGCTTGGTGATCCCACGGCTCGCCTACTTGGAAGGTTAACCATCAATCCTTTTGCTCATATTGACCTATTCGGAACAATTATTATGCCGCTGATGTTACTTATCTTTACAAGTGGTCAATTCGTATTCGGTTATGCCAAGCCTGTTCCTGTGAATCCGATGAATTTTAAGAATCCAAGAAAGGGCATGGCCATTACTGCTGCAGGCGGTCCAATAATGAATCTATCCCTTGCTATTCTCAGTATATTGTTGCTGAAATTGATTATCATTCCATTATCAACTCTTATACCCGAAACTATAACAGATAAGACCCTCGTTCCTATGGCGCTTATGCTTAAGGCCAGTGTTATGATAAACGTTGTTCTTGCAGCTTTTAATTTGTTGCCAATTCCGCCTCTCGATGGCGGTAGGGTCATTGTTGGTCTTTTGCCAGCCAGGCAGGCCATATCATTTAGCAGGATAGAACCATTCGGCTTTATTATTGTTATTATTCTAATTGTTACAGGGATAGCCAATTACTTTGTCATACCTCTTGTGAATCTCTTCATGGGCATATTGACTCTTTTTTAGTGTAAATTTTTATCTCTAACTTAAGCTTATCAACTCTGCACTTTCTCAACTCAGGGTGAAGGAATATTAATAATCCTTAATGGGCAGGTCAAATAAATTATATCATAGAGCCTTGAAGTGAAGTTTGAGTCTTCAACACTTAAAATTTCCTTTTAGGCATATGTGATGTTACAATAAATTAATGGTTTCAGATGTTGTCAGAGGTCTTTCAACCGAAGAAAGGTTAGTCTTTTTTTTATCAAGACCGCTGCTATCAATTGACACTATAGGTTTGTGCAACGAGATTCTTAATAAGGGTATTGACCAGGACATATTTGTAAAGAAGGCTGATATAACAAGAACCTCCCCCTTCATTTATAGAAATCTTAAGTTGCTCGAGAATGTTTCTCAGGATTTAGAAAATAGATTCAAGATTAGATATCTGGGTTCAATGAGACGCAACATTCTACTGATGGAGGAGATCAAGAGAATCATATCTGTTTTAAGATGCAAAGGGATTGATACTATACCACTGAAGGGTCCTGTGGCTTCTGAACTTATATTTGGCGATATAGCGCTTTATTCAGGTTCAGACATTGATATACTAATAAAACCCTCTGATATTCAGCTAACAAAGAGGATTTTGATTGATATGGGCTATAAGGAATGCCCTGGTTTTTTTGAAAAAGACTATCTAAAAACAAGTTACCATCTCCCTCCATATATGAAGAATGGTTTCTATGTTGAGGTCCACTGGAATCTGACGATGAGGTACTTCTCTTCGGATCCTGAGTTCTGGTGGGAAGGTATAGAAGAGAGGGGGGAGAAAGGAGAGAGATTTTTATGCCTTGAACCTGAGAGGTATCTCCTTTACACTGTGTTCAGGCTTTTTTCCCATGCCTTTTATCCACTTAAGTTTCACATATTAGTTGCTGGTCTGGTGTTACTGTATCGGGAGAGGATAGACTGGAACAGATTATCTCATATATCAAGGTTAATTGGTATGGATAGATTGCTTGGCTTTACATTAAATATGACGAAGGATTTTTTTGAAATTAAGATTCCATTTGAGTATGAGGATAGTTTTGTAGAAAGACATATCAGGCATATTATATTGCGAACACTTTTTGAAGAGGCTCCTGTGCTGACAAGAAAGATGATAGTTTATTCTTATCTTAATGATGCTCCTGGTGGTTATATATCTACCTTGTTCAGGAGGCTGATTCCGTCTCCATCAGAGATCAGGTCAAGATATGGTATCGAGACTGACTCAAAATCGCTTTTGCGTTATTATATATTGAATCCTTTCTACCTCTTTTTCGGCAAGAAGATTGATAATTAAAGCATTAATAGGCACTGACATTTTTAAAAGGTTTAAAAGGAAAGCAGAAACATATATATGGTAGTGCCTCCGACAGTAAAGGGGTTTCACAAATGAAAAAGATATTGATCTTGCTTGTCCTTCTTTCTGTAGTAGCAGGGGTGACGGGTGGCTATATTTATTGGGCGATAACGGACCTGCCTGCTGTGCGGAGTCTTGAGGAATATGCCCCGGCCGAGTCTTCTATCGTTTATTCCCTGGATGGAAAGATACTGGCTGAACTCTATCTTGAGAGGAGGATCTTCGTGCCTCATTATCAGATTCCTGATCACGTTAAAAAGGCCTTTATCTCAATTGAGGACGCAAGGTTTTATTATCACCCTGGTGTTGATATCTTAGGGATATTGAGGGCTCTAATCAACGACATAAGGGAGATGAAGGTATCACAGGGGGGCAGCACTATTACGCAGCAATTAGCCAAGATGTTATTTCTAAAGCCAGAAAAAACTATCACCAGGAAGATAAAGGAGGCTCTTCTCTCGATCAAAATCGAAAAGAGATACACGAAGGATGAAATACTTGGTCTATATCTTAATCAGGCATATTTTGGTACGAGGGCGTATGGAATTGAGTCGGCATCACAAGTCTATTTTGGAAAGTCTGTTACAGATCTTACCATCGCCGAGGCAGCACTTCTTGCAACCCTCCCAAAGTCTCCTTCTCTTTACTCACCTTTTAAATACCCTGAGAAGGCACGAGAGAGAAGATCTCTCGTATTAAGACAGATGCTTAATCACCGTTATATAACCAAGGAACAATACGCAATCGCAGAAAAAGAACCTCTTCCTCAAAATCCACATTACAGGCGATTTGAGGCACCTTATTTTGTTGAGATGCTAAGGCAGGAATTAGAGTCTCAATTCAACGATGGTCTTTATACGGCAGGTTACAGGATTTACTCAACTATAGACTATGAACTACAAAAGGCAGCAGAAGAGTCTGTGAAAAAAGGGGTTACGGCCCTTGAGGAAAGGGGAAGAAAGGGGGTGGAGGCTGCACTTATAGCAATTGACCCGAGGACAGGCGGTATCAGGGCAATGGTTGGTGGCACTGACTTCTGGAAGAGTCAATTTAATCGGGCTACACAGGCATTGCGACAGCCTGGAAGTGCCTTTAAGCCCTTTGTATATCTGACAGCCCTTGAAGAAGGAAGAGGTGTTAATGATATAATCCTGGACTCACCCATTACACTTAGGGGGGCAAGGCCAGGACAGGTCTGGATACCCAAGAATTATGACGGTAAATACAATGGACCGGTAACATTAAAACTCGCGCTTGCCAAATCCCTTAATGCAGCAACAGTAAGGCTTGCATCGGAGATAGGGGTTGAGAGCATTATTGACACGGCAAGGTTGCTTGGTATAAAGAGCAGATTACAACCATACCTTCCTATTGCCCTTGGTGCCTCTGATGTCACATTGATGGAGATGGTAACAGCTTATGGTGTGTTTGCAACAGGTAACTATGTAAAACCCTTATTTTATGAGAAAATCACTAATAAGAATGGAGGGGTTGTGTCTGAGGAGACCCCTGAGATAACCGAGATTTTATCAGAAGATGTAAGAGAAGGTATCAGGACCCTCTTAAGGGCTGTTGTAGAGGAAGGGACGGCTATGAAGGCCCGGGAATTGAAGAGGCCAATATTTGGTAAGACAGGGACAACAAATGATTATTCCGACGCATGGTTTATCGGCTTTGATGATAGGTTAGTTGTTGGAGTCTGGGTTGGTAGGGATGATCACAAACCAATAGGTCAGAAGGAGATAGGAGCAAGGGCTGCCCTGCCAATATGGATCGAGTTTATGAAAAAAGCGCATCTACAAAATCCCGAGGTTCAAAATCCCTGAGGTCTTCTAACCCTTCCCCTATTCCGATATATCTTATAGGTATTCCCAGTTCTCTTTTTATCGCAAATATTATACCCCCCTTTGCTGTACCATCAAGCTTTGTGAGGGCTATGCCAGTAATCCCGATGGCATTATTAAACATTTCTGCCTGTCTGAGGGCATTCTGACCTGTTGTAGCATCTACCACGAGAAGCACTTCGTGAGGCGGTGTGCCGAGTCCCTTCTCAACAACGCGCTTCATCTTTTTTAATTCTTCCATTAGATTACTCTTTGTGTGGAGCCTGCCGGCGGTATCAACTATAACTACATCAGCCTCCCTTGATTTTGCAGCCTCTATTGCATCGAAGGCCACAGCAGCAGGGTCAGAACCGCTTTGATGTTTTACTATTTGCACCCCTGCTCTTTGTGCCCATATCTCGAGTTGTTCAATTGCAGCGGCCCTGAATGTGTCAGCAGCAGCAAGGATTACCTTTTTACCTTCACCTGCAAACCGTGCAGCAAGTTTTCCTATAGTTGTTGTCTTACCAACACCATTAACTCCAACAGCGAGTATAACGAATGGTTTTTTGTTAACATTGAGTGGTTCTGATTTTCCTAACAGGACAGACATCTCTGATTTTAGAAATTCTCTTATTTCAGAAATGTCCTTAATCTCACCTTTCTTTGTTTTTTCTTTAAGAAAGTTTATGATATCTTCTGTTGCTTTGACTCCTAAGTCTGCCGAGAGAAGGGCTTCCTCCAGTTCATCCAATGTTTCAAAATCAATCTTTCTTCTTGATAATATTGATTCTACTTTCTCAACTAATCCCTTTCTTGTTTTAGCAAGTCCCTGTTTCAACCTATCAAAGAATCCCATGATGTCTCCTGAATCAGTTTTTTTAATACCATTAGTTTAACAGAAATCTTTTGAGTTCTTCCATATAGGTGCTGGGCCCTCTGCATTTTTTATAATCATGGGCTAAAATAATAAAAATGAAAAGGTTAGTTATAGGTTTACTAATAGTTTTAGTATTTATGTGGGGCGTATTATATATCCTGATGCCTGACCTTTCCCGGCTTAAGAAGGAGAATCCCAAAAAAACTTCCTTTATGAAATATCGGGAAAAGGAGGCGGTAAAGAAGGGAAAGAAATTCAGGATAAGACAACAATGGGTTTCACTCAATAGGATTTCGCCGTACCTTGTTAAGGCTGTCCTTATTGCTGAAGATGACAAGTTCTGGAAACATGAAGGTTTCGACTATGAAGCCATACAGAAAGCTATAGAAAAGGATATAAAGGAAAAAAAGTTTAAACTCGGTGGGAGCACCATAAGTCAGCAACTCGTAAAGAATCTCTATCTTTCACCATCGAAAAACCCTATTAGAAAGATTATCGAGGCCTTTATTACATGGCGTATGGAGAAGGTCCTCTCGAAGAAGAGGATACTTGAGTTATATCTAAATGTGATAGAGTGGGGTGACGGTATATTCGGGGCAGAGGCGGCATCGAGGTATTATTTCGGGAAAGCAGCTTCAGAACTTAGTGCTGAGGAGGCATCAAGGCTTGCGGCAGTCTTGCCCAATCCACGGAAATACAACCCCACCGGGGAGCAGAGATATGTGGTAAATCGTTCAAAACTGATTTACAGTATTATGGTTAAAAGGAGTATCGTAGTGCCTGAATATAGAGAGGTCACAGATGAATATAACATAAACGGTCAGCAGATACCCATCGAGAAATTACCTCCCTCAGACTGAAGGCACTTTATAGAGCAATGTCTTTTTCCAGTAAGCCAGGTCCCCATCAAGCCCCGTTATGTCAATATACTCCTCCTCAATGTTTGCTAAAAACTGTGTATTCTTCAGGTATCTTAAGACAAGGGCATCAAAGGTATCAATACCTGCTCTAATCTCATCAACTCCATTGACCTTTTTTATAACCTCATCAACCCTTTCTGCCTCCCTCTCTAAGAGTTCTATGTTTTCTGCCTCACTTCTCAGACATGATCGTTTGATAGATTCCATCATTGCCTCGTAAGAGACAACGGACTTCATAACCTCTGCTACCCTTGTAAGAAACTCTATTTTTTCCATTTTCCCTCCCTTTATCTTGGAATCCATACCTTTCCTTTGTCTATTATATGCTCTACCTCCCAACCCCTTCTCTTGAGTTCTCTGGCAACCCATTTCCTGTGACACTTCCACGGAAATCTCTCGGCACATATGATTACGGCTATTTTATTTGCTGCTATCTTTTCTATCATATCTATACCTGAGCGAAACTCATCTGTTGTGGTGTATGCCTCATAGCCTCCTTTTCTGAAGCCACCGAGTTCCTTGCCAAGGAAATGATAATTAATTCCTTCTCTCTGCAATAACTTCTCAAGATTCTCCTTAATAAAAATGGTTATCTTGCTTTTTGGAAAACGTCTAATATCTAAAACGGTCTCTATATTAAAAGCAAGGAGTAATTCTATAAAATCTTCCTCACTTCTCCTGTCAGTGCCAAGGGTGAAGATCCTTTTCAATTCCTCCCGTAAACCTCATTGAGTATATCTTCTGCTCCTCTTGACAATATGTCCTCCGCAAGTTTAACGCCGAGTTTATCACATTCTTCAGGACTCCCCTCTATGTGACCACGAATGAGTCTGTCTCCTGAGATACTGCCGACAAGACCATCCATTACGAGCAATTTCTCGCCCTTGTTCTGCTCATGTGTTATAAGTCTCGCATGTGCTGCAATAGGTACCTGACAACCTCCCTCAAGTCTTCTCAGCAAGCCCCTTTCAGCCCTTATGCAGATAGATGTCTCATAGTCATTCAGTGGAGCCAAGAGATTATTTATAAACTCATCGTCCACCCTGCACTCTATCCCTATAGCACCCTGACCAATGGCAGGAAGGCTTACCTCTAACGGAATAATGCTTGAGATCCTTTTTTCAAGGCCAAGCCTCTTAACGCCTGCTGCTGCAAGGATTATAGCGTCAAACTGACCCTCGTCGAGTTTCCTTAATCTTGTATCGAGGTTGCCCCTTAGTTGAACTATTTTTAGATCAGGTCTAATATTGAGTAACTGACAGGACCTTCTCAGGCTGCTCGTTCCCACAACAGCTCCCTCGGGTAGCTCATCAAGTCTATTGTATCTGAAGATATTCTTTTCTACTCCATGCCCCTCTGTCTTTATTACCTGGCTTAAAAAGGCGTCCCTCGGGTCCTCCCTCCTGCAGATAGCAGCAAGATGAAGACCAGATGGAAGGTCTGTAGGTACATCCTTCATACTGTGAACTGCCAGATCAACCTCTTTTCTCAAGAGGGCCTCCTCAATCTCCTTCACGAAAAGGCCTTTACCGCCAACCTTTGCAAGAGGAACATCCAGTATCTTATCACCTGTTGTCTTTATCTTTATAATTGAAACCTCAATATCAGGCCGTAGTTTCCTAATTTCAGAACTAACCCATTCAGCCTGCCACAGGGCAAGCTTACTACCCCTTGAACCTATCAATACTCTTTTCACTATACAAAACCTCCCTAAAGTCATCTATTTTAACATTTTTTATTTAATAGGTTCAGCCGATACCATTCGATTCAGGAAGTACAATACTTGAAGGTATCATGACAAGTATCACTATGATGGCAAAGCTCACACCTTTTATTGCTTGGAGTTCTCCATAATACTTGAAATACTTGAAAAGATTTCTTGCTGTTACAATGAATACAGGATAGATTATATCAAGGAACGCATTTTAATTAGGTAGCAGCAGATGATGTGGCAGGGTTCTCTGTTCGTCCCTCCGTCCGTCTTTACGAAAAAAGAAATTTTATGTATCATGTAATATGCTTTCTAATATCTTGAGTGCCTCTGTAATAGGGATAGAGGCCTATCCTGTTGAGGTAGAGGTAGATATAACTTCAAAGGGACTACCACATTTCTCGATAGTGGGGTTACCTGACATAGCGGTAAAGGAAAGCCGTGACAGGGTAAAGGCTGCCCTTAAAAATATTGGTTTTAATTTTCCATTGAAGCAGATTACTATTAATCTTGCCCCGGCTGATCTCAGGAAGGAAGGTTCATCCTTTGATTTACCAATAGCACTTGGCATCATAGCCTCTGAAGGTATTCTTGATTCAAACCTCTTCAAAGGACTTCTCTTTTCAGGTGAATTATCTCTTGATGGGAGGATAAAGCCTGTCAGGGGTGCTTTATCTATAGCGATAATGGCAAGGCAGATGGGTCTAAAAGGGGTTGTGTTGCCAGAAGAAATTGCTCCAGAGGCCGCAGTAGTTTCTGGAATTAATGTTTATGCTGTTAGGTCTTTGCCAGATGTTATTGAAATGATAACAGTTGGCCTTGGGACCCCTTTTAATGTGGATATAAACAGGGCAATGGAGGGTAACTCCTTCTATGACGAGGACTTTTCAGATGTAAAAGGACAGGAACATGCCAAGAGGGCACTTGAGGTGGCTGCTGCTGGCTCTCATAATGTACTAATGATAGGACCACCAGGCTCGGGTAAGACAATGCTTGCGAAGAGACTGCCAACAATTCTCCCAGAAATGACCTTTGAAGAGGCCCTTGAGACAACAAGGATCCATAGCGTTGCAGGTTTGTTGACAGGAGGCCAGGCATTGCTTGCTACAAGGCCTTTCAGGTCACCACACCACACTATATCTGATGTTGCCCTTATCGGTGGTGGACAGGTCCCTAAACCAGGAGAGGTATCTCTTGCCCATAATGGGGTTCTGTTTCTTGATGAACTACCTGAATTCAAGAGAAATGTCCTGGAGGTGTTAAGACAACCCCTTGAAAATGGGGTCGTTACTGTCTCAAGGGCAAGCGCATCTGTAACTTATCCAGCCTCTTTTATGCTCGTCAGTGCCATGAATCCCTGAGGATTTGGTCATGTTTGCATGCTTCCATTAACTCAGGCAGGTAAAAATATTCGAAAATAATCTCTTTTTTATTGAGCGTGATCCCACTTAGGAGTTCTTTAGCTATTTTCGCTTTACTTTCCTGATCAAGGGTCTCCCATAAAGCATAAAGTGTCATCGCCTTCGTCAGGATAAAATCTCTTCCAATCTCTGAAGTCTTTATGAAGTCTATCTCACCTTCAAGCCGTGGTATCTCAGCTTCCAATTGTTGTTTATGTTCTTGATGTTCTTTTATTTTTTCTGAGAATATTCTCTTATCTAATGTTCCATCGTTAAAAAGATCGAGCAGATTATCTATCTTCTTTTCAATGTTTTTTAGTTCGGCTTTTAAGGTCTTCAATTGACTTTGTTTTTCCTGTATTTGTTGCTCGCCAGCATGGTGTAATCCCTGTAACTGTTCAGGAGTGACTACCATACACTTTAAACCATCTTTGAATTGATCAAGTAAAACATCTTCATTTATCTTTGTCTTGCAACTTCTGCAGATGTAGCGCGGTATTTTCATGCCGTCATATTTCATGACATACATCTTTCTGTTGCACTCACCGCACACGAGAAGCCCAGAAAAAGCATATTTGCCGATTGGTGGCGGAGTCGAAGGGTAAGGAACTGCATTTTTTCTGATAATGGCATTGACTTCATTCCATGTATCCTCTGAGATTATCGGTTCAACATTGAAATAAACCCATTCCTCTTTAGGTTTTAGCTTCCATGACTTTTTATTACCCTTGCTCTTTGAGTAATTCGCTCTTTTCATGCCCTTATATGTTGGGTCTGTGAGTATTCTCTTAATTGTCGTTTTTCCAAACTTAGCACCGTTCCTTGTTCTATATCCCTTCTGATTCATAATCCTTGCTGTTGTTAATAAAGCCCTGGTCTCAAGAAAGGCGTTGAATATCTCTTTAACAATCGGAGCTTCGTTCGGGTTGATTACGAGCTGCTTGTTAACCCACATATAGCCGAATGGTCCTTTGCCTCCTGTAGGCTTGCCTTGTCTTGCCCTAACAGGCACAGAGGCAGCAACACGAGCTGATATTTCCTCTCTTTCCCACTGTGCTAACGCACCAATGACTGTAAACAAGAGACGTCCTGCTGGTGTGCTCGTATCTATTGATTCCTCAAGGCTTACAAGGTTGGCATTATATTTTTGGAAGTGGTCTGAGATTTCAAGGAGCTCCCTTGTGTTGCGGGCTAATCGGGCAAGTTTTGAAAAGATTAAGGCTTGTATCTTACCAGAGGCTACATCAGCAAGCATCCGCTTTGCTTCAGGATGGTCTATTACAGATTTACCCGAGACACCCGAGAGGTTGTAGAGTTCAACGACATTCCATCCTTTGAGTTCTGCATACATCCTTGCCCTGTGTTCATGGTTCTTAGGAGAATCGCCTTTGGCTTGGTCTTCGGTGGAAACCCGTATCCAGATACCTACTTGCATTAATACTTCTTTTTCTTCTCAACAACCTTGCCAACGATTACATATTGGTGTTTAGCAGATAACTCTATATCTGGATATTTCGGATTAAGTGGGTGTAATACCCTCGTAGCCCCATATTTTTTAAGCTGCTTAAGTGTAGCCTCTCCTTCGGCATTTTTAACAATCACAAAATCATTATGGTTTGGTTTTATATGAGGGTTTACGATAATAAGATCCCCCTCGATAAATTCTGGCTCCATAGAATCACCCTTGACCCTTAAAGCAAAAACATATTGTCCTTTAATGTCTGTATCTACCCATTCATCTGCATCGCCAGGCTGAAATGAGTCACAGACCTCCGACCACTTACCGGCAGTCACCCACGAAATCAACGGAACACGCCTTAGAGGTTTTATTGAAGCAAGTTCTATATTTGTAGGCAGGTATCCAGTCTCTCTTAAGAATTCTTGGATATCTACTCCATAGGCTCTGATAAGGTTCATCACTCGGTCAAAGGAAAGCATCTTTTTGCCTGCCTCGATGTCGTCTATATGCCCGTGCGAAATGCCGGATGCCTTAGCTGCCTCACGCAGGGACATACCTGCTGCTTCTCTTTTTTCTTTGAAAAATTCACCTATCGCTTTCTTTTTCATAATGTAGATTATAGCATACTTTTTACTTGACAAGTGAATTATTTTTTTGTATGCTATAATTGACAGAATTGACAGAAAGGAGGTAGTTAATTTTGAGAGTATTTAATCACGAGATGATAAAAAACAGGAGACTAAAGCTCAAGCTCACACAGCAGAAACTTGCTAAATTGGCAGGGACATCAAGAGAGTATGTCGTAGAAATCGAGAAAGGCCGCAAGATACCGAAAGCCACGCTAATTGCACGGTTAGCGCAAGCCCTTAAAGTCAGAGAGAGCTATTTTTTTGTAGATGATGTATGCAATAACTGACAATAAATATAAACCAGTCTTTAAATACAAGGTCATACCCCATGAGCTTGCACAGGCTAAGACCATGAGTATCTTACGCATCCTTGAGGATGCTTTAGGACAACAAAAACTTAATAAGGAGGTCAAGCATGAAGCAACTCGTAAACATCAAGAAAGTCTCTGTAGACTCTGACCTCAAGGTATCTGTAATAGTGGAATTTATCGCATCTAATCGAGAGAGTAAAGAGAATGTATTTGAACTCATTGAGCTTCAGGGTGATGTGGTAGAAGCGTTATTCGAACCTGCACAGCAAAGATTACCAGTGGATGAACCTGTTGGAGTTTAATGGCAAGTCCTCAAAAAGAAAATGGTTACACGGCTATTGCAAATGAGTTGTTAGAAGCATTTTCTCGTCTTAATCTCTCCGCATATGCTTGGCGTGTTCTTTTTTGTATTATCAGGAACACGTACGGGTGGAATAAAAAGACAGCACAACTTACTTGCTCAAACATTGCACGCTCAACAGGAATAGATGTTCGCCTTATTCCACGAACATTAAAGTACTTGGAAGAGAGAAATATTATTGTCAGAAACGGTAACTCCTTTCAGTTACAGAAAAATTATAATCGCTGGGTTTCATCTGTAGAGATGTCATCTGTAGAGATGTCATCTGTAGAGATGAAAAGTTTCATCTGTAGAGATGAAAAATCTTCATCTGTAGAGATGAAAGGAACATGCAAAAAACGCAGTAAAATCAAGGACTTACAGAGTGCTAAAGACATATATAAAGAAAATATAAATATATATAGATCTCTCTCTATACCAGATACTAGCTATGCTAGCTATAAGAGAAAGAGAGATTTTATGAGAGAGAGACTTTTAGAGAGATTAAAGACTTATTTTCCTTACACTGTGGTTCCGTCGCATGTACCAAACGAGAGAATAGACTTTTTTCTATATCTCATAGAGCAAAATAAGATTAATCCTACTACAATCCAAGACCCTATTAGATATATGCAAAGTAACAAATTAGTTATAGAACCTTTTCCAGCTTTGAGAGAGAGAGAAATAGAAAGGGAAAAACGTAAGAAAGAAGAAATTGAAAGATGCAGAAGAGAAAGAGAAACTTTAGAACGCATAAGACAAGAGAACATTGACAATCTTGCTGAAATTAGAGAGCTAACCAGTTCGTTTTTAAAACAACTGGAGGGTTAAAAGTGCTGATTACGTTTGAGATAAACACTAAGCCTGTTCCTCAGGCAAGACCGAGGTTTTATGTGCGGCATCACGGGCTTAAGCACTTTGTAGGAGCTTATGACCCTGCAAGGTGCAAGACCTTTAAGGAGGTTATAGCATGGCATGCACAGATAAAGGCGCAGGAGTGCGGTTTAAAAAATGTTGTAACGGGTCCTATTTCAATAAATCTCATCTTCCAGATGGGAAATGGAAAGGAAAGGTATCACACAAAAAGACCGGATATAGACAACCTTGCAAAAGCTGTGAAGGACGCTCTGAGAGGCATCATCTACGCTGATGACAGCCAGATCGTAGAGGCCCATCTTTACAAGCAGTACGGAGGGCCTGGAGTAAAAATCGAAATAAAGACACTGGAGGGGTGCGTTGAATAGATCAAAAATCGAAAGGAGAGAAATAGCATGGCAACTATGATTTTAAAAATGAAATGTCCAATATGTGCTAATGAACTACAAAAAGCAGATCCTTTTGAGAGTATATGTTGCTCTGACTGTGGATACTTATGGACAGGAGGTGGAACAGCATGTTCAGACGAATAATCATAATGGTCATGGCGCTCATGATAGCTACCAATGCAAATGCTGAATCTATCGTTGACTTTATCATTTCAAACAACCCTGAGCTAAAAGAGATAAAAACAATCAACAGAAATATTCTCAAATTACTAAAAGTCGAGGCAAAAGGCACTGCTTCATATGGACACTATACAATAAGTGAGGAAACATCAACGCTTGATAAAACAAAAACACGTTATGATGTCAGGATCACTGCATCTATTCCCTTACTCAGCCCAACTGAATTTGCTCAACGAAGAATTGATGAAGCGCATAAAGAAAGAACTCTTAGGCTTGAGGTAGCTGAGCTTATCAAAAACTATAAAGCTGAACAAAAGGCTATCGAGGAAGAAAACAGAATACTTATAAACTTGTATAATGAGCTTCAGTGGATGGGTAAAAGAGTAGAAGCAGGCGTTGATTCTCAGAAGGAATATAACCAGAAGCTCCATGACTATCTCACAAAGAGAAAAGACTACGAGCTTAAGAAAGAACAGGTCTCTTACATGCTCGATAAGATTCTTTCATATGTGAGTGCTGATAAGAGAGAGCGCTTGAAGGGAATGTTGAATGGTCAGAATATATCCCAAAATTAAACGAATGTATAACAGTGTATTTCTGTATCTGCAAAAGGTAGGCAACGGAAAGCATGAGCATATCCTTATCAAGTTAAGGGATACTGTTGTTATCGAGGGTGGTCCATCCACCGGTAAAACAGAGTTTCTCAAAAAAACAATACATAAATTGGATAACGAAGGGGAAAGGTATATATATATCAATGCGAATCTTCCTGTTTCGGACTGGGTCAAAGACTTCAAGCTGTTTAAAAAGAACCTTGACTCAAGAATAGATTATCTAATTCAAACATTGCCGGATAAATACTACTTACTAATTGATAACGCCGAGAAGATAAACGATTCAAGAAAACTCGAGCTGGTACTATTGCTTATCGAAAAAGCAAGAAGTTCTATTATTGCATGCAGTAATTTTAATTATCTGAATTCTAAGTTAAAAGTTAGACTAAAAGACGCAAAGGTTCACTCGCTCGGTGCAGGTGCTGATACCTTCGATATCACATATTTTATAGTAGCAATGCTGGTTATCTTTGTCGCCCTCACAGGCTCGCACAGTATTATATTCCTTGCAGCAGCTTTTAGATATCTTTTCCAGGGAACACGCATTGGAGGTAGGCGTATATGACATGGGCAAGCCATATTATGGTTGGTGCAGCAACAGCTAAGATATTCGGGCTAAATTATTTATTAACCACACTTGGAGCTGTCTTACCAGACTTAGTTGAGATACTTTCAAGGAAGATGACACACAGGGGCATATCTCATTCTGTCTTAATCTCAATTGCGGCGCTCGTAATCCTCTGGTCATCGCCTATACGTGACGCCTGGATTGGCGTTGTCTTCGCTCATCTCTTCATGGACTCCCTTACAATAATGGGCGTTCCACTGCTTGATGAAAGAAGCAGGCGCATTACTGTATTTGGCGGGAAGCTTAGAACGGCTTCTGCGGGTGAATTTGTCGTTTCTGGAATTATTGCGTTTGTAGCTTTTTTTATTCTCGGCTCATTCTCTCTCGACACTGAACGCAGGAACTGGACAGAGCTTTACAAAGAAAAAGTTATCGATAGGCAAGAGTATTACAACAATAGGTTTAAGTTTTTCTAAATGTTACTCACCTACCTAAACACTATTTTCTGTTTAAAAATTAAACACATGTATTAAAACAACGGGTAGTGCCGAATCGCTGGGTAATTTACCTCTTGAAGCCTTATTTGCGCCCCGCCGTTCCGCCCCCTTACTCGGCGGGGCGTCAGCGGCCCTAGAGGAAGTATCTGTTATTTATATTCGGGCTGCTCGCTTAGCTGCGCAGCCCTCTGGGGCATCCCTCGGGGGCGGTGAAGTAGTGGGGCAGGGCCTTTGCTTTTTGTCAGGTCTTATGGTGTTAGTTTTGTGCTATCCTTTACTTAAGGAGGTCTTTATGAAAAGAGGTAGGATTCCCTTTCCTCCGTACGTTAGCGCAGTCCTTCCGTTCCTCGTCTTCCTGTTCGGTCTAGCGTCTGCTCTTTCTTTTGCTTTCCAAGGCGATATTTTACAGGGTAAGGTGATGCAGGTCAAGGATGGCGATACAGTTGTGGTTGCTCCTGCTGATGGTGGTGAATTTTACACTTGTAGGCTTTACGGTATTGATGCTCCTGAAAAAAGACAACCTTATGGTGCAGAGGCTACGAAGGAATTGAAACGTCTTGTTTTAGGGCAGACTGTAGTTGTTGAGTTGACAGGCTCGAAGACATATGGCAGACATGTCTGCATCATCAGGAAAGACAACAGGATTGTTAACCTTGAGATGGTGTCTCGTGGTTATGCCTGGGCATACAGGCAGTATCTTAAACGACCTTATGCATCGGAATATATCGATGCTGAAAAATCAGCACGAGACAAGAGGCTTGGTCTTTGGCAGGATTTGAATCCTACTCCACCATGGGAGTTTAGAAAATTACAGCGTAATCCTAAGGGCTCAAATCGGTTTTTTTTAATCAGGGGTATACTGAGATATGGGTTGGCTTGAGAAAATCGATTGTAGGGCATTTCAGACGCTTTGGTGCGGTATTTTTTTAGGCCTCTACTGCTCGCCACATCCTCCCCCACCCCTTCCTCACCCCTGCACAAAGTGCATCCCCTCTCCTTCCCGTCGGCCTCGCCCCGAAGGAGAGGGGATAATGAGGAAGGTTGATTTCCTCAAATTTCTCAAACACCCTTGAAATTATTGTGGCGTGGTGCTCCGGGCTTGTCAAGGTCGCAAGCTCCCTGCTTCACTTCGTTTCGCCCCAGAGGGTGACAAGCCCTGAGCAACCCCGTTGTATTTTCACTTACAGGGTGCTTGAGAAAGTTTTTTTATAGGAGGTGTTATATGCGTCGTTTAGGTGTTTGCAATTGTCACTTATTGTTTGTAAGCTATAAGATACACTAATAGCGATATTAAAAGAATTAACTTGACTTAATGTATGCTATAGATTACAATATAATCAGAAGGAGGCTAACATGATAGATGTAATAGATATGATAGACAAGCAGTTAGAAAAAGCTAGAGATTTGCTTTATGACATGCAAAACGTTATTAAGAAGCTCGAAGTTTTCTCGAATGAACTATATGAGAAAAAACTTAACATGATAGTTCTGGGCTATTCAGAAGACAAAATCAATCAGTTGCTTTTAACTGAGTGTCAAAAATTTTTGTCTCAATTGTCTGCTATTGCAGACAGAAAGGAAGGAGGTGAAGAAGATGGGGATGAGTAAAAAGAAGTTTATAGAATGGGAAGATAAGTTGATAATGAGAGAGGAGCTTGATGATTTCCTGTGTGAAGCACAGGCCGATGAACATGGAATCCATCAGCCTGTAGTTGAGTCCCACAACTTAATTCCATTTTAAAAAAGGGAAGGGCAGGGTGTCAAGCCCTGCTCTGAAAGGAGTGATTGAAGATGTTACCTGCATTAAAAGTTGACGATATAATCGGGTCAATCGTTAGCAGAGATGACTTTGTCGAAATCCAAGGCAAGATTGAGATAAAGCGAGACCTTGCCTTGAAGCTCTTCGCACTTGCAAACCTGAGTTACGACACAGAGATGATGCCAGCGATGGTATCAACATCAGGTGAAACGGTTTACTATGTCAAGGCGAAAGTTTATAAGAAGGATGGCGATAAAATTGCTGAAGGATTAGGTGCTTGCTCAACAAAGGAAGTAGTAGGTAGCAGAGTGCATCATGATGCACTCACGAGGGCCGAGACGAGGGCATTCAAACGGGCATTGGAGGCATGCGTTGGATTACCGTTCATCAATGAAATTACACTTAAACTTTTCGGGGGGTATGAAAAACAAGGTGGCGAGAAGGCAGAAACTCCTCATATCTTACCTGATGAATTCATTGCCAAGATTGAAGAGGCAAAAGCCATACCACATCTCAGAAATATATGGATTAAGTATAGTGCGAATCTTCCCTTTTATTCAGAAGAAGACAGGCAAAGAGTAAGAGATGTAAAAGAAAGAAAGAAAGAAGAATTAAGGAGGGTTACATGTTAGGCGAAATTATAGATGCTTACATTGCAGGGAAAAACGCAGAACAACTTCGCTCTCATGACAAATTTAGAGTGTCAGACGCAGGGCGTTGCTATTTGATGAGGTATTGGAAGAGGCAGGGAAAGCCTTTTACAGATGAGCCAGACTCCAGAACACAGCGGGTTTTTGAAGTTGGGCATGTCTTTCATAGATGGCTTCAAAACTTGCTCGAGGCTAAAGGTATGCTAATTGAGAAAGAGAAGAAGGTTGAAGATATACACAGGGTTGGTCATATTGACGCCCTCGTCATGACTGAGCAGGGACTGGTCTTGTATGACTTCAAGACTGTGCATTCAAGGAAGTTCCATTACAAGCGAAAGGAGGGAGGAAATGGGGATAAGCACTATGCGATGCAGGCATATACATACGCTCAGATGTTACCGTTTGGCGTTGCTGATATTCGAATTGGTTATATCTCAAAAGATGACTTATGCATTGAGGAAGTATCGGTGGATGAAGCGATAGAACAAGATGTTATTGATGACTGGAACACGCTAATTGAACTATGGGAAAAGCAGATTGAGCCTCCTGCTCAGCCTCAATATGAGTGGGAGTGTAAATATTGTGTGTATAAGTCTATATGCCAGAGAGGAGAGGGCGATGAAGGCAATAATTGAAAAAAGGGATGGGGTGTATATGATTACATTCTTAAATGATGACTATAAAGATGTGTTCGTTGTTGACGAACTCGAGGTAAACTATGAAGATATATGACCTGTTATGGAAAAGAGGAGAAAACAATGGTAAGGCACAATGGGTAAGGGTGGGGATTCTTTTGAGTAAAGGCGATAAGCTCTCTGTTAAGCTTGACCTCCTCCCAGTCTCAAAGGATTGGGATGGTTGGCTTGTTGTATCTGAAAAAAGACAAAAAGATGAACCGTTCTGATTTTTTAAAATCACCCCCTCCCCGCCCACCTTCGCCCCCTTGAGGGGGCTTCCCCCGTCGCTCAGGCACTGCGCTTGCATTTCTTGCATGCCCCTTGCTATTAAGACTGAAATGCAAGGGGTCGCAGGGAAACCCTGCTCATGCCAGAAGCAAGCTCGTGCCTTCGCTCCTCCTCGCTTGGCCTTCGCCTTGCAAGGAAAGCAAGCTTTCAGCAAGCCTCGGCCAAGCCCCTTGCAAGGAATTCTTTAACTGCTTCAATGTTTCTCCTGCATGGTCTTACACGCCCACTTAGCCAATCCTCCAACTGTTCAGGGTCTCTGCCCATCAATACTCCTAATCTTTTATAAGAAAGTCCATTTACCAGTTTAAAATACCTCAACTTTCCTATCGTATCTTCTGGACACTCAAAAGGCACATAGCCGAGAAACTCTATTATCTTCGGTATATGCCTTAACTCAGGCTCTGTTCCATGTTCCCAGTTCCAAACTGTTGATTCCTTGACGCCTATTATTTCAGCCACCTCTATCTGAGTTAGACCAGAATCAAGTCTTTTCTTTCGAATGTGGTCTCCTATTGTGACTAATGTTACTGGGTAGCCTTCAGGCTGTTCTTTGGGTCTCAAAAGTGCCAGTCTGAATTGAGGATACTGTGCAAACATGACCGCACCCCTGTCCATGCGGGTACTACTGTGACAGCCGACATCAATGTCTATGCACGCCTGGACAGATTCAGAGATATAGAAGACGGGTGTCAGGTC
>FWPU01005117.1_pt1 | contig 26417 bp, 23 predicted proteins | sample 2228361 | NCBI WGS metagenome assembly FWPU01 (sample SAMEA103939777, study PRJEB20133) | metagenome
CCGCCGGGTGGCGTCGTGCGGGTCGAGGTCGCCCGCGTGTTGAACCCCGGTGACATCACCAACGAGGCGGTGGAGATCATCAACCGGGGCACGTCGGTGGCGCGGCTGGGCGGCTGGCGGCTTGTCGATGAGCAGGGCGGCGACGAGTTCGTATTCCCGCCTCTGAACCTCTTCCCGCAGGGCGCGGTGACGGTCTACACCGGTGTAGGGGAAGATACCGCCATTGATGTGTACTGGGGGCGGGATGAAGCCGTCTGGGAGGCAGGGGATACCGTCCAGCTATACGATGCGGACGATAACCTCCAGCACGAGTTTGTGATCCCGGAGTAAGGGGGGCGGGCTGCCCACCGTCAGCCCAATGCGAGGAACCAGCGCCGCACGTCGAAGCGGTGCAGCCCGACCGCACGTGCGAGTTCGTAGGCCTCAGACACTTCCCTGGCCGTGACCGGGCGGCTCAGCGGCCCCATGTCCTCCGTGCGGGCTTTGTGCTCGGGCCGGTACTGCCCCATGATGTTGATGTACGTATCGGGCGAGATCTCCTCGCTCAAGAAGCGCACAATCTCAGCCGTGCCCGCCAGCCCGCCCGGCAGCACCAGATGCCGCACCAGCAGCCCGCGCCGGGCGATGCCGTGTTCGTCCATCACCAGGTCGCCCACCTGTCGGTGCATCTCACGGACGGCTGCCTGATTGTGCTTGGGATAGTCCCTAATCTTGCTGTACTTCTGGGCTGTGGCTGCATCACCGTACTTCATGTCGGGCATGTAGATGTCGATGATGCCATCCAGCAGCTTGAGCGCCGCCAGCGAGTCGTAGCCGCCGGTGTTGTACACAATCGGGAGGCGCAGCCCCTGCCGGGCAGCCAGGGCGACCGCCTCGATCACCTGCGCCACCACATGCGAAGGCGACACCAGGTTGATGTTGTGGCAGCCCATCTTCTGGAGGACAAGCATCATGCGCGCGATGTCCTCCGCGTCGTAGGTGCGCCCCGCGCCTTCCTGGCTGATCGTGTAGTTCTGGCAGTACTGGCAGCGCAGGTTGCAGTTCGAGAAGAAGATCGTCCCTGACCCGTGCGTGCCACGCAGCGGGTCTTCCTCACCCATGTGGGGGAAGTAGGATGAGACCCGCGCCCGCCGGGAAGTCTTGCAGAAGCCGAGCCGCCCCGCGCTCCGGTCGATGCCGCACTCCCAGGGGCACAGGTCGCACGCCTGGAGGTGTTCAAGCGCCTCTTCCACGCGGGCGTCCAGCTCACCGGCGTTCAGCAGCCCCACATAGGCAGGCTCGAAGTCCGGTTGCATCCCCATCTTCTCAGCGCCTTCAGGCTCACTGCTGCTGTATGAATAGCATACCCTAACACGCCTGACCCCGCACCTGATGAATGTCAGGGAGTGGGCTGCCTTTTGATGCCCGTTGTCTTGAGCTGGCAACCGGCTGGCAGGAAGCTAGGGATGGCCTTCCTCGTCTCCGGGCGGCGTGTGCTGTTCCATCGCCTGCGCGATCTCTTCGCTCAGCCGCCTGGCTGCCGTCTCCAGATCGAGACCATGCTTCACGGCCAGCTCGCCAATGAGCAGCGCCTCAGCCTCAGCTTTGAGCTTCTGGTCGCGCTCGGTCAGCCCCCCCTTCTGCTCACGCCAGGCGAGGTCGCGCACCGCCTCAACAACCTGGGTGAGATCGCCGCTGTAAATCTTGTCGGCAATGGCCGCCTGCCGCCTGCGGTGATCGTCATCCAGCTCCTCAGGCCCTTCGGCCAGCACGCTCGCGATCTGGCCAGGATCGCCGATGGCGGGCCGCAGCCCCGCTTCCTCGGCCTGTTCGACGGGGATCATCAGCGTTCCCTCTTCGCTGATCAGCTCAATGCTGTAATAACGCCGCCTGACGCCGCCAACCTCCCAGGTCTGGATCCCGACGATCCGGCCCGCTCCGTGACTGGGGTGAGCGATGGCGTCGCCCACCGCGAATCGGGGAGGCCGCTCGCCCGGCCCGGATTCAGCCGTTGTGCCTGGGTCTGTCAGGTCGGCAGAGGCTGTCCCTGGCGAGTCAGGCATGGGGTTACACTCCTTTCAATGGCCGTGCCCATTTGCAGCCGCCGCTCATAGTGCGCGGATGCGGCGCGGGGTGGCCCTTCAGCACGAAACAAGGGTTGGACAGGCGTGTCAAGGATGATGAGAGCGATGGGCGGCGCGACCCCGGCGCCACGTGTCGTCACGTCTTATGCGTGCCGTCACGCTTCATGCCGTGTGATGAGCAGCCCGGACGAGTCTTCTAGACGGGTGTTGTGCCGGTTCTCGGTAAATCGAGTATACTGCGCCCGCCGGAGGGCAGCAAACGGCGGCACGGGTGAAGCATGGCCGGGCACCAGCCAGTTTTCCGGGGATCCGGCCCGGCCCGGTATAATGGACACACTATGTGGCAACCAACCCATCACCGTAACCCGGCTAGGCTGCTCATCGCGGCGGGCGCGCTGGTCATTCTGGCCGCTGCGGCCTTTGCCCTGCGCGGGCCGCTCCAGGCCTGGGCGTTCAACCAGACCGGCGAAGAAAGCCTCGCTGCTCAGGGGAGGGGGCTAGCCCAGCTTGCCCTGAACCTTGCCCACCCGCCGCTCAAACTCCAGATGTACGCCGCCGTCGATCACGGTGGCGTCAACCCGTTTGGCATCAATACCTTTCTCCACCAGGAAGTGGAGCCTGTCAAGCGCGAGCAGCAGGTGCGCCTCATCGCCGAGGCGGGCTTCCACTGGATCCGGCAGGAGTTCCCCTGGGAGGACATCGAAATTCACGGGCCGGGCGACTTTGTGGACCGGCGCAACGACCCGCAGGGTGTGGACGCCTGGGCCAAGTATGATCATATCGTCGATCTGGCCGACAAGTACGGCCTGGAGATCATTGCCCGCCTGAGCAGCCCGCCCGATTGGAGCCGCGCCGATGGCGACGCGCGGGGTGCGTTTGCCCCGCCCGATGATTACGACGACTTCGCCCGCTATGCCGCGACGGTCGTCGCCCGCTACCGAGGGCGCATCCGCTACTACCAGGTCTGGAACGAGCCGAATATCTACCCGGAGTGGGGCGAGCAGATGGTCGATCCCGAGGATTACACCGACCTCCTGTGCCGCGCCTACCGGGCGATCAAGGCTGCCGACCCGGATGCCGTCGTCCTGAGCGGTGCGCTGGCCCCGACCATCGAGTTGAGCGGGCGCGACTTCAACGACTATATCTTCCTCCAGCGCATGTACGACGCGGGCGCGGGTGCGTGCTTCGATGTGCTCTCGATGCAGGGCTACGGCCTCTGGTCCGGCCCGACCGACCGCCGCACGCGCCCCCTGGTCGTCAATTACTCGCGCCCCCTCCTGATCCGCGACATCATGGTGCGCAACGGCGACGCGCACAAGGCTATCTGGATCAGCGAGATGAACTGGAACGTCGCTCCAGAGGATGTTGAGGCCCGCTACGGGCGCGTGACGCTTGAACAACAGGCCCGCTATGCGCCGCTCGCCTACCAGCGCGCTCAGGAGGAATGGCCCTGGGTGGGTGTCATCAGCTTCTGGTATTTCAAGCGGGCCGAACCCGACTGGCTGGCCGAGCGCCGTCCTGAAGCCTACTTCCAGATGGCCGACCCGGACTTCAACCTGATGCCCGTCTACGATGCGATGAAAGCGTACACCCATCAGCCGCCGGTGATGTATGTAGGCAACCATTGGGCCGATCACTGGGCGGTCAGTTACGGCCAGGGCTGGCGGCCCTGGCTGCACGAATACGACCGGGCGCGCGTCGCCTCGGCAGACGCGGAGCCGATCACCTTTACTTTCTACGGCACGTCGCTCCGGGTTGTGCTTGGGCCGCACGGGACGCCCGACTACGGCCTGATCTTCCGCGTGGATGGCAGCCCGCCCATCGAGCGCCTGGCCTGCTGCCCCAGCCTGGTGCTGTGGCGCGGGCGGCGCGGGCTACACACCGTCGAGATCGAGCCGGTTGGCGAACTGGTGATTACCCACTTCGTCGTGCGCGACGATCCCCAGGTTGCGCCGGGGGTGCTGGTCGGCGGGGCGGCGCTGCTGGCCGGCGCGTGGTACGTGGCGCGCCGCCGCCATCTGGCGGACGAGGAGGCATCCGCCGGGGGCGGCGAGGACGGGCCCAGCCTTGACGCTGACATAAGGGCGGGATGATGCGGGGCAGAATTCGCAACCAGTCCGCAGTGAGCCGCGCCCGTGCCCGCTCAGGCGCCCGGCGCCCGCCCGCCGCCCGGCTGATCCTGGTTGCGCTGGTGCTCGTGCTGGCGGCGGGGCTGCGCTTCGCCCGCATCGACCATCAGTCGTTGTGGTATGACGAGGGCAACTCAGCCCGCGCTGCCGAGCGGCCCATCGCTCAGATCGTGCGCGACTCGGCGCATGACATCCACCCGCCCGGCTACTACATCCTGCTGGCCGGGTGGCAGGACCTGACCGGCTCAAGCGAGCTGGCCCTGCGGATGTTCTCTGCGCTGCTGGGCGTGCTCTCGGTAGCGCTGGTGTACGCCATCGGTGCACGCCTCTTCAGCCGCTCAACCGGCGTGCTGGCGGCGCTGTTTGCCGCCGTCAATCCCTTCCAGGTGTGGTACGCGCAGGAAGCACGGATGTACGCCCTGCTCGGGGCGCTCAGCGCCGCGTCCGTGCTGCTGACCGCCTCCATCCTGACCATCCCCCGCGACATGGCGGCGGGCCGCTCCAGCCTGCGCCGGGCGGGGCCTGCCATCGGAGCCTATGCGCTTGTCAATGCGGCAGGGCTGTATACCCACTACACATTTCCCTTCATCCTCCTGGCCGAATCGCTTGCCTTCCTGATCTGGCTGGCGGGCCGCCCGCGCAGGCTGCACGCTCTGGCGACCTGGGCGCTTATCCACCTGGCAGCCCTGGCGCTCTATGCACCCTGGCTGCCGACCGCCTACCGCCAGCTGACCACCTGGCCGCGTGTCCCGGGGGAGAGCGTGACGCTCCTCAAGCTGGGCGGGGCCGTCGCCTATGGCCTGACGACGCCCCCTGAGGCGGTCAAGTCGGGTTTGATCCCGCTCCTGATTCTGGTTGCTGTTGGCCTCTTTCCACCTCTTGAGATAGGACGTGGCTATCTGAGCTTCGCGGAGCGCCTGGGGTTGGTTGCCGCCTGGCTGCTCGTGCCGGTCGCTATTCCGGTCGCAATGGACGTCGTGCGCGAGCCATACCTGAAGTTCTTCGTACCGTCCGGGCTGGCTCTGCAGGTGCTCGCCGCGCGCGGCGTCGTGATGGGTGTCCGCCTCAGCGAGCCGGTGACCGGGGCCGGGGCGCTTTCCCCCCGGCTGATGCGGGTTATCATTGCTATCCTGGTGCTGGTTGGGCTACTGCCGATCTACACCGGACTGCAAAACCTCTACACCAACCCCGACTATGCCCGTGACGACTACCGGGCCATCGCCGCGCGGGTAATGGCCGAGGCCGGGCCAAGCGCGGCGGTTGTGCTCGACGCGCCCAACCAGGTTGAGGTTTTCACCTACTACTATCCTGATGGGCCGGGTGTTACGCCGCTGCCCAACGACCGCACCGAGGAAACGCTCAATGGCCTGCTGGGCAGCTATGATCGGATCTACGCCGTCTACTGGGGCGAGGGGGAGCAGGACCCCACCCGCCAGGTTGAGCGGGTTCTGAACGCCCGCGCCTACATCGCCGACTCGGACTGGTACGGGCGCGTGCGTCTGGTGACCTATGTCGTCCCTGTCGGGGCGGCCTCCGGGTTGGAAACGCCCGCCAATGCCCGGTTCGGGGACACGATTCGCCTGCGCGGCTACACCCTCAGCGCCGAGGCGCTCGCGCCGGGCGAGGCGCTGGCCGTGACTCTGTTCTGGCAGGCGGACGCTCCGCTCGACAGGCGCTACAAGGTGTTCGTCCACCTCTACACGCCTGGCGGAACCATCGCCGCCCAGCACGACGGCGAGCCGGACGGCGGCCTCCAGCCGACTGACGGCTGGCAGCCGGGCGAGACGGTGGCCGACAATCATGGCCTGCTGATCCCTGCCGACGCCGCGCCGGGGACATACCCACTTATGGTCGGGCTGTACGGCCCGGACGGGGTGCGCCTGCCGGTCGAGTCTGCGCAGGCGCAGCCTGACAGCCGCCTGCTGCTGGCCGAAATCAGGGTGATGTCATCTCCCTGAGAGCCATTTTCAGGGACGCACGTCAGGCTGGGGGTGGGCCGCTGGCGGCGTTGTGCCCAACCCTGTCTTGTTGTATGCTGGGGTCGGTGTGGCTGGCTGGGCAACGTGCGTAATGCGTGTGGAGCCTCTCGTGCCCGACGATAGATCGCCTGAGGATAGTGACTGGCGTCCCGCTCACAACTACCTGAGCGAGGCCTTTCTGACGCTGGCACTCTACTACCTGGGCCTGGGCGTCAGCGGGTTTGTTGCCAATATCTATTTTCTGCGCCGCGCCCAGCAGGAAGCGTCCAGCGGCATCCCGGTGCGCAATGTGGGCTGCCTGTACGTCCTGCTGGCTGCACACGTCGTGCTGGTGGTTGTGCTGGGCATGGCGCTGCTGATTGTCCGCCTGCAGGGTGGGCCTTGAGGCCCTGACCGGGGGTCACCTGCTCTGAGTGACAAGGAGCCTGATCGATGTACGAGTACCCACCCGTCCAGTACCGCCCCGAAAAGAGCTACCTGGGTGAGGCGCTGATCACACTGGTGCTCTACTATCTGGGGTTCGGCTTGATCGGCCTGATCGCCAACATCATCTTCCTCAACAATGCCAACCGTGATGAGCGTCAGGGCCTGCTTGTTCGTAATAAGGGCTGCCTTCAGCTCCTGCTCTGGGTGCACGTTATTGGTCTGGTGGTCGGCTGCATCGTGCTGGTCGTGCTGGCCCTGACCGGCACGCTCGCGGCGATCCTGGCGGGGATGGGCCTCAGCTACTGACAGCGGTCGGCAGCTATCCCTCCTCTGCGGCGTCCCGCCTTGCCGCCAGCCTCTGGCGGAACATCTCGTTGACTATCTGGGCGTTGGCCTGGCCTTTCGTCTCGCGCATCACCTGCCCCACAAACCAGCCGAGCAGCCCCTCCTTGCCGCCCAGGTAGCTCTGCACCGGTCCCGGGTTTTCCTCGATGACCCGCTCGACCAGCGCCGCCAGCGCGTCTGTGTCGCTGATCTGCGCCAACCCCTTCTCCTCGACGATGGCCCGCGCCGCCCTGCCTGAGGCAAACATCTCGGCCAACACGTCTTTCGCCGTTGTCGTGTTAATCGCACCCTCGTCCACCAGCCGGATCAGGTCAACCAGCCCCTCCGGCGTGACCCTGACGGCGTCGATCTCGATTCCCTCAGCGTTCATCAGCCGGAACAGCTCGCCCGTTACCCAGTTGGCCACGGCCCTGGGGTCGCCGCCCGCCGCCACCGCCGCCTCGTAGTAGTCGGCTACTGCCTTGTCGCTGACCAGCACCCCGGCATCCTGCGGCGACAGGCCAAACGCGCGGATGAACCGCTCACGCCTGGCGTCGGGCAGTTCGGGCAGCCGCGCCCGCACTGCCTCCACCCACTCACGGCTGATGCGCAGCGGCGGCAGGTCTGGCTCGGGGAAGTAGCGGTAATCGTGTGCATGCTCCTTGCTGCGTTGGGGGACCGTCACGCCTGTCTCCTCGTCGAAGCCGAGCGTCTGCTGCACGACCTGGCCGCCCTGCCGGTGGATGGCGATCTGCCGCCCGATCTCGTGGCGGCTGGCCCGCACCAGTGAGCGGATGCTGTTCAGGTTCTTGATCTCGGTCCGCGTGTAAAGCGCGTCTGAGCCTGCCGGGCGCACCGAGATGTTGGCCTCGAAGCGCAGCACGCCCTTGCTCATGTCGCCATGGTTGACGCCCAGATAGACCAGAATCGAGCGGATTTTGCGGGCGTAGGCCTCCACCTCCTCCACCGAGTGCATATCTGGCTCGGACACGATCTCCAAGAGCGGCACGCCCGCCCGGTTGAGGTCCACCAGGCTGTAGCTCCCCCGGTGGAATGATTTGCCCGTATCCTCCTCCAGATGCGCCCGCCGGATGCCGATCCGCCGCGTCTGGCCGCCCGTCTCGATCTCCAGCCAGCCGTTGCTTGCCAGCGGGTGCTCGTACTGGCTGATCTGGTAGCCTTTGGGCAGGTCGGGGTAGAAGTACAACTTCCGCGCGAACTGGTTGAAGGGGTTGATCGTGCAGTTCAGTGCCAGCCCGACCATAATGGCATACTCAACCGCCTGCCGGTTAATGACCGGCAGCGTGCCGGGCTGAGCTGTGCACACCGGGCAGATAGCCGTATTCGGCTCGGCTTGGGTGCTGTCCACGACCGGGCACGCACAGAACATCTTCGAGCGCGTGAGCAGCTCTGCGTGAACCTCCAGACCGATCACCGGTTCATATTCCGTCATGGGTTTTGCGTCCGTTCCGTCGTTGAGTCGGGGCTGTTGCGCGGCGATTATACCACACCTCCGGCCCGATCCGGGCTGGCTGGCGCATCCCCGCGCCACCCATGCCTGGATCTCCCCCTTTGCCCTGCCCGCTGTCTGCCCGATAAGGGTGAGACCAGAGTCCGCTTTTTGTCTCGCAGCATTCGAATATAATGAAGGTCAGCAGGTTCCCACCAGTTGCTCATGTGTTTCACCAGACGTGTCCTGAAAACACCTGTGATGAAGCACGTCAGGCTGGACTCATCTAAAAACGGAGGTCAACGGTGAAACGTCTAACGGGTTCAGGCCGCCGGCTGGGCATTGTGCTCCTGATCGCGCTTGTGGTCTCGCTGTTTGCGCCGCTGGCGCTCCAGGCGGCGGCACAGGGGCAGCCGGTGGCTGTGGTAACTGCTGCCCGGCTGAATATCCGCTCCGGGCCGGGGTCATTCTATCCTAGCCTGGGCACGGTAGGGCGGGGCGAGGTTGTCACGCTGCTGGGCCGCAACGGTGACTCCTCCTGGGCTTATGTGAATACGCTCGGCGGCCTGACGGGCTGGGCGACCACTTACTACCTTGAGACGGCGGTGGCCTGGTCATCCCTGCCCGTCATGACAGGCCAGGCCGGGGCGGCCCCGGCGCCTCAAAGCCCGGCGCCCCCAGCATCGGCCACAGGCACAGCCAGCCTCGTCTACCCGCCGGTGCGGGTCAACACGGCGGCTGGCGATAATCACGGCATCATCACCTACCTGGAGCCTGGCGAGAAGGTCGAGCTGAAGGGGCGCAACGAGGATGCCACCTGGGTTTACATCCTGTTCCGGGGGAATGGGCTGGGCTGGTCGAATGCGTCCCGCATCAACACCGACTTTAACGTGGCTGCGCTGCCATTCGTGGATGACATGGAAGCGCCGGTTGGTGAGAACCTGTCCCCCAACATTCTGGCGACGGCCCAGACCTTTTACGGGCAGCCTGCGCCCACGACGGGCGGGCAGGGCGGCGGGGCGGTGTTCGTGCCGCTGCCGGTGACAGGCCCGGTGGGCACGGTCAACACCTACCGGCTCAACGTGCGCTCCGGCCCCGGCCCCGGCTACGCCGTGATCGGTCAGCTTGTCCAGGGCCAGATCGTCACGATTGTGGGCCGCGACAGCCTGGGCGCGTGGCTTCAGGTGGTACCGCCCACCGGCCTCAGGGGGTGGGTGAGCGCCCTGTATATCACGGAGATGACCGATGTGGCTGCCGTTCCGGTCGAGGCGACCTACGACGCGGTCGGGCTGGTCACGACCGGCGCGCTCAACGTGCGCTCCGGCCCCGGCCCCTGGTATTCGCGTGTGACGGTCGTGTACCAGGGCGAGCTGATCACCCTGATCGGGCGCATCCCGGATGCGACTTGGTATAAGGTGCTGGCGAACGGTCAGGAGGGCTGGGTGGACGCGCGCTTCATCCGCACCAACTACCCGGTGCAGGACCTGCCGGTACTTCGCGCATCAGCCGGGGACTTTTAAGTAACCCCGCCCGGCTCCGGTTTGAGCGAGGAGTCAGGCCGCCCGGTTTCGCCGATCGGGCGGCCTGACTGGTTGTGCGGTTCGCCGGGAGCCTATCAGCCCAGCCACCCATCAAAGGCCTGATCCTCTTCCCGCCCCGCGACCACTTCCGCCCAGGCAGAAGGGTCGTCCGAGTTGTAGCGGTAGGCAACCTCGGAGCTGAGCATCAGGTCATAGGCCAGCTTGCGCGTTCCCTCGTCAGCGGGGGAGCGCGTTTCGATCTGCACGTGCCACCTTCCGCCAGCCGGGCTGTTCTCACCGGGAGCCAGCCAGATCAGCCGGTAGCTACACGGGTAGCCGGTCAGCGCCGCCGTGTTCACGTGCAGACGGTTCCCCCGCCGCCGAATCTGATTGGCGTGGTGATGCCCCGACAGCACCATCCGGACGTTCGGGTAAGCGTCCAGCAGCGAGTCCACCTCCGCACCGTTGTCGCAGATAAAGTTTGACCAGTACGGCTCCCGGTTTCTGGCTATCAGGTTGTGCAGGGGATGGTGCACGGCGAGAATCACGAGGGCGTCGCGGTGCGCGTCCAGCTCGCCCCGCAGCCATGCGACCTGCTCCGGGTCGATCCGGCCGTTCCACGTCCCCGGCAGGCGCGAATCGAGGCCGATAAGCCGCACGCCCTCGGCCACGGCCCGGCTCCAGGCGACCCGCTGCGGGTAGGGCGGTGGATCGGCCAGGCGGGGGTCGATCCGGGGGATTACCTCTTCCGGCCCAAGGGTGTCAGGGTGGTTGGGGGCGCGAAAACCATCGTGGTTGCCGGGCACAAAGTGCCAGGGCTTCTCCAGCCCCGCGATCAGCGCGTTGAAGCGCTCGATCTCGCCTGGCGTGGCTTCGTCCACCACGTCGCCCGTGATCACGACGAAGTCCAAGTCTGGCTGCGCGTTGAGCCGAGCGATGGTCTCCGCCAGCAGACGCTCGGCCAGCGTACCAAGCGTGCCCCACGAATCGCCGTTCAGCGCGAGGTGGATGTCGGTGAGATGAGCAAAGGAGATCGGGTTGGTCATCCGGTTCTGTCCTGTGCTTGGCGGCAAACGGCCCTATCTTACCCCGGCTGGGCTGCGAGGTTCAAGCCTCCCCGTTGGAGCAGGGCAGGCAACGCTGGCCCTGGTCCTTATCCGCCGCCCGGCCGCTCGTAGGTCGCAAGCAGTTGCCCAAGCCCGTCCAGCGCGTACGGATCAAAGTACAGCGCCCCCAGCCGGAAGTCAGCGGGCGGGTTGAGCAGGCCGCCCTCGACGATGCTTGAGAAGGGGCTGCCGCCCAGCAGCCGGTGGGCAAACGTCAGGTACAGCCGGTCCAGCGCCCGCGCCTCGAGCAGCAGGTGCAGCACCTTTGGCCCCGCTGTTGAGTACACCACCCGGTATCCCATCCCGAACAGGGCGCTCACCAGCAGGCTTCCGTCCACTCCCTCCTCACCGGCTGTGACGACCTTCCCAAGCTGGCTTTCCAGATGGCTGACCCGTTGGGGGTCAGCGTCGCGCGTGGTGAATACTATCACCGACCGGCTGCCCTCGACCAGCACGCTGGGGATGGGAAAGTCCAAGCTCCGGCTGATGACTGCCAGGTCTGGCAGGGGTGGCAGGCCCTGCTCGCGCCGCCAATCGCCCAGGTCTGCGAATTCCGGCTGATCATACACCTGCAGGATTTCCTGGCCCCTGCCCTCGGCGCGCTCCCGCAGGTAGCGCCCGCTTGTGATCAGGATGTCGGCCTGCACGGCCAGCTCCTGAAAGAGGCGCCAGTCGCGCGGGTTGGCTGTTGCCTCAGGCACTTTCATGCCCGGCCCGCCGCTCCGGGGCAGCGCAATGCGCCCGTCCAGGCTGGTGATGAAGTTGCCCACCACCAGCGCCTTTCCGGCGGCTTCCGCCCGCTGGCGCAGGTTGTGGCTCAGGTAAGCGCCTTTGAGCGCCAGCTCCTGACCGGGCAGCGGGTAGAGCCTGAGAATCGTGTCATCCATAGCATGCTCCTCGCCAACGTGGGCAGCGGAAGTTGCCCGGCTTGCAGTGGGCCGGGCCTCAACCAGCCGCGTGGCCTTCGCCGGGCAACCCGCATCCCCACCCCCGCCGAAAAAGCAGAGGCGCTGGATGGTCAGCTTCCAGCGCCCGTGTGCGGCTGCCTACGGCGGTCAATCGTGCACCTGGAACACCACAACCGACACATTGTCGTGTGTGGAGGCGTCCAGTGCCCGCTGGACGAGCAGTTCGGCGGCCCGCTGGGCGTCGTGCCGGGTAGCGATCTCAACGATCTCCTGCTCATCGATCACGCCGTACAGCCCGTCAGTGCACAGCAGCAGCACGTCACCCGGCTCCAGCGCCTCGTCCGGCCACACATCGACCTCAACCGTTGGGCGGGTGCCCAGCGCCCGGTCCAGCACGTGCCGCAGCGAGTGGTTGGCTGCCTGCTCCGGCGTCAGGATGCCCTCCCGCACGCGGGCGTTGACCCAGGTGTGATCATCGGTGAGCTGGTAGCTGTCGCCGTCGCGCAGGAGGTAAGCCCGGCTGTCCCCAACGCTTGCCACCCAGTACACATCATCGATCACCAGTGCAACCACAACCGTGCAGCCCATGCCTTCCAGTTCTGGTGAGGATTGGGCCTTGCGGTAGATGCTGCTGTTGGCTGCCTGGATCACTTCGTGCAGGCGTTCCGCCGCGTTTTGCCGGGTGGGCAGCGAGCGCGTGAGCGCCAGTTCGCGCTCAATCACGGCCACCGCCTCCTGGCTCGCGCGTTCTCCGGCCTTTGCGCCGCCCATGCCATCCGAGATGATCAGCAGGGCCGCACTGGGCTGCCCCTCTAGGAACGAGGCGAGCAGGGAGTCCTGATTTTCACCTTTGCGCGGGCCGGGGTCGGTCGCATACCCGATTTTGAACTTCATAGCTGCAGAGTCCCGATTGTGCAAGAACCGCCCGCTCCTCTAAAGAATAATTGTCGATTGCCTGCTTGATGGAGAACCGGGGCCTAGCCTGCCACAGAATCTAGCTTCCCCCGCCGCCCGGCGCAAGCGATGGGTTCTCGAAGATCGCCACGCGTCCCTCGGCCAGCGTGGCGAAGCGTTCGGCAATGCCCCCCAGTTCGGGGAATGTGTGGATGAACATCGCCGTCTCGCCCGGGGCCAGCGTCACGTCCGGCCCGAAGCCGATCAGGTGGTAGCCCACCAGCCGGTCGTCGGCACCGTAAACCAGCAGCACCACTTCGACGTTCGTGACCGGCGCCAGGCCGGGGTTGCCAACCTCCCCTTCGATGACCACACGCCCATCATCGTCAAACCCTGCCCTGGGTCGGAGGGCCAGCGCGCTCGTGTAGGTGCGATCCCCCCCGGCAAGGCTGGCCGTCGCCTGTTCCGCACAGACTACGACGCCTGATGGCAGACCCTCAGCCTGCACGGCAAAGGGCGTGGAGCCGCCCGGTGGAACCTGATCGAGCGCGGCCTTCTCGACGACCTCGGCCATGACAATTCCGCCCTCGTCGCACAGGGCGACGCGCACCTCCACGCCCGCCACGCTCACGGGCGAGACGTTCCGCACCTCGCCCATGTAATGGGTCACCCCGTCGCTGTCCTGCCACAGCGTCGTGCCGGTGATCGGCAGGTCGGAGGAAGCAACCACTGTCACGCTGGTGCCCCATACGACCAGCGGATCGATCACAAAGCTGGCTGTGATCGCCTCGAGCGCCTGGCCCGTTGACACGCCGTCCGCGCTCGACAGAAAAACGCGCAGCGCCGCGAAGTACGGGCCAGCCTGTTGGACGATCAGCGTCTCACGCCCCTGCGCCCCCTGCCCGTCGCTGTACTGGAAGACGAACTGGAGCCGACCATCGGGCAGCTCCGCCCGGCTGATCTCCGTGTAACCCGGCTGGCTGACGTAGTGCAGGTGAACGTAGCTCTCGGCCAGGGCGCGTACCTCGGCGGGGGGCAGCGGGCCTTCGTTGGTCACGTCAACCGTTACCCGGCTGCCATATCCGACCGGCGGCACGTAGGAGACAAGCAGCCGCTGGTCGGTTGAATGATCCATCTCTTCCCACCCTGCCGGGATGCTCAGGCTGAATACGCCTGATTCGTGCCGGGCGCTCCGCAGGTTGAGCGCGGCCCCGGAAGGCGGCGGGGTAGGGCTGCCGGTCGGCGTCTCGGCGGCCAATGTCTCGGCGGTCGGCATGCCGGCTGCCGGGCTGACGGTCGGACGGGCGGCCAGCGCCGGACCCTCGCCCGTCACAGCCGCCGCTTCCGGCGTCGGGCTTGGCGCGGAGAGGCAGCCTGCCGTGAGCAGCAGGGCCGCGGCAGCCCCCACCGCGCCTCTCAAGACCGCCTGTTGCTGGCGCATAGTTCCCGTCATGATCCCCTGCCGCTCCGCGTCGTTCTGTCCCGCACCGCCACGGCGAGCAGCCGCGGGCTGTCTTCCTCATAGGGGTTAAAATCGTAGTCGCCGTAAAGCTCGACCGCGCTGAATCCCGCCAGCCTCAGCAGCAGTCCCAGTTCTGGTCCGAATGTGTAGCGGTAGCGGGCCGGGATAAGGGTGCGCTTCACTGTACCGTCGGGCATGATCTCGTCGTAGACCCATGTTACATCCACAATCTGGCTGGCCCGGTCGAGCGACGTCAGCGAGCGCTGCATGATGGTATGACCGGTTGCGGGGTCGGTGAACACCCGCTCAAAGTCCAGCCCCGGCGAGTCGCCGGCCAGCACATCCACGATCAGGTTGCGCAGGTCCAGCGCCACGCCCCCACCCGGCCTGACGTGCACAGCGATGCGCTCCAGGGCCGCGATCTGATCGTCCTGAGTGAGCAGATGGGCAAACGTGTTGTAGGCCAGCGTGCACAGCCCGAACCGTTCATCAAGTGCCAGCGTCCTCACGTCGGCCTTGTGCCACGTGACGAGCGGCGCACCCAGGCCTTGCTCGTCGGCGTGCTGGCGCGCCCGTCTCAGCATCGCCGCCGACACGTCGATACCCACGACACGTATTCCCTGCTGTGCCAGGTAGAGCGCCACCCGCCCCGTGCCGCAGCCCGCCTCCAGCACCGGCCCACCGAAGCGATCCGCCAGCAGGGCGTAAGCCGGCAAATCCTCCACCAGTTTGGCGTTTTCCGCGTCGTAGAAGCGCGCGATCTGCTCGTACGGGTCGGCCTGCTCGCCCATAGTTGCCTGCTCATCCGCTTCGGGAAGCCGGGTTGCGCTTCTCCAGAAAGGCCGCCGACGCCTCGGCGTGGTCGGGGCTGGCCCACAGCCGGGCGAACGTCTCGCGCTCACGGGCGCGCGCCGCACGGGGCGGCAGGGTCAGGTGGCCGCGCAGCACGGCCTTGATGCCGCGCACGGCCAGGCCCGGCTGCCGCGCGATGTCCCCGGCCAGCCTCCGGGCAGCCTCCAGCGCCTTTCCGGGTGGGCAAAGGCGGTCAACGAGGCCCATGGCGAGCGCATCCCCGGCGCTGAGCACCCGGCCTGTCAGCAGCAGGTCCATCGCCCGCGCATACCCCACCAGCTCGATGAGCCGCCCCGCGCCGCCCCAACCGGGCGTGACGGCCATGTGGATCTGGGCAAAGCCCAGCGTGGCATCCTCGGCGGCGATGCGCAGATCGCAGGCCAGGGCCACCTCGCAGCCGCCGCCGCGCGTGGCGCCCTCCAGCGCGGCGATGACCGGCACCGGCAGCGCGGCCATCCGGTCGAGCGTCCCGGCCATCAGGTCGTGCTGCGCCAGCGCGTCGGCTTCGCTCAGATGGCTGTGCAGGGCGCGCACGTCGCCTCCGGCGATGAAGGCTTGCCCACCCGCGCCCGTGAGCACCAGCGCCCGCAGGTTGGCGGTCTGCTCTGCGCTGGCGACGGCTTCCGCCAGCGCCTGCATCGCCTCGTGGTCGAGCGCGTTGCGCACCTCAGGCCGATTGATGGTCACCACGCCGATGCCGGCGGCATCGACTCGGAACTGCACTGTGTCTGCCATGATCGCTCCGTTGCCCGGCCATCCGGCGCACAGTGTAGCACACCCACCGGAGGCGTACAATCTGCACAGGGCTTTATTCTTCTCATCTCGTCTCCCCTTTCTCCTGCCTGCCAACGCAAACAGGCACGCCAGAGCGCACCAGTTGAACGGTCAGCGCGTCTGCCGGGCCGCTGATGCAGGGTTATGGTGTTGGAGAGAATGAGTGAGCTGTTATCCGGGCGTGCGGGTCATGGTTGCACCCTCCGGACGGGACGGCGGATTACAAGGTGATCAATGCTATGCCGCGGTGCCATACCGACGGCACGCCGACCTAGCTGGAGGGTATTTTCGACGTAGCCCGTAGCCTCAGTCGGGTTGGAACTCGCGGTGAACGCGGATGAAGAAGAGCCTGCCCGTACGTTTGGACGATTGGTAGTCGGCAGAGAACCGCTGACACCATTCACAGGCGCGAGCCAGGATGGCTTCCTCATCGAGCCAAGTGAATGCGCCGTCACGCCGCACAAATACCCCATCGACCATCACATCGCAGGCGACCGAGCCGGCCCCATTCAGGGTCAGGATCGAGAAAAGGACCTCCCTGCTGAGTGGAAATAGGCTGCTGTTGTGCCGCAAGTCGATGGTTATGACATCGGCCCGTTTTCCGGGTTCAAGCGAGCCAATCATATCGGCCAGACCCAGCACACGCGCCCCACCCAACGTGGCAAGCTCGAAGATGGCGGCAGGGTCAACCCCGCGGAGTGCCCTCGGCATGATATTGTGGTGCTGTAACACGGAGAGCATCACACTGAACAGGTCGTGTGTGGGGCAGTCCGTTCCGATGCCAACTCGCAGCCCCGCCTTGAGCATGTAGGGGAGGTAGGCACAGTAGCCAAACCACGCATTGGTGGGTGGGCAGTGCACTAGAGCCGTGTCTGTCTCTGCCAGCACGTCAATTTCTGCTTCGTTCAGCAGTGTGCCGTGGAAGAGCACCGTGCGCGGTGAGAGCAGCCCCCAGTTGCAGAGATGCCGTACGATCCCGCCTTCAGTGGCCCACAGGGCGTTCGAGGACTCCATCTCTTCCGGCGTTTCGGCCAAGTGGACAGCGTAGTGCACATCGTACTGCGCTGCCAGCTCCATGCCCTTGACCAGCATGTGCTGCGTACAGTTAAATGTTCCGTTAGGGTGCACCCCCACCCGAATGCGCCCGTTGTGCGTGTTGTGGTACTGGCGGATCACTTCCTCGGTCTTGGCAAGGTGGGCCTGCTCCCCCATGCCATGCAGTTCAACGCTAGTTACCATCTGGGGATGGATCACCGCCCGCACCCCGGCCTCGACGGAGGCGCGATATACGGCGTCAGGTAGGGCGGATGCGTTGGCGTGCGTCGTTACGCCATGTTTGATCATGTTAAGCAGGCCCAGGAGGGTCAGGTCGTAGGCACTCTCGTCCGTGAGCCAGCCATCGGCAGGCCAGTACATGCGCTCCAAAGCGTCTACGATGCCTTTGACGGGCGTCCTCAGCCAGCCCGGGATCAGCAGCGCGTGCGCTTCCCCAACGTGATTATGAGCATCGACGAGACCCGGTAGGACGATCTTGCCGCTGGCATCCACCATCTCAACATCCTGGGATTGCCCGTAACGCGCCATGACCTCGGCTGATGGTCCTACCGCTACAACGCGATCCCCTTCGATAAGCAGCCCCCCACCCTCGATGATCTGCTCCGGTGCGGGCCTGGTAACGAGATACGTGCAGTCGTGAAACAGAATCCTGCTCATAGGAGGCACCACCCCCTGTTAGCGCGTCTCACGGAAATAGGGGATGCCCAGCGCACTGGGCGCTTCTGAGCGTGCCCGGCTACCCATCATGGCGATAATGGCGAACACGTAGGGGATGGCCAGCAAGACTTGATGTGGGAATTGCACGCCCACTCCCTGCACGTGAAGCTGAAAGGCATCCAGGAAGGCAAAGACCAGCGCGGCGAGCATGATGCGCCAGGGCAGCCAGTTCCCTGCGATCACAATGACGATGGCTAACCAGCCGCGCCCCGACGTGATCTCCGGCACAAAGCGCGGTGAGGCGCTGAGCGTCAGCACGGACCCGGCCAGGCCCGCCATGAGGCCCCCGAAGAGCGTGGCCAGAATCCGCAACCGTGTGACGCTCACGCCTTTGGTATCGACCGCGCGCGGATTCTCGCCTGAAGACCGGATCAGGAGGCCATACCTGGTCCGGTACAGGAAGAACCACACAGCGGGCACCATCAGGAAGGCAAAGTAGGTCATCCAGCGGTGGGTGAATAGCACCGTGCCGACATAGGGCAGGTCGGATAGAAGAGGGATGTGGATAGGCTGGAAGATCTCCACCGTTACAACGTTGACCTGGGATTTGTCGAAGAGCAGCCGGTGCCAGAACAACGACACGCCGGAGCCCAGCAGGTTGAGGGCCATGCCGGTCACGATCTGCTCGACCTTGAGCACCGCCGCCATCACCACCATGATCAGCGCCATCAAGCCGCCAGTGGCCGCCGCTGCGAGCACGCCCAGCCCCAAGGAGCCGGAGAAATAAGTGACCATGAAGGCTGTAAAGGCGCTCATGAGCATCATGCCTTCCACGCCCAGGTTCATGATCCCGGAGCGCTCGGTGACCAGCTCGCCTAGTGCGGCTATCAGCAGAGGCGTGGCAATGCGGATTGTTGAGGCGAATATGCTCGCGAGAATGGTCGCCTGCAGAATTTCAGTCGGCATCTCCGATTCTCCGGATGCGGTAACGTGAGATGAGCGAGGCGCTAAGCACAAACAACAGCACAATCGCCTGAATGGCGTAGACGAATGCTGTGGGCACACCGGTTGTTATTTGCACACGGAAGGCGCCGTTCACCAACGCACCAAACAAGATGGCAGCTAGGATCACGCCCAGCGGGTTCAGGCTGGCCAGCATTGCCACAATGATACCGGAGTAACCCAACCCCGTTGACAGATCAAGCACCAGCCGGTGGTGGACGCCGAACAGCTCGCTGGCGCCAGCCAGCCCGGCGAGGCCACCGCTCAACGCCATGGTGAGCATGACGAGGCCGGCGGTGTTGATTCCTTTGAAACGAGAGGCGGTTGGGTTGAAGCCAAAGGCGCGGATCTCGTAGCCGAGGGGTGTCTTCTCCAGCAAGACCCAGATCAAGCCGGCCATCAGCACGGCAATCACGAACCCGGCGTGCAGCCGCGAGTTTGGCAGCACGATAAAGAAGCGGGCAGCTTGCGGAATTTCAGCGGACTGCTGGTAGTAAGAGCCTGCCTCACGCCACGGGCCGATGCCAGACAGCATGAACGACAGAAAGAGGGTGGCGACGTAGTTCAACATCACTGTGGAGATGATCTCGTCCACCTGAAATTGCACCTTCAACGCGCCCGCCAGCCAGCCATACGCCGACCCACCGATGAAGGCGAAGGCCACGATGAGCAGGAAAAGTGGCAGACGCGGCAGGCCGCCAAAGAGCGTGTAGGCGAAGTAACCGGCCATCGCGCCCACAAATAACTGGCCCTCGGCCCCGATGTTCCACACCCTGGCGCGGAAGGCGATGGCCGCTGCCAGCCCGGTCAGGAGCAGCGGCGTAGCTTTCACCAGGGTCTCGGTGATGGCCCGCCAACTGCCGAACGCCCCTTTGAACAGTGCCGCAAAGGCCTCCATCGGGTTCGCGTTGGCCGTCAGCAGCAGAGCAGCTGCGACCAGGAAAGCGGCGAGGATGGCCAGTCCGATGGCCAGAACCTGCCACAGCAGGCTGGTTTCGGTCCTGCGCTCGATGTGCCAGCGGCGCAACAGCCCCCGCCCCTTCAGCGTCCCGTCTTCCGGAAGATGGTCGGAGGGAGTGGTCATGAGGCAGCTTCCTTTGCACCGGCCATCATCAAGCCGATTGTCGCCAGGTCTGCCTCTCTGGTGTTGAAGATGCCCATGATCTGCCCGCCAAAGATCACCGCTATCCGGTCAGACAGGTTGAAGATGTCGTCTAGGTCTTCGGAAGACAACAGAATCCCCACGCCTTCAGCGCGCTTCTCCAGCAGCCGCTTACGGACGTACTCAGTAACCCCCACGTCAAGGCCCCGGGTGGGCTGGTTGGCCAGCAGAACCTGCGGGCACTGCTGTAACTCCCGCGCAAGGATGACCTTCTGCAGGTTTCCGCCCGACAGGAACTGAACCGGGTGCTCCAGCGAGGGCGTCGCGATCTCAAAGGTGGAGATGCACGTCCCGGCAAACTCTCGGATCTGCTTGAAGTCGAGAAACGGCCCATTACGGAAGATGGCGTTGCGCTGCTGCCCCAACACGAGGTTTTCCGCGACCGAGAACTCGGGGATTACACCCGCACGAATGCGATCTTCCGGCACGTGCCCTACGCCCCGGCGCATGATGTAACGAGGGCTTCGGTTGGTGATGTCTTCCCCTCGCAGCACGACCTGGCCGCGCGTGGCTTTGCGGACGCCGGAAAGGGTTTCGAACAGCTCTCGCTGGCCGTTCCCGGCGACGCCAGCCAGGCCCAAGATTTCGTTGCGGTGCAGCGTGAAAGAGATCCCACGCAACGCGGCCTGGCCCCGGTCGTTGAGGGCGTGAAGGTTGCGCACCTCAAGCACGGCCTCGCCCGGCGGGATATCCTCGCGCTCGACCCGGAACAGCACCTCCCGGCCCACCATCATGCAGGCCAGGTCAGCTTTGGTCACGTTGGCCGTTGTGACGGTGTCCACAAGCTGGCCCTTGCGCAGGATGGTGACCCGGTCAGAGACCTGCATCACCTCTTCCAGCTTATGTGTAATCAGGATGATAGAAAGCCCCTGACGGGTCATCTGCTTGAGGGTGGAGAAGAACTGCTCGGTTTCCTGGGGGGTCAGGACTGCAGTCGGCTCGTCGAGGATCAGCAGCTTGGAGCCGACGTAGAGCGCCTTGAGGATCTCGACCCACTGCTGTTCGGCCACGGAGAGTTGCCAGACTTTGGCCTGCAGGTCAAGCTCGATGCCGTAACTCTGACAGATGTGGGCCAGCCGCGCCTCAGCGCCCGCCAGGTCGAGAAGCATCTTCTGGGAGGGGGTGCCCACGATAACGTTCTCGACGACAGTGAGGGGGGGCACCAGGACAAAGTGTTGGTGAACCATGCCGATGCCCAGCTCGATGGCGTCGCTGGGCGAGCTAATATCGACCAGTCTCCCCTCGAAATAGATGCGCCCCGAATCCGGCCTATAGAAACCGTAAATGCACTCGGCCAGGGTAGTCTTGCCCGCGCCGTTCTCACCCAGCAGACAGTGGATCTCGCCACGCCGCACGTCAAAGGAGACGTTGTCATTGGCCGTGACCTGGGGGAAGCGCTTGGTGAGTTCCTCGACGATCAGCAGTTCTTGCATATCGCTCCCGTTCCACCCATCTTCGAGGGGCGTCACAACGGGGGTGTTCCAAGTGTTTCCCTGAAAGTCACTCGGGAATGGCTTTCAGGAAAGCCTCAGGTTTCACCAGAAGGGTTCTGAAACACTCTTGGTGAAACACTTAGCAGGACTCAGGCCATTGGGCATGACGTGTTTCACCGGAAGTGGCTGGAAAACTCCCGGTGAAACACAGGAACACCCCCTTCTCCTTCTCTCCACCAGGCTGCGCCTAGTCGGACTTAGGTACTTCGATGTTCAGGGGCACCTCGATGTCGCCCTCAAGGATCTGCTGCCTGACTTCCATGGCTGCGTCGATGGCCTCTTGCGGGATTCTGCCGTCGAGGCTATCGATCTCGGTCAGGTCCGAGCCGCCCTCGGCCATCGAGAACCAGACCTTCTCGGTATTGCCATTCCAGGGCTGGCCCTCCGCCCGGTGTGCCCACCACTCATCGATCAGCCACCTGATGCCTGGGTCCCACAGCGCCAACGTGCTGGCCGGGACGTTGTTGGGGGCCAGGAAGTGCTGGTCGCCGAAGTTACCGAAGCAGATGATGTCGTTCGAGACACAGGCCTCCCAGCCGTCGGCAAGCTGGAGCATGAAGTCAACGCCGGCAGCCGCCTGAGCGTTGGTGGCCTCGTTGCCAGCCACGGGATCGTACCAGCTCTCGATGAAGGTGACCGTCTGCTCGACCTCGGGGTTGGCGTCCTTGGCGCCCTGGAAGAAGGCATTGATCTCGTCGTTGACATCGTCAAAGGCAAAGGTGCCCACCGCACCCACCTTGTTGGTCTGGGTCAACTCCCCGGCGAGCGTGCCGAGCACGTAGGCGGGTTCGTGGACGCGCATGTACAGCCAGTACGCGTTCCTGCCCAGGCCTTCGTTGCCTGACCCGTGCACGACGAACATCGTTTCGGGGAACTCGTCCATCAGGTTCTTGACCTGGTCGGAATAGGTGCTGGTTGCCCAGATGATGTCGTATTCCCCGGTTTCAGCGTACTCGCGCATGACCCGTTCAGCGTCCTCGCCCCAGACGCCGTCGGTCCAGTCCCAACTGATCTCAAGCCCGTGCGGCTTCTCGGCCTGGACGCGCTCCATGGAATCAAAGAAGGAGGCATCCCACATCGACTCGATGCCGCAGCAGGTGATGATGGCGATCTTCAACTCGGTGGGGGCCTCGGCGGCTTCTGCGCCGCCGCCCTCGCCAGCCGCGCACCCCACCAGCGCCAAGCTGACGGCCAGCGCCAGAGCAAGCAGCCAAAGTTTGTTGCGGAACATTTCCTCATATCTCCTGGCAGAATCAGGCTCTATCCGAGCTACCTCGCGGCTTCGCCTCTTGAGTAATTTCGGCAATTGCACCTCCTCGGAACGTTCTCAGCTTAGGCCCCTACTCCGCTTGAAGGAGACGGTTCAAGAACGAGGGCCGTTGACCAAGCTGTTAAGCGTTTTCCTGGTTTCACCAGAAGGGTTTTGGAACATTCCCGGTGAACCCCTTAGCCCCTCGCTCCCGTCCGCTTCAGCGCTCATGCCAGTGGCAATCCCCATGCCTGCACCTCGGCCCGGACTTCGTCGTACAGGTCCAGCCACTCGCGGGTGGGCTGGACCGTGCCGATGTCATAAACTCGCTCGAACGGCTCGCCGTAGGGCCGCTTGTCAAGCTGGTTGCAGTACTTGGCATAGGCCTTCTGGACAATCTCTTCCGCCTGCTCCCGGCTCAGCCCGGCGGCAGCACGCATCACCTCACCATTAAAGCGGGCTTCTAAGCCACTGAAGTGCCCAGCGATAGAGCCGGTCGCCGAGCGTGGCCCCAGGATGCGGCTACACCCGGACACAGTACTCATGGTGGTAAAGGCCACGCATTCGTAGAGCAGGGTCCTCGTGCCCGGCCCACCGACCGGGGTGAGCGTCAGGTTGGTCATCAGGTGCGAATTACGAGCCAGGGCCTGGAAGGCCAGGCTGCTGGCCTGCATCACCTCTGCGCCCGTGTTGTTGAAGTGGAAAGGGTGTGTTGGCGAGGACCCGCAGCAGGCAGCCATGAATACGACGTTCAGCGCCACCATAGCGGCGCAGATCAGCACCGCTTGCCCCTCAACGCCACCGCCCAGCCCGCCGTAGATCGGGTTGGCGTAGGGGTCGATGATGCCGCCCATCCGGATGCTCTGGGCAAGCTTGTTCAGGATTCCGAAGTTAGCCTTCAGCTCGGAGATAACGCCAAAAGTGTGCATGTCTGTAGGGCGCAGACCCATCGGGTTCACGACGGCGAGCTGGCCTACGTCGCTCATGCTCAGCATGACGCCCGTCCAGGCCAGGCCGGGACGCCCGGCCCGACTGAGCACCATCCGCATCAAATCGACCTCTTCCCAGGCCGCCAGGACCTCCAGCGGCGAGCGCGTCCGGATCTCCTGCCCTTGGACGGTCATCAGGGTGGCCCCACAGGTCACATCGACCAGCGGCTCCTGGACGTAGCTCAGCATGGCGGGCACAAACAGCTCTTCGGTGATGGGCGAACCGACGGGGCCGCCCATGTTGAGCGGTGGACGCGGGTCTTCGACCGTGCGGAACCGCTCTAGGACACGGTCGGTACCGTTCCCCAACCAGACCTCAGGCGGCGCGTCACGCAGTAGCGACTCGATCTCGGCCTGGCTGTGCAGGATCACGCGGCTGGTGGACTGGCAGTACACCCCGCACTCGGCCAGGAAGGCGATGGCGGCCTGCCAGACGCGGTCGGCCAGGCCATCGTCCAGGTTGATGATATACTCCCGGCTGACTCGGATGTCGTACTCCGCGACGGTCCGTCGGATGGCCTGGGCAAGGCGCCGGTCGAACTCGGCTTCCTCCATTGGCAGCCCGGTCAGGCTGCGGTTCACAATGTCCATCAGGCGTGTGGTGTGCCGCATGGCTGCCCCCTCAGGCATTGGCTCCGATCAGTTCAGCCGCCTTGTGCACGGCTTCAATGGCGTTGTCGCCGTAGCCATCGGCGCCGGCCCTGTCGGCCCACTCCTGTGTCACCGAGCCGCCGCCGACCAGTATCTTGAAACGGTCACGTAGGCTCGCGCTTCCCTTGACGTAGTCGATGGCGTCCTTGACATAAGGGAGCGAGGGAAGCATCAGAGCCGAAAAGGCGATAATTTGAGCATCGAACTCTTGGGCGGCATGGACGGCTGTAACAGGAGCGACATCCACGCCCAGGTCCTTGACCTCAAAGCCGTTGACTTCCAGCAGGGCCTTGACAATGTTCTTGCCAATATCGTGCAAGTCGCCCGTGATAGTGCAGATCACAATGCGCCCCCTGCTAGCCTGCAGCGATGGGTCCGCCTCAAGGTAGGGGCGCAAGCTCTCCTGCACGGCTTTGACGACCTCGGCTGCCTCCATCATCTCCGGCAGGAAGATCTCCAGACGAGCGAACTTCTCGCCAATGTCGGCCAGGACCGGTTCGATGCAGCCGGAGAAGATGTCAAGGGGAGGAAGGCCGTCCTCGACCAGCCGCGCGGCCTCTGCCCGGCCCCCTTCGACATCTCCCGCGCGGATGGCCCGTTCGAGCGAGTCGAATCTATCTGCCATGGGCGTCCCTTCCTGGTGAATCACACGAACAACTGGCCCGGCCCCCACGTGTTTTGGAAACACTTAGCGGGCTTCGACTCCAACCAGCCTCTTGCACAGCTCGACCGCCGAGGCGGCATCCGGCGCGTAGCCATCCGCCCCGATCTCGTCGGCCCACTTCTGATCAATGCATCCGCCGCCCACGATGATCTTGAACCGGTGCCGCACGCCGACCTCGTTGAACAGGTTGATCGTGCTGCGGGTGGCAGGCCGGGTGGTTGTCATCAGGGCTGACATCGCCACGATGTCGGCCTGGTACTGCTCAGCGGCAGCAAGAAACTTGCTGGGCGCCACATCGCGCCCGATGTCGATAACCTTGAAGCCGTGTGAACTGAGCAGCGTGTTAACGATGTTCTTGCCGATGTCGTGCACGTCGTTCTCGACCGTGCCCAGCACCACCGTGCCCGGCGATGTGGATGCGCTCCCCGACTCAGCAATGGCTTTCTCCAGGATAGCGGTGACAGCTTGGGCGGCCTCTCCCGCAGCGATCAGTTCGGGCAGGAAGATCTCGAAAGCCTGGAAGCGATTGCCTACTTCGGTCAGCGTGGGAACGAGCAGCTTCTGGATGACATCCAGGGGGTCGGCACCGGTCTCGAGCATCTGGCGCGTGAGCACTTCGGCGCCCGGCGCGTCGCCCATGCTCAACGCCTCGCCCAACCGGTTACGCAGGTCTGCGGGGATTTCGGCCATGGCGTGCTTTCCTCCATCCATTGTCAACATCCAGGCCCATGTCTCTCAGGGACGTGCGCACTTCGTGATAGACTGCCAGCCACTCCTCGCGCGGCTCAAGCGTGTCGGTGTTGTATAGTTCTGGGAAGGACTTGCCGAGGTTGGGGTGATTGAGCCGATGCTCGTAGTGGCTGAGGCACTCAAGCACGCACTCGTTTACTTCCTCGCGGCTCAGTCCAAGGGCGGCGTGTGCGACTTCAGCCTGGAAACGGGCTTCTAGTCCGCTGGTGTGGTTTATCTCGTTGCCTCCCGTCGCGCCGACGCCATGCTGATGCAGGCCGCAAGCCGTCCCGACCAGTGCTCCGGCAGCTACCTCCCAGAGCAGTTCAGGCGTCCCCAGCCCGGAGACGGTGTAGATGTCGTTGACCACCACCAGCGGCGTGTTGCGTGCCAGCGCCTGCCCCGCCAGTGCTTGCACCCAAAGACCCATGCGGTCTGTGTTGTTGCTTTTCAGGAGGTGCATGTGGCCCATGAAATGATAGGAGGCGCTGGTGCACAGCACGCCCAGCAGGTGGCTGGCAACGGTGACGATGGCCGTACCTTCCGCGCCGCCGCCCAGCCCGCCGACCAACGGGGTCATCAGATCGACGATGTGCATGCCGATGTAAGTAAGCCACGCGGGAGAGCTGGTCGTAGTTGGTCTTGAGTTCGGGCATCTGGGCGATCAGCAAGCCGTCGGACGGGCGCAGCCCTCCGTCGGGATCGATGCTGGCCATCTTGCCTGCGCAGGTGAGCGAGACCGCGTTATCTTCGATGTGCATGCCGGGCCGCCCCGCTCTACGGACGGCTTCACGGGCAGCCGCCGCCTCGCTGCGGGCAGCCAGGATTTCAAGTGGCGTGCCGGGGACGATCAACTCGCCCATGTAGGAGGCAATTGA
>FWPU01005690.1_pt1 | contig 26415 bp, 16 predicted proteins | sample 2228361 | NCBI WGS metagenome assembly FWPU01 (sample SAMEA103939777, study PRJEB20133) | metagenome
GCCGGGCAGGAAGGCAGGCCTCATGTTGGCTGGGGTCCTGTGGCTAGGCGCCCTGGCGCTGGCGCTCACGACGTGGGCGGCCACTCGAAACGAGAACAGGGCCGCGCTCGTCGGGCTCGCGGCCGCTGCGGGCGTCGTGGCAGGCCGCCGGCTCGGACGAACCCTCGAGGCCCGCACCCCTGGCCAGGAACGCGAGCCGCCGCAAGCGCCCCGTGCGCTGTGGCGCTTCGCGGTCGTGGGCCTGGGGTGCTGCTCGGCAGGGGTGGGCCTGTCGCTCTTGGGGGGGGCCAGCGCGGATCCCCTCGCCTGGCCCATCCTCCAGGTCGTCGCGGTCGCCTCGACAGGCCCCTTGTGGCTCGTGGTCCCCGGCCTGCCGAGGGAGGGCCTGGGCGCCCGCCTCGCGTTCGCCGTGACCCTTCTGGCCATCCCGCTCAACTACTGGCCGTGGCTGTTCGTGGGAGGATGACCCATGCCGAGGCAGGAGGGAACCTGGGATCTCTCGCTCGTGGCCGTGGTCGTGGGCCTGGCCGTGACCACCCTCGCGCTGCGTCACGACCCCGACTGGACCTGGTTCGCGACGGTCTCCATCGCCGGCGGGCTTCTCGCCGGCGTGATCGGCCTCGCCCAGGGCCGCGCCAGGGGCCTGCTCTCCTTCATGGGTCTCGTCGTCAAGGCGGCGTTCGCGTTCCTGCCGTTCTACTTGCCGCTCTTCGGCGCCTATTTCGTCATCCACCTCTCGGAGGGCGAGGTCCCCGCGGGCGTCCTGACCTACGCCGTTACGTTGTGGGCCTATCTTGTCCTCGCCTCCATCGGCTCCGGGGTGTTCGGACGCGGGGCCGCGAAGATCGGGGAGTGGCTCATGCCGGGCTCCTCCTCGGGGGAGTCACACCCCTTCCTGGGCTTCCTCGCGTTGAGCGCACCCTGGCTCATCCTGTATTCGGCGGCCGTGATCCGGGTCTCGTCGGGTCGCTGGACCACGCGTCAAGCGGCGCTCGCCGCCGCAGCGGTCCTCCTGGGACCGGAGGTGATCGGGGCCGTGCTATCGGCCGTGACGGGCGTCACCTCCTGGCTCATCGCGGTCCCGCTCGCTTTTCTGGCCTTTTTTGTCGCATCTGCCTTGCTCGCGGCCTTCGTCCTCGGCTTTTCGAGACAGAAGAACGAGTGGTTCGTGGCCCAGTGGCGCTCGGCCCTCCTCGGGACCGGTGTCCTGCTGCTGGGCGCGGTGTTTTCGTTTCGCGACTCGGTCGGCGCGGTGGTCGAGGCGGTGGTCATGGACTTCCTCGTGTCGTACGGCCTGATCGTGGTGACCGCGATCGCTTGCGGGCCCCTGCTCGCGGCCTTTCGTCCTCTGACGACCCCCGGGCGAGGGCGGATCGTCCCCATCCTCTTCACGGTGGCACTCATCGAGGTGCCCGTCCTGTACGCCTCGTTTCACCCCATGGCGGTCCGCGACGCCTCGGAGTCGGCCAGGTACTACCACCGCATCTGGGCGGCCATGGAGGCAGCGGACCAGGGCCGCACGGAGGAGTTCCTGACGGTCGGGCCGGACCTGTTCGAGGAAACGGTCCGGGAGGACGACACGGAGCACGCGGCGCACCTCGCCTTGCGCCTGGCGTCGGCCCTCCTGTCGCAAGGGAAACACGAGCCGGCGCTGTCGTACGCCCGCCGCGCCCTGGAGATGGAGGACCTGGACTACGTGTTCTCGGACCAGGCGAAGGGGTACGGCTGGCGCACAGGGGTCTCAGCGCACGAACTGAAACGGCTGCGAGAGCGCCGGGAGCGCCTCCTGGATCTGATGATTTACCAGTACACGGCCCTGTACGCCCTCGGGCGAGGCGACGAGGCCGTCGCGGTCGCGCACCGAGCCCGGGATTTCGCGCTGGCCACCGGGTTCTGGGACCGGTTCGCGGGGGTCTGCCGCGGCCTGTCGGTCATGTTCAGGAAGGCCGGGCGAATCACGGACGCCCTGTACGCGCTGATGGTGGCCCGCACGGCGCTGCTGTCGCGCGACGGGCCGGCCGATGAGGTCCAGCGCGTGGACGAGGCGATTGCGGCCTTGAAGCAGGAGGTCGGTGACGAGAAGTTCCGGGCCGCGGCGGCCGAGTGTGCGGCCCGGGACCCATCGTCCTGCGGCGGGCTCGTGTTCTGATGGTACGATTCGTGCTTAGGAGATGGCTCCGACAGGGACGCGGGCCAGTCGAGCCCGCGCTACGGAAGGTCCAGGCAGGCCCCGTGGGTGGGGCCGGAAGTCTCCATCGCTCGGTCGCTGGGGTCTCAAGACCCCAGGCCTGCGTAGGAGGGTGGGACAATGGATTCCAGGAAGAAGAATGACCCAGATGACTTGAAGAAGAAACTTCCGGCCGACGCGCAGGTCGCGAAAGACGAATCCTCGGAGGGAGAGGCCCAGGCCAGGCAGGCCAAGGGGGCCAGGGCGGCCCAGTTGAACGAGCCGACCACCTCGAAGGGGCCGCAGGGGGGCGAGGACACGCAGGACACAAAGGAGGCAAAGGACGCGAAGCCTGCGAAGGAGGCAAAGGACGCAAAAGAGGCGAAGGACGCGAAGCAGGCAAAGGACGCAGGTGAGGCAAAGGAGGCGAAGGAAGCGCCGCCGGTCGAGAAGACCCCGAAGGACCAGAAGAAGGCCCCCGAGGCCAAGGGGGCCGAGAAGGGCGAGGCGGCCGGGTCCAAGGCCGCGGAAGGCGAGAAGAAGGCGGCGGACGCCGGGAAGAAGGCCGCGCAGGGCGGGAAGGAGACGGGGGCGGAGGGCAAGGGGGGCGAGAAAGCCGCAGCAGGCGAGCAAAAGGGCGGCGGAGGACCGGCCGAGGGCACGACGATGCCCCGCTGGACTTCGACCGAGGCCAACAACGCGTCCGTGCAGAGCCCGGTCCCCTCGTCGCTCCAGCAGTCCGAGACGATCCTGAACGCCTCCCAGGCCGCGGCGGATTCGTGTCCGACCGTGTCCGCGGAGACGGCAGCCCAGCCTCCCGCCGCCCAGGTGGGATGGGCGAGCAAGGCCATCGGGTTCGCGGGGGGGACGCTGCGAAGCGCCTTCGTCGGCAACTTCGCCCTGTGGGACCCCAAGGTCAGGGATGGCCTCCACAAGGCGTTCGCAGACTGGTCGGACGTCACGAAGGCCAAGGGGATCGACCGGCTTCCGCCCATCCTGGACCACGTGTACAACATCATCGGGGCCATCACGGGGTTCACGGGTCCGCTGGGCACGGTGCTGGGGATCGTGTCCTACGCGCGTTACATCCCCATCCCACCCATCCCGGCCATCGGTTCGGCCTTATTCGTGGTGTCCAAGGTCCTCGAGGCGATCAACTTCGTCCTGGGGATCGTGCAGGCCGTGGTGGCGCTCCTGCGCCCCATCGTGTCTGTGCTCCTCATGGTCACCGCCAAGGACCCGGAGCGGCGGCGCAAGTACCAGGAGCGACTGGCCAGCGACCTCATTGACTTCGCGAGCGCGGGGTTCTCGGTGGCGTTGTCGGCGGGGATGGGGGGCAAGTTCTTCAAGGGGTTTCGCGAGGCCCGCAAGGGCGGCGCGTCCGTGCTGGGAGGCCTGCGCAAGGGTGGAGGCGAAGCGCTCGGCGCGCTGCGCGGCAAGTGGACGGAGAGCTGGGGCATCCTGAATCGCAACCAGATCCGCTCGCTGTACGCCGACACCCTGGACGATGCCTACAAGAACGCGATGGCGTGGCGTCTCTACCAGCGTACCGCCACCAGCAAGACCGGAAAGACTTATACCTTCAAAAACATTCAGCGTACGAAAAGAGCGGAGTACTTCGAGAGTCTCCCGAGGTCATTGCAGAAGTCTCCGGGATGGGAGTCCAGGTTCAAGCCCGTTGGCAACCTGCGAAGTGGATCCGAGGTCTTCGATAGTTACAGCAAGAGCGCAAGCGGAACCGTGTTCCAGTCGGTCGTTCGTGGCCGGCAGTGGGACGCCGGCCGGATCGGGCAGGTGGGCAAGGAGGCCCTGGTGGACGTGGTGAAGGCGACCCGGGACGCGCTCCCCGGACAGACGGCGGACACGCTCAAGGAGGGCTTGCAGGGCGGCTCCCAGACTCCCCGGCCCCAGGCCGGCCCCCCCTGTACCCCCCAGGTCCAGGCCTCGGTAGAGAGGGCCAACAAGGCGACCGAGCAGTCGCTCAAGAACAATGAGACTCCGCTGTTGAAGAACGAGCCCATTCCGCCCAAGGAGACGCCGTCTGCGCCAGCGCACCTGGAGGGCATCAAGGCCCAGCGCGAAGTCATGAAGGGCATGGCCAAGGCCGCGGAGGACCATGTGCTGTCCGCCAAGGCCGGCCAGGTGGAAGGCCAGGAGATCATCAAGGTCGCCCAGGAGCACCGCAAGGGGGCCGAGCACGCGCAACAGGAGGCCGCAGGCCATCTGCAAGGGCTCCAGAAGGAGCAGCAGGACGTGCAGAAGGGCCGCCAGAAGGTCCAGGAGGGGCAGAAGCAGCAGCAGAAAGGGAAGGAGGGCTTCGGCAAGGCACAATCCGAGGGCTCGCGGGCCAAGGATGCCGTCCCAGGAGGTCGCGTGAACCGCGACGAAATCCCCTGGTACAAGCGGGTCTTCCTGTGGGTCGTGGACAAGTTCGAGGGGGCCAAGGCCAAGGTCACCGAAGCCATGACCGGCGTGGTCATGAAGGCCGTGGAGGGCGCGGGCGGTTTCGGGGACGTGGGCCAGAAGATGCAGGAGGCGGACCAGCAGACGCAAGCCCAGGAGCAGGTCCTGGCCCAGGAGCCCGCGGTAATCCAGAAGGTGCAGACGTTGGCCCAGAAGGAGGCCCAGGCCGCGACCGAGGGCGAGCAGAAGGGGGCCCAGCGCATCGCCGACAACCAGAAGGCCGAGGCCGCGGGGCAGCAGGCGCTCCAGGAGACGAAGAAGCAGGAAGCGGCCCTGCAGAAGGAGGAGCAGCAGGTCAAGGGCGATGCAGCGAAGTACGAGGCGACGTACGGCAAGTCCTTCGAGAAACTGAACAAGCACGCGGATGCCGCCCAGGCCAAGGACCTGACCCCGCTCGAGATCCAGTTGAACGAAGAGATTGCGGCCCTCCAGGATGCGGTGTCGAAACTCCTGGCCGCGATCGCGCAGCACCACGGGCAAGTGGACGCCGCCATCGGCCAGAACGTCTCGAAGATCCGGGAGGCCGCGGCCCAGGCGAAGGGCGAGCAGGGGGCCAAGGCCGTGGCCCAGGCCGAGTCCCTGGGCGCGCAACTGCGGGGCCGCGCCACGCAGACCAGGGCCGAGCGCACGCAGAAGGCCGAGGCCCTCGTGCGGGAGGCCCAGGGCCACGGGGGCAAGGCGGCGGATGCGGGGGCGATCGAGGCGGTCTCGAAATTGCTGGGCGAAGCCCTCGGCCAGGCCCAACAGTTCGACCAGGAAAAACAATCTGAACTGGACGAGATGCACCGGGCGTTCACGCAGCAGTATCAGGCCCTCTTTCAATGACGGAGTCGCCCCTGCCGCCCGCCGCAACGCGCCCGGCATCGTTTCAGTCGCCGGCCGACTTGGGGCCGCCCGTGGACCTGGCGGGCGCGTGCCGGGAGTTCGCGCGGGCCCTGCTGGTCTTCCGCTGCGAGGCGTTGCGCGCGGTCGGGGTCGCGCCTTCTGCGACCCACGTGCCCGCAGCCGAGGTCGAGCGATTCGCCTCGGTCGGGGATGCCCCGGTCTTGCAGGGTGCGACGGACGAGGCCAGGGCGGCGCGGGAACGCCTCGACCGGGCCTTCCAGGACGCCCGTCTCGCCGAGCCTCCCCCTCCCCTGGCACGGCTGGGACCTGCGTTGGGCCTCTCGGACGACGAGGTGCTCCTGGTCGCGGTCCTGTACGCGATCGAGACCACGCCGATCCTGCGAGAGGTCGCCCGCTCCTGCGCCGGCGACCCGATCGAGTCCAGTCTGACGCCCCTGTTCCTGGCCGAGACCATCGGGGCCCTGGACCACGCGCGCACCCGGACGCTGTTGCGCGCGCTCGGTCCCGGCGGGGCCGTCCGGCGCCACGTCCTGATCGAGTCGCCCGGGGTTTCCGCGCCCGGTCCCCGGGACCCCATCGTCCTGGAACCCACCCTTCGCGCATGGTTGTCATCGGAAAGGGCCCCGGACACGGACCCGCGGCTCGTCAAGGCCCGGGACGACCTGCAGGCCGGTTACTGGGATGATCTCGCGGTGCGCCGCGTGCGGTCGGCCCTCGCGCTGGCCGCCAGACGGTCTCCCAGGGCCTTCCGGTTGGCGTGCGTGGGGAATGACCCAAGCGCCACCCGGCGCCTCCTCGCCGCGGTTTTCGCCGAGGCCGGCCAGGTCATGCTCGCGACACCCCGCCCCCAGACGCGACAACGCCCCTCGCCCGGGGCAGGTGAGGGGCGCCTCTTGGCGCTGGCTCTGCGTGACGCGCGCCTCCTGGACGCCGTGGCGCTGATCGAGGACCCGGAACCCTGGCTGGAACGACCGGAGGCCATCGCGCGGATCGTTGCGCACGCTGGTCCTCTGGTCTTCTCGTCGCGCGCTCCGCTCCCCGACCTCCTCCTGCACGTCCCCGACCTCGTCGAGGTCCAGATCCCGCCGCCTTCCCCCGAGACCCGGGAGCGGTATGTCGCGGCCCTGCTCGGGGACGCGGCGGATGCCCCGGCCATCGCGCGCCGGATCGGCCGCAACTATGCTGCTCCACTCGAGGTCGTGGAGGCGGCGGTGGCCCAGGCCCGCTCGTCGCCGGAAGGGCTGACGGCCGCGTCGCTGTATGGCGCGGTGCGAGACCAGTTGCGCGTCCACCTGGGGGACCTCGCGGACGTGGTCCCCGTGGGCCAGGGGATGGAGGACCTGGTCCTGCCGGAGGAGTCGCTCGCGCGCCTGCGCGAGATGATCGCGGGCTTCCGCCACCGCGAGAGGGTCCTGCGCCAGTGGGGATTCGCCGCCAAGGTCGGGCGCGGCGGCGGCTGGACCGCCCTCTTTTACGGCCCGCCTGGCACGGGCAAGACCATGGCCGCAGGCATCGTGGCCCGCGAACTCGGGCTCGAGGTCTATCGCGTGGACCTCTCCCGAGTGGTGGACAAGTACATCGGCGAGACCGAGAAGCACCTCGCCCGCGTCTTTGACGAGGCGGAGCGGGGCCAGGTGATGCTGTTGTTCGACGAGGCGGACTCCCTGTTCGGGCGGCGGACGAGCGGGGGCACGGCCACGGACCGGTATGCGAACATGGAGGTGAACTACCTGCTCCAGCGGATGGAGCGGTACGAGGGGGTCGTGGTCCTGACCACGAACAACGACCGGCTGCTGGACGAGGCGTTCCGCAGGAGGTTGCGGTACACGGTGCACTTCCCGATGCCGGACGCGGGGGAGCGGGAGCGGATCTGGCGGGGGATGGTGCCGGCGGAGGCGGAGGTGGAGGGGGATTTGGACTTCGGGGTGCTGGCGCGCTCGTACGAGATGAGCGGGGGTCACATCCGGAACGCGGTGTTGCGGGCCGCGTACATGGCGGCCGAGGAGGGAGGCGGGATTTCGCAGGACCGCTTGCGCCGGGCCGCCGATGCGGAATATCGTGCCCTGGGGAGGGTCGTGAGGGAGCAGGTCGAAGAGGAGGGATGACATGGCACCTCCGGACTACCGACACATGGCCCACGAGGCCGCACTTCAGGCCGAGGCCGCGCGCGACCCGCTGAGCGCCGCGATCCTTCGCTACGACGCGGCGCGCCGGATCCCGCGGTTCCCGTCGTTGCTGCCGCTCCATTTCGAACTCCTGTGGCCGGTGGTCTCGGACTCCCTGCACGAGATCGCCCCGGGGCTGTGGGCGGACGCGAGCGTCTTGTTGACCCGGGTGGGGCTGCTGGCCGGTGTCGTGGATGCGGCCGAGGAGGTCGCCGAGCACCTCGAGTCGGTGGCCCGACTCCGTCCCGACCCCCGTCTGCGTGCCTGCGCCTCGCTCTCGCGGGGGCTCGTGCTCGTGGCCCGCGAGCGGCTGCCGGGCGCCGAGGCCGAGTTCCGACAAGCCGATTCCGTCCTGGAAGGGGACCCCGAGAACGGCATCTGGGTGCGGGTCGCGCGCGCCGCGTTGAGCCTGTCCGCCGGCGAGGAGTCCCGCGCGGAGGAACGCCTGAGATCCCTCCTGGACGCGCTCCCGCCGGGACCGGAGTGGGACGGGGAACGCTACGATGCCTGGCAAAAGCAGGCATTCCTGTTCATGCAGTCCGACCGCGTGGACGAGGCGATCCGCGCGCTCGAGAACGCGCGCCGCAAGGCCCGGGAACACGGTGCGCTCCCCGAGGCCTGGCTGTCCGTCGTCTCGCTGACCCCGATGCTCCTCGTGACGGACGGGGCCGCGCGGGCCCTGGAGATGCTGGACGAGGCCCTGCGCGAGGTCGCGGGCGCGGGGGACGAGCGGAGCCGGACCGGGGAGGCCCCTGCCGGGATCGAGATGGCCTTGCACACCCTCAAGATGCGGGCCCTGGAACGCCTCGGAGACCTCGGCAGGGCGATCCAGGCCGGCTTTGAGGCCATCGGCCGGAGCGGGGTCGTGGGGACGCTCGACGACTACGCCACGTTCATCGTCGAGGTGGCCTCGCTGTACCAGCGCGCGGGGTCCGCCTTCGATGCGTACCACGTGCTGGCGCTTGCCCGCAAGGGGCTGCGGGAGCGCGGGTCCGAGGCGACCGCGACCGTCCAGGCAGCCCTGGATGCCCTGCGCGACGACCTGGGGACCCCGGAATACGACCGCCTCGCGGCCGAGGCGGCCCGCCTGAACCCGGCGCTCGAGGGGGAGGAACCGTGACGGCCCCGGAGAGTGACACCGGTCGGACGCTCGCAAGCGAGTCCCCCCGAGACCTCCTCGAACGCAGCCGCCTCCTGTTCCGGGCCCTTGGCGACGAGCGGGGCGTCCATTTGTGCGAGATCGCCCTGGCCCGGGAGGCCTCGGACCCGGCCGAGGTGCTCGGGGCGCTCCTCCCCCCGATCGAGCGCCTCGCCGCGACCCGGACCCTGACCGGACTGGACGTGATCGCCTCCGAGGCCCTCATCGCGGCGCGGGCACTGGCCGCGCGGGACATCGAGGCGCGTGTCCGCCGCCTGGTGGTCGAGGCGGGCTCGATGGACCTGCGGGCCCGCGTGTTCACGGCCCTGTGGGACCGGGTCGAGGCCCTGGTCGAGGCCGGCGACATCGAGGCGGCCCTGAACGCAGGGTGGGCAGCCCTGGACCTCGCGGTCGCGCTCGACGACTTCCAGGCCGCGGCCGTGTCGCTCGTCCGGATCGCGGGGTGCCACGAGGCCGCCGCGTCCGCAGGAGACAGCCCCCCCCACGCGGAGGCCGCGGCCCTCTGCCTGGAGCAGGCGGCCAGAACCCTCGAGCGCGCGGGCGGCCTCCGGGAGGCGGGAGACCTCTTCCTCGATGCGGCGCGTCACCCCGGCGCGGGGTCACGGTCGGAGGCCCTGAGGGACCTGGCCCTCCAGGCGTACGAAAACGCCGGTGTCCGGGACCGCGCCGCGGAGTGCCGGATCGAAATCGCCCGGGGTCACCTGGACTCGGGGCATCCCCGGGAGGCGATCCGGACGCTCCAGAGGGCCCTCGCCGCGTTCGAGGGACCCCACACCCTCGCGACGGAGGTCCGGGTCTGGGAGATGCTCGCGGACGCGCACCGCCGTCTTGGGGACATCGAGGCCGCAACCGGGGCCGAGACCCGCGCGCGGCTCCTGGGCGGCGGCGTGGACTCTCAGGACCTTGGAGCACCAACACGGTGACGCTCCGAGGACGACGATGCGCCCCGCAGGCAAGGGGGGCTTCATCTCCCAGCGCGAGGCGCCAAGGGAGGCTCCATCTCCCATGTGAAACCCCCAAAGGGGGCGACCCTGGGGAGCGCGCGCCCGTGGCACGCGCGACAGGTGGAGGACGTGCCTCGGATGGCACGTCCGGTCCGTGGGGGTCCGGGGGGATGCGGCGGCGGCCGGAAGCCACCGGATTGACAAGGATGAAGCGATGGGATTCGTCGAGGTCCCCGGTTGCCCTGGACCTCGGGTCCCGGAAACGGAGGTTCCTGACAGGTTGCCTTCTGCGGTGGTACGTGAGGGACAAGTCCCACGTGAGCGTCCTCCTCGACGCGCCTCTGGCCGGTGGGGTCGTTCGCGCCCGGTCCTCGAACGGACACGCCTCTTGGTCACGGCTACCGGTGGACAGGCGGTCCTCGATGACGGTCTTCCTGACCGTGGGCGTCCGAATCGGGACCCGGTGTCACATCAACCGTGTCTCTTGCTGGCACTTGCGCTGTCGTTCCTCCCCCTGCCGGTCCGTGCCGGGTCCGATCCCGCCTATCAGTGGAAGACCCTGACCACCGACCACTTCCGGGTGCACTACTACGAGGTCCCGCCCCTCGACCCGGGTGTCCCCGCCTACAGCGGCGAGGCACTGGCCCGCCGCATCGCGGCCATCGCCGAGGAGGCGTACGCCCGCTGCCGGGACCTGTTCGGGCTCGTCCCTTCACAGCCCGTCGAGATCGTCCTGCGCGACCCGGTGGACGCTTCCAATGCCTTCACCGCGGTCCACCCCTACGACCGCATCGAGGTCCTGGCGTGCCCGCCGGACCCCGACTCGGAACTCGCCCGCTACGACGACCCCTACAGGACCCTCGTCTTCCACGAGTACGCGCACGTCATCCAGATGGACCAGGTGTCCGGGGCACCCGGCCTAGTCAACGCGGTGCTCGGCAAGACCCTTCTGCCCAACGGCGCGGTCCCAGCCTGGTTCTCGGAGGGGTTCGCGACCTTTGTCGAGTCCCGCCTGACCGGTGCCGGGCGCATCGGCTCCTCCTTGTTTCGGATGTACCTGCGCTCCGAGGCCCTCGCCGGGGACCTCCTCGACCTCTCCGAACTGACCGAGGCCCCGGCCCGCCTCCCGCGAGGGACCGCACCGTACCTGTATGGTTCGTGTTTCTTCGACTTCCTGGCTCGCCGCTTCGGGGTGGAGCGCATGACCGCCTTCATCCGGGACTACGGCCGGCGCCTGGTCCCCTTCGCCCTGAACCACCTGGCGCGCCGCCACTTCGGCGCGGACTTCGGGGTCCTGTACGATGCCCTTCTCCAGGAGGTCCGGGACGAGGCCGCCCGCGTTGCGGCCCGCGTCCGCGAGGCGGGTCCGATCGAGGGTCACGCGGTCACAAACGACGGGGAGCACAAGGAAGCCATCGTGTTCGGGGAGGACCCCTCGCTCGTGTATTTCGTCCAGTCGGACGGACGCTCGGCCCCAGGCATCGTCGCGTTGGACCTCGACCGGGGCACGCGCCGCCGCGTCTCGACGTGCTACGGGGGCTGCGGCGGACTCGAGCGCGACGGGCCCGCCCTCTTGACCACGCACCTGGAACCGTACCGGACGTACTCGTGGTACGGGGATGTCTTCCGGCTGGACCCCGCGACCGGGCGCGAGAAGCGCCTGACGCGGCGCGCCCGGGCACGGGACCCGGTCCCCCTGCCGGGCGGCCTGATCGCGTATGTCACCGCCGAATTCGACCGGGTCGCGGTCGCGACCCTGGACCCCTCGTCCGGGGAGACCAGGACCCTGGTCCCGGGCGACCGCTTCCAGGGGATCGGGGGTCTCCGCGCGATCCCGGGGGTGCCTCGCCTCGTCTTCTCGGCCGCCCAGGCCGGCGAGTGGGACCTGTGGCTTGTGGACGCGGCATCCGGCACCCTGGAGCGCCTGACGCGCGACCCCGCCCTGGACCGGGACCCCGCGCCGAGCCCCGACGGCCGCTTCATCGTGTTCTCGTCGGACCGGGACGGGATCTACGACCTGTACGCAATGGACCTGGCGTCGCGCCGCACCCGGCGCCTGACCCGCGTCTTCGGGGGCGCGTTTTGGCCGGCCGTGAGCCCCGACGGCCGGACCCTCGCCTTCCTGTCGTGGAGCGCCCGGGGATACGATGTCGCCGTCATGCCGCTTGAGATTCAGGAATCCACGTTCGAGGAGGGCCACACGGCAGGATCGCGTCCGGATCGCGTCCCTGGTTCCCCTGGGGACGCGAGCGCCCGCTCGCGTTGGCGCCGCCTCACCACCCGGTTCTCGGACGAGGTTCCGGTCCCCCACGAGCCACCCGACGGCCCGACCGAAGGTTCGGACTACTCCCCCTGGTCCTCCCTGCGGCCTCGTGCGCTGAAACCCCGCTACCACGCGTCGTCCGAGGGCCTGTCGCGCGTGGGGGCCGAGGTCTCGGGCGAAGACGCGGTGGGCCGTCACCGTTTCGCCGCGCTCTTCGAGAGCGACACGGATGCCTGGCGGCCTTCCGCCGCGGTGTCCTATGCGTACGAGCGCCTCTTTCCGAGCCTCGCGCTCGACCTCGCGACCGCCCCGTCCTCCGTGGTCACGTTCGTGGAGGACCGCATGGTCGCGACGGGCTCCCGGGACTGGGTCGCCGGGCTGTCCCTGGTCCGGCCCATGCCGTGGCGCGACCGGTCCTTCTCCGCGGGGGTCGGCTACTCGCTCGCGTGGACCACCGGGGTCTCGCGGCCCGCCGCCACCGACCCGGCGTCCTCGCAGCCCGTCGCGTTCGGCGGGAAGCGGGCCGCGGCCCTCACCCTATTCGCGAGCCACGACTCGTCCGAGTCGTACGCCTGGTCCATCAGCCCCGAGAGGGGCTTCACGGCCGGCCTGTCTTTGGCCCTGCGCCGCCGGGAACTAGGCGGGGAAGGGAATTCCGTGACCGTCTCGGCCCACTGGTACGGGTACTTGCCCATGCCGTGGGCCTCGGGACACGTCCTGGCCCTCCTCGCGTCCGGCGGCTGGTCGCGGGGCGACCGCGGGTTCGAGACCCTCTACGGGCTCGGAGGCTTCCCCCGCCAGGACGTCATCGCGGCCGTCGTGAACCGCCAGCCGTGGAGCCCGCGCGGCCTGCGAGGATTCCCCGTGAACCTCCTCCGAGGCAACACGTACATCCTCCTCAACGGCGAGTACCGCCTCCCCCTCGCCGCCTTCCACCAGGGCCTCGACACCCTTCCCGCCGTGGCCCGCCGCCTGTGGGCGACCGTCTTCGCGGACGCGGGCGGGGCCTGGACCGGGGCGCCCACCCGCCGCGAGTTCCGATGGGACCTCGGCGCCGAGATCGCCCTCTCGTGGAACCTGGTGCTCACGTTCCCGGGGACCGTCCGGCTGGGCTACGCGCATGGGTTTGGAGTAGGGGGACGGGACGTGGTCTATTTCATTCTGACGCCGTGACCGGGGGGGACTCCTGCTCCAGCGCGTATCGCGCCATGGCGCGGACGGCAGGCGACTCGTGTTCCAGGAAGGCCCGCAGCGCCGCGGTCCCGCGCGGGTCCCCCAGGCAGTGCAGCGACCGGGCGGCCTGGAGCCGCACCGGTTCCTCGGGGTCCCCCAGTCGCTCCCCGAGGATCGGTCCGGCCTCTGCCACCGGCATCGCGGACAGGGCATGGGCCGCGCGGGCCCGCAGAAACGGGTCGCCGTCCGCGTCCCCGAGGACCTGTCCCAACGCATCGCCCATCCGACGCCGCAGGTCGGGGTCCCGGGCAGCCCGGCGCAACCGCCCGTGCTGGGCAATCCGCACCGCCTCGACCGAGTTCATCAGGAACCCGACGCACATCCCGAGCGAGCAATGCCCCGCCGCGCACTCGGCATCCGCCCTACACGGCTCGCCACCGAACAGCAGGGACTCGGCGGTGACGCCGTCCAACCCGGCATCTGGGTCGCCCGGCCGGCATCCCGCTGCGAGGACCCCGCAGCACCACAGGACCAGGGACCCACGGACCATCGGTACGTCAATCCTGGAGCGGAAACGCGCGCATCACCGGCTCGGGAGGCACGGGGACTGCGGGCAGGGACTCGACCGGGGGCGTGGCGCCCTCGTCACCCGCGGCTTGCACCTCGATGCGGATCCCGCCGCCAGCGCCCACCACCAGGAGGGTCCCGATCTCGCGACCCGAGGCCCCATTGACCGCCAGGCGGATGCCCGGCCTCTCGTCCACAACCGCACCCGCGACCGCGCCTCCCGACAAGGTCCTGGCCCGCTCCGAGGCTAGCCGCACGCGCCGGATCGCGACTTCGGGGCGGATCCTCGCGGTCAGAACGGCCGCGGGCTCCCCCGGTTTCGGGGCGGGAAGCACGCGCTGGCTCTCGACCTCCGGGAAGAGGTCGTGGACCACCTCGATGAGGTGCTGCACCGGCCGTGATGGCCCCTCGGCCACCGCAATGGCCGGTATCACCGCGAGACCCAGGACCAGGATTCCGGTACTCCTCGCCGGCTTCGACATCGTTGCCCCCTCAAAAAACACCGAGCCTTTCCCCTTGACCTCGCGATCCGGCGCCAATATACTCGAAACCACTTCGCCCGGAAACGGTCGGAAACGGGGTTTTCCCTTCAGGCGGGCGACCCGGGGCTCGGGGGCTGGGCAAACCGAAGGAGGAAAGGACATGCGCGGGACGTGGAGCATCGGGATCCTGGTCGCGGCGCTCGCGGGTCTCGTCGGGGTCGGGGGGTGTCACAAGGGGACCCCCACGACTTGCAAGGGGTGGGCGAAACTCCTGAAGAGCCCGGTCCGTTCGAGGGACGCGATCAAGGGACTCGGGGACCTGGGGAACAACTGTAAGGAATACCTGCCTGCGCTTGAAGAGGTCTTCCCCACAAGCCAGTTCAAAGACGAGATCCTCCAGACGGTCAAGGCCATCAACGCGCCACAGGAATCGGTGAGCCTGCTGACCAAGGCCCTGCGCAACCCCAGGACCGCAACGCTCGCGGCCGCGGTCGCCGAGGACTTCGCGATTCCCCAGTTGCGGGGCCCGATCCTCGAGATCCTGACGACCGACGCGGCCCTCAAGGCCCGCGAGAACGCCCTGAAGGCCCTCGCGCGGATCGATTCCGGCAATCTCAAGCAAGATGAAGACCTGCTCATCGCGCTGCTGCGAGCGGACCCGAACGTCCAGGGGATCGGCGTCAATGCCCTCGCAGCGAAACTCCTCGGCCAGGTTCGGTCCGAAAAGGCCGTCGGGGACCTGGTGATCGGGATGTTCCTGCGGACCCAGGGAGGGGCGCAGCTGTACACCCCCGTGCGGAAGGCCCTCGCCAGAATAGGCACCGCGGCCGTGGGGCCGCTTGTCGCGCTCGTGAGTGGGGACGAGCAGAAGGCCCCGCGCCTGTTTCAGGACCTGCGGGACACGGCCAAGAAGATGGGGCTCTACGACTGGCAGTGGCAGGAAGGCCCGGAGCCGGTGCAGGTCCTGAGCGACCTCGGAGACCCGGCCGCGGCCCCGGCCCTGGCCGCGAGCCTGGCGAAGCCCCTCAACCCGCCCGTGGGCGTGGATGACCGGGTTCTGCGGGCCTGGCAGGTCGCCCAGCAGAACCGGATCACGATGTGCATGATGGGGCTGTGGAAGGTGGGGGACGCCTCGGTGATTCCCACCCTGCGAGAGGTGGTCCTGAACCCCGAGAACGACGCGAAGCAGCGCCTGGACACTGCGAGCGCGATCTCGCTGCTGCCGGGCTTCGCCGGGGTCGGTGCCATCGTGGACATCTACCGGAACAGCAAGGACCCGAGGTTCCGGGCGCCCCTGCTGAAGCCCATGTCGCTCGGGATGGACTGGGCCAACCTGGACGCGTTCCGGCGACTCCTCCAGGCCGAGAAGAGCGAACTGGTCAAGAGTCGCGTCGAGGGCGAGGACGAGGACGCGGGCGAGTTCCGGGCCACGATGTCGGTCCTGGACGATTGCCGCCAGGGGGACACGGACTGCCTCATCGAGAAACTGCGCAGCGGAAATCCCGTGATCGGTCGCAAGGCGGCGATCCTGCTCTCCGGGATGGCGGGCGTGGACCGAGCCAAGGCCCTTGCGGCCCTGTTCGAGGTCTATCCCACGACGGACCCGGTCAGGATGATTGACTTCCGGCGGTTCATTCTGATGGCGATCTGGCGCCTGGGCGACGCGAAGAACGTCTCGGACCTCGAGCGCCTGCTCAAGGCCGACCGGGACCGCAAGGGCGCCGGCTACTGGGTGGACGAGATCGAGACCCTCATCCCGGCCATGGCACGAAAGACCTGATCAGGTCCCCGAAGAAGAGCCATTCCAGGGCAGCGAGCGCGATGAACGGCCCGAAGGGGATCGGGGCGTGGCGGAGTCCACGCGGCGACACGGAATCCCGCGTCTCCCACGGCGGGGTGGGGCGCCCACGGGCCAGGACCGCCGGGATCGCCACGAGCAGGCCCTGCAACGACGACGCGAAGAAGACGAACGGCAGCGACGCGTAGCCGAGGTACGCCCCGACCATGGCCATCAGGAACACGTCTCCATACCCCATGCCTTCCCGTCCGGCGAGTCGCCGGTACCCCTCGATCAGCAGGACCAGGGGTAGAGATCCCAGGGCCGTGCCCGCGAGCGAGGCGACCATGCCGACGCCGGTCAGGTCCCCCGCGCCGGCCGCGAGGAGGACGCCCAGGACCGCCCCCGGCACGCTCAGGACCGGCGGGATGCGCCAGTGTTCGAGGTCAATGAACGTGATGACCACCAGGAGGAAGCAGAAGGCGAAGACAAAGGCCCACAACGCGAGGAGCCCCGGCACGGTCACCCCGGGGCCGGCCCAGGCCAGGGCGCGCAACAGGCTCGCCACGGACAGAACCGCCAGGCAGACCTCGACGAGCGGATAGCGCAGGGAGATGGGGGCGCGGCACGCCCGACAACGCCCGCGGAGTCCCAGGTAACTGATGACAGGAAGATTATCGTACCATCGTACCCTCGCGCCGCACGCCGGGCACCGCGAGCCCGGCCTCACGACCGAGACCCCGAGCGGCAGGCGGTGGATCACGACATTCGCGAACGACCCGAACACTGCGCCGACGACCAGGACCACGGCCTTCAGGACCCACAAAGGGATCGCCCCGATGGACTCCGGCATCGGATCATTCCACCGTCAGCATCCCGATGCTGACCCGGTTCTGGCCGTCATGGCGCGCCCTGGTCTTGTCGTAGTCCTTGACGGGGAGGCGTCCGCCCCCCGAGGGGTTGTAAAAGCCCACCCAGATGTGGTGTGGTCCCGAGGGCGAGCCGATGGGGACGTCGAGGTCATAGGTGTCCACAATGACGTCGCCGGGCAGCCAGTGGTTCGTCGCGAAGCACCCCTGGCAGGTCTTCTGGTCCTCGGTCTCGCGGACGAGGTTCAGGACGAAGTGGTCCCCGTGGATGCGCGAGGACGAACCCACCCGGTCCACGTGCATGAAGATGCGGTAGGACGCGGCGAGGCGACCGGTGCACTTGAAGTACATGCGGATCGTGACCTTGCCGCCCCGCCGCACCGCAGGCGACGACAGGGAATAGCCGATCAGTTCGACCTTGTTGTCGAAGTTCACGAAGGTCGGGGTCACACCGGACAGGGCCTTGAACTCCGAGTCGGTCAGGGTGGCCGCCGCAATCCAGTTGTGGTCCGCCTCGCCCTCGGCCAGGGACGAGGCCGCCAGGATGAACCGCGAGGAGCGGTCGTCCAGGACGTGGGCCTGCCGGCCTCCCGACCGTCCGCGAAAGGCGTGGTTCAGGTCGCTCCACTGGGCCTTGGGCACGATGAAAAACGTGCGCCGGGCCTGGTCCAGGAGCCGAGCCACGACCTCGGTGCGGCTCGACATCTCGGGGACCTGGCCGGTATAGAAGTTGGAGTCCTCGGCTCCGCGCGCCGCAAAGGCCCCGTGCCGGAACAGGTCGCCGGGGACGCGGGCGGACGACGCCTGGTACGTCTCGATGATGTGCTTCTGCGAGAGGTGATAGGACAGCCGGGGGACCAGGACATAGGCGTTGGCCGCGAACAGGGCGCAGGCCCCGACACCGGCGATGACAAACACCCCCGCGGGCCGTTCCAGGCCCAGGACCGCCCGTCCCACCTGTCCGATGCGGCCCGCGAGGGCCCCGCGACCCAGGACCGCGCAGATGCGATCCGAATGCCTGGCCACGATGGTGACGCCGAGCAGGAGGTAGAGGGCCGCGATGTCGGGCCCGGTCAGGAGGATGCGCAAGAGGACTGCCCCCCGGGCGACCTCCGGTCCCGCTGCGGTGAGGGTCTCCCACTTCAGGGCCAGGAAGATCGCGATGTCCGCCACGATGAGCGCCACCAGCGCGAGCACGACGACCAGGAAGGTCTGCCCGCGGCGCAGGACCCCGGGCCACGCGCGCGCGGCGGACACGAGGCGGCCGCCCCCTACGAGGATGGCCCCTCCCGCGAGAACCGCCCCCGCGAGCCCGACGAGGGGGAGTTTCACGTCCGGTGGAAACGGGAGGTCTCCCTTCCCCGGTTCGGAGAACATCGGGTCCGTGGTCAGGAACGACACGAGCGGGGCAGGCGACAGGACGACGTCCTTCATCATCACCAGGAACAGTCCAAACCCGAAGAAGGCGAGGAGCCGGCCGTGGGCCGCGTCATCCGGGGCCTCCCGGGCGTACAGAGCCAGGAGCAAGGCGAGGGCCGGCACACCCGCGTACAGGGTCTGGTTCATGGGCCGGATCGTGATCATGGCGACCGCGAGCGGCGCCACGGCCCACAGCAGGATTAGCAGCCGCTCGGGCCGGACCCGCTCGCCCCCGAACACGGCCACGACCGCCACGGGGAGCATGGCGCTCCACGGGAACAGCCCGAAGCCGACCTCCTTGAGAATGAAATCGAAGGAGCGCGCGTCGCTCCTCATCCCGCCCGCGAACGTCGCAGCCGTGAACCGGAAGGCGCGGAAGAACGCCGCGTCGGGCAGAAAGGTCAGGAGGGCCAGCCCCACGGCACACAGGGCTGTGACTGCGGCGGACACGGCGGCCGGACGTCGTTCCGGGCCCCACCCTTCCGACGCCGCGAGGACCACCGGCCATGCCACGGCGATCGCGGTGAAGGTCACGACCGCAGTCATGCCGCCGGACAGGTACAGGAACAGGGAGACCGCCGGAAGGGCCACGGCCCGGTGCCACCAGCGGGCCCCGGGCCGCGACCCGGCGTGCAGGGCCGCGACCCCGAGCGCCAGACCGAGCATCGCGGACATCTCGTTGTCCACGAAGCGGGCGGACAGATAGAACAGCGACGAGGTCAGCGTGACCAGGACCGCCAGCGCGGCCTCGCGTTCCCCGAACGTCCTCCGGGCGAACGCGGCCAGGACCCCGAGGAGCAGGACCCCCAGCACCACCGCGGGCAGGCGCGCCGCGAACTCGTTCATCCCGAAGGCCCGCAGCGATAGCGACACGAGGAACGGGTCCAGGGGCGGCACGAAGGCCGTCCACCCGCGCGACTTGAACTGGGCGAGAAAGGCGTCGCCGCTCAAGGCATCCCGGACCTCGCCGGCCACGTCCGACGCGACGACCCGACTCAGCCGTTCGATCTCCGACCGTGCGGCCTCCCCGCCGTCCTCGCCGTCCGGCGATGCGGGCGGTGCGGCCAGGACCTGGCCGAGCACGGCCGCGGGGTCCCGGACCCCCGACCCGGAGACCCACAGGAAGGTCGTCGAGGGATTCTGTCGAGCGAGACCCCGCAGGGTCCCGGCGAGGCGGGCCACCGAGGCCTGGTCGTCGCCCTTGAGCAGGCCGTCCACGTCCAGGACCGCCACCGCGAAGACGTGGTCCGCGAGCAGGGTACGCCCTACCTCGAGCGGGGCCGCGACCTGCCCCTGGTCCGCGGAGGACACGACCTCGGCGTCGTCCCCGAGCGCCGTCGCGACCCGATCCGCCAGCGAGGCCGCGTCCCCGCGGGGCCTGGCCTCCATCACGAGGACGCGTGGCGCCTCGGCCATCCGCCGCGCCACGTGGGTCCGGTTCATCTCCCACGGGTCCCACAGCCCGGGTCCCCAGGTACCGATGACGAGCAGGACCGCCGCGAGTCCGGCCAGGAAGAATTCATTCGTGAACTTCTCGATCGGTTTCACCGCTCCCTCTTTGAACGGGCGGAGGACCTCGCCCACGCCCACGCCGACTCCCACGCCCACGGGGATCCGTGACCCGGGCGCCTTGGTCCGGATGCGAAGTTGCGGTAGAGTAAGCGGACGCCGGCGTTTTTTCAAGAAAGACGGGTGGGGATGTCGTGGACAACGATCTCGCATCGAGACGGGCGCTGGCACCCCTCACGCGCCCCCTGGGCCTGCCGGAGGGGTTCGCGCGCCTGGGCGCGACCGGGAAACTGAATGCCCTCCTGGACCTGTCCGACCCCGGCCGGGTCATCCGGCACCTGCGGCCGGACGAACTGTACGGCCTGGTGCGCGAGATCGGGATCGAGGACGCCTGGGACCTCGTGCTGCTCGGGACCCCGGAGCAACGGCAGGCGATCCGCGACCTGGAGGTCTGGTCCGAGGACCAGTACGATCCGGAGCGCCTGGACCGGATCCTGGACCTCTCGGTTCACGCCGGGCTCGAGCACGGCCTCGCCGTGGTGCGCGACAGCGACCCGGAAATGCTCGCGCTCCATGTGTTCGCCCAGGCCCGCGTCAGCCTGGTCCGGGACGAGGAGGAGCGCCCGGCGAGGGACACGGGCGCGCTGGACGAGGAGGAGAGGCCGGACCAGGCGAGTTTTCTGTCCCCGGATGGGGTCTTCCTGATCCGGTGCGAAGACCCGGACCGGGTGCCCTCGGTGCGCCGCCTGCTGGACCTGATGTATGCCGAGGGCGTCGAGTTCGCCCAGCGCATCCTGTTCGCGGGGATGCACGACACCCCGGGGTCCCTGGAGGCGCAGGCACGACACTTCCGCGAGATGCGCCTCCAGGATTTGGGCTTCCCCCCGCCCGAGGAGCGGTTCGCGATCTGGGAACCCTTTGATGCGATGGGGCTCAAGGACCTGATCGAGCGCCAGATGCCCAGGGCCGAGGGACCGGACGCTCTCGACGCGGGCCGACATCCCCTGGCCCTGGTCCTGGCGGGACAGGACTCCCCTCCGCTATTCTGGGAGGCCCTGGCCTCGGTCGCGGGGGACCCGTCGCTTCCGGCGCTGGTCCATCGCCTGCTGTACCTCGTCAACAAGGTCCTGGCCGCGAGGACCACGACGTTCCACGACGATTCGGCCTGGGAAGCGGCCGCGGCACATGTCCTCGACCTCGTGTCCCTCGGCCTGGAGCACCTGTCGGGAAGCGACCGGGAACGGGCCGGCCAGGTCCTGGTCGCGGTCCATCCCCAGCACCTGTACCGTACGGGGGTGGAGGTCCTGCGGCCCTTGAACCTCATCGCCCGAGCGGTCCTGCGCGAGGTCGGGGGAATGACGCGGCTTGCCATCCTCGGGGAGTCGCGGGCCGACGTGGTGCGCGCCGCCTTGGTCTTCCCGCCCGAGCGCCCCATCGGGGTGGGACGCGCGCCGGCCTGGACCCTGGAGGACGCGACCCGGACGCGCATCGTCCTGGCGGACGCGCTCGCGGTGCTGCGTTTCGCGCGGGCGCACCTCGGGTTCGCCCCGGCCTCGCACCCCGCCGGCGCGCGGATTCGGGCGCTGTCGGAACCCACGCTCGCGAACGCCCTGGCCACCGCCTGGGCACGCCAGGTCCTCCGGGGTGACCCGAGCATCGAGCCGCTGACCGGGGAGGAGGTGCGCGACCTCCTGGTCGCGGGCTTCGAGGGAGGGCGAATCCGCCCGGCGCTGAGGGAGATCACGCTACCGTCGCCCCTCTCCGAGACCGAGGCACACGCGGTCCGCACCTTCCTCGATGAGGCCCTGACCCGTGTGGAGGAATCCCTGGGACGCCTGGACCCGGGCCGCCCCGTGGACGCCCGCTTCGTCGGGGACTGCCTGCTCGTTCGGGAGGGCGCCGGCCCCGGGGAGGCCCCGTGATCAAGGCCCCTGGTACGACGCGGGGAGGAACCTGCGGACCTCGCGGTCCGGGAGGTCGGAGACCACGGTCTGGGTCAGCCCCTGGTCCCCGTACGTCGCGACCACGAACCCGGCCCTCCGGTCGAGGCGCAGGCCGGGCCCGGGGCCCGTGTCCGGCGCCGGGTACTGTGCGATCGTGACGCGCCTCCCCCCCACGTCGTACAGATAGACCACCGCGGGCGAGGCGCCAAACCTAGTCACGCGGGCGCCCACCAGACGCGCGTCCTCTCCGTCGGGGACCGGCACGCGGAAACGAAACGGGGCGTGGGCGCGCAGGAAGCCCAGGACCTGGTCCCGGTCCCCGAAGACCTCGCTGTCCGACGAGACCCGGTGGGCCTCGACCACGTCCTGCACCGGGTCCTCGGGGACGGTCCACAGCGCCAGGACGCCGTACCCGACCACCGCGATCATCAGGACCGCGGCCGCGGCCAGGAGGGCCGGCAAGAAGCGCGCGTTCCCCGCGGCGCTCACCTCCTGCTGGAGCCGGCGCGAGACCTGCTCCCGGAGGCTCGCCGGGGCGCGGGCCGACAGCAGGGCCTGGCGCAGGCCGGTACGGAAACGGACCTCGGCCGCCGCAGCCTCCTGACAACCGGGACACCCCTTGAGGTGGGCCTCGACCTCGGCCCGCTCCTCCAGGGCGAGTTCCCCGTCCAGGTACAGGTCTAGGTAGCGCGCAAGCGTCTCACAGTCCATGGGGGTCCTCCCGAGACGACCGGGGTCGGAGCGGGACGACATCGCCATTGTCCAGGGCGATGTCCGTGGTCAGCGCGAGTTGTTCCCGCAGGAGCCTCCGGGCGCGGAACAGCCTCGACATCACGGTCCCGATGGGGGTGCCCCATGACCTCCGCGATCTCCCGGTACGACAGTTCCTCGACGTCCGCCAGGACCACGACCGTCCGGTAGTCGCGCGGGAGGGCGCGCAGGGCCGCTTCCAGCCGTTCCCGAGTCGCGCCGAGCACCGCGTTCGCCTCGGGTCCCCGGTAGAACGCCCGGCTCGACCAGGCCTGGAGCGACGTAGAGACTGGAGGAGTTCCCGGGCGTCTTCCACGCCCACCTCGCGGCCCCCCGCGCGGACCCGGTTGATGAAGGTGTTGCGCAGGATCCGGAACAGCCACGCCTTGCAGTTCGTACCTTCCTCGAAGGAATCAAAGGCAGCCAGGGCCTTGAGGTACGTCTCCTGGACCAGGTCGTCCGCCTCGGCCTCGTCGCGCGCGAGCGACCGGGCGAAGCGATAGACCGCGTCCAGGTGCGGCAACGCCTCCCGCTCGAAGCGCTCGTGCCCGTTTCGGCGACGCGACCATAACCTCATGGGCTTCCTCCACGGCCCGAAGGCAACCGGGGAACGGGGTTCGCGAGGGGATTATTCCATCATCCCTTGAAAGCCGCGCCCGAGCCGTGCCCGGCCGTTCATCCTCATCGGGTTGCAGGAACCGCCATGGGGCCGTCGTCAGAAGCAGATGCGCACGGGCAGGTCGGGAAGCCGAAGAGGTCCACGCAGGACGGGGCCAGGCACGCGGTCTGTCCCGGACCCGGGACGCACACGACCGCGGTGGCCTCGCAGTAGTCCTTGCCGCCCAGGCACTTGCCCCCGCTGCACAACTCGCCCTTGGTGCAGACGTTCGCGTCGTCGCAAGGGGCGCCCTCATTCGGCGTGAACACGCAGTTGCCGGTCGCCTGGTCGCACTTCTCGTTGAGGGTGCAGGGGTTGTCGTCGTTGCAGTCCCTGACCTTGCCCGACTGGCAGGCCCCGTTCTGGCAGTAGTCGTTGATGGTGCACTTGTTGCCGTCCTCGCACGGCTTCGAGTTGTTCAGGGGCTTGCACTCGCCCGTGCCCGAGTCGCACACGTCGTCCGTGCAGGGGTTCCCGTCGTCGCAGACCTTGGGGGCCCCGCCCGCGCACTCCCCGTTCTCGCAGTGGTCGTTCAGGGTGCAAAGGTTCCCGTCGTCGCAGGGCCCCGCGATCGGGGTGAACACGCACGCGCCGGAGCCCACGTCGCACCCGTCCTGCGTGCACGGGTTCCCGTCGTAACAGATCGCGTCGTCCGTGGCGCCGTTGCAGTCGTCGTCCTGGCCATTGCAGACCTCGGGGGCCGGGTCCCTGGCGTCGCACCCCACGATGACCCCGCCCACGCACTCGCCGAACCCAGGGCATTCGCCGAACTCGTTCTTCTTCGTGCACGGGATCTGGCCCTGGACCTCGTCGGTCAGCCCATCACAGTCGTCGTCGAGCCCGTTGCACTCCTCCTTGGCCGGGGTCTTCGCGTCGCACGCCTTCAGGCCCGTGACCACGCACTTGCGCGTCCCCTTGCACTGGCCGTGCTCGTTCATCACGAAGCACTCGGTCGAAAGGCCCAACTGGATCGCGCGGGTGCTGCATTGACACTCCGTCCCCTCCGGGGGCACGCACTGCGACTTCTTGTTGCCCGCCGCGTCCTCCACCTCGCGGCACTCGTAGCCCGCCGGACAGGTCTTCTCACCCGAGCAGTCGCCCCCGCAAAACCGGCCCGACCCGCCGAAATAGACGCACAGGGCCTCGCCGCCCGTGAACTCGCTGTTGCAGTCCTTGTTCTCCATGCACGGGTCGCACAGGTTCAGGTACAGGGGCACGCACAGGGAGACCACGTCCGACCCCATCGAGAAGGTCTTGCACGACCATCCGTTCGGGCACTCGTCCACGCAGAAGACGGTGCAGACCTTGCCCTGAGGCGAGTCCACGCAGAACCCGGAGTCGCAATCCGTCGGCTCCGCGCAGGGCCAGCCGAACTCGCCGGGCTGCGGGGGAACGTCCACCGGACCCGTATCCCCGATGACCTCGACGCCCTCGCCGGCCAGGCCGTCCGCGCCGTCCGAGACTGCGCCGTCGGGCGCCTCGTCCCCGGGGGCGGACAGGTCAGCCGTCAGCCTGCCCCTGGTCGGACGCCGCGTCCGTCGGGCCCGGCCCGGACCCGCCTCCGCAGGCCGCGAGGGCGCACGCGATCACGGAGGTTGCGAAGCTTCGGACACCCGTCTTCATGGCTGCCTCTCCCTGAAAACGCACAAAAGTGTACCGGATTCGACGAGGGGTTGTCACCGGAAAATGCGGGGAGGTCCGAGGTCGCGCGTGCACGTGGCCAGGTCGAGCCCCGGCCTCACCTCCACGAGGGCACGGCACACGCGGGCCGGGTCTCCGCGGCCCGGGCCGAGTCCCTCCACGAGGACTCGCGCCTCCTCCCCGTGCCGGCCGGTGTCATGCAGGAGGTCCGCAAGCGTCACGCGGAAGTCCCACCGCCATGGCGCGACCTCCACCGCGCGCTGCATCGCTCCGAGCGCCTTTGCCGTCTCCCCGGCCGGGACCAGGGCCCCGGCCAGGTTCATCAGGGAGACCGCGCTCCGGGGGTGCGTGGCCACCGCGTCCGACCAGAGCGTCAGGTCGTCGCGCCACACGCGGTCGCGCGCGAGGGTCATGCCCAGGAGGAGCGCCAGGTACAGGGCGGCGGCAACGCGCGTCGCGGTGGGCCGCGAGCGGGCCGCACGGTCCAGGGCCGGGGCCAGGGCCACGCACACCCCGGCCGAGGCGAGGTACGTCAGGCGCTCGGCCATGGGGACCATCAGGGGGACGATGTGGGTCGCGGGGAGCATGAAGACGAAAGACCACGCAAGGCCCAGGCCCGCTCCCACGGCCGGAGGCGCGCGGTGGGACAGGAGGCGCGCGGTTACGGCGAGGAGGACCGGCAGCGCGGCCAGGCCCGCGAGCGTCCAGGGCTCCAGGGGGCTGGACGCAATCGGGATGGACTCCCAGGTATAGTCGGGGGACAGGGGATACGGGATGACGGTCAACCACAGGTAGCGTGCCGCAATGCCCAGGAGGGTCCACAGGGCGGCCCCGCTGTCCACGGAACCGAAGTAGGGACTCCAGGCCGGGGTCAGGGCCGCGCCGAGCACCGCGGCGCGCGCGGCCCCGGCGACCGCGAGCGGCACGAGGAACGCCGGGATTGCGCCCAGGAGGGCGCGTCGCCTCGCGCGGAGGTCACCCCGGAGCGGGCGGTCCCGCGGCTCGTTCCGGTCCAGCAGCACCCACGCCGCGGCGAACAGGGGGAGGGGGCCAGCGGACTCCTTGGCGAGCAGGCCGAGCAGGTACAGCGCGCCCGTCGCGGCCAGGGCGAACGCGCGCCCCTTGACGACCCACCGGCGCCAGCCCAAAAACGCGGCCACGGAGGCCACCGCGGCCAGGAGGTCCGCCCGCCCGATCACCGAGCTCACCGCGTCGGTGTGGATCGTGTGGACCGCGAAGACCAGGGCCGCGGCCAGCGAGGCCCAGGGACCCGCGCGCCCGAGGACCCGGATCAGGTGAAACACCAGGACCGTCATCGCGGCATGGAGGAGCACGTTGACCACGTGGAAGGCCCACGGCGCGGGCCCGTGGACCTGCCACTGCACCGCGAAGGTCCACACGGTCAGGGGACGATAGACCACGCCCCGGTACGGGTTCGTGAAGGCCTCGAAGGCCCGTCCGGGCGTGGTGACGACCGGGTCCTGCTCGAGGACCGCGTGGTCATCGGCCACGAAACCGTTGAACGGGGATCCGGCGTAGGCCGCGAGGCAGGCACCCACCAGGACGACGGCCGCGACGCGAGGGCGACCGAGCCCCTGTCCGACCCGGGTCCAGTCCACC